>Ga0206127_1000892_pt1 | contig 34466 bp, 35 predicted proteins | sample Helgoland_Spring_6_FD_148646 | JGI IMG/M metagenome (GOLD analysis project Ga0206127, IMG submission 148646) | Pelagic subsurface seawater microbial communities from Kabeltonne, Helgoland, North Sea - Helgoland_Spring_Bloom_20160419_1 | ecosystem: Environmental > Aquatic > Marine > Epipelagic ...
AATTATAATCCACAGTTTACCCTGCAACAAGGACTCAAAGAGGCTGTGAAATGGTATTGGAAAAATTTATAAAAAGCATGAAAAAAGATAAAATTGCAATCATCGGTTTAGGATACGTAGGTTTACCTTTGGCAAGACTTTTTGCAACTAAATTTTCAGTTGTTGGATTTGACATCAATACCGATAGAATATCTGAATTAATGTCTGGTGTAGATTCTACTTTAGAGGTTGATAATGAAACCTTACAATCTGTACTCATTGATGAAGATTCTGATGAAATTGGACTATTTTGTACCAATCAGTTGGATAAAATTAAGGATTGTAATTACTACATTGTAACGGTTCCTACACCTGTAGATAAAAACAACAGACCTATTTTAACGCCGCTAATTAAAGCAAGTGAAACCGTTGGTGCGGTATTAAAAAAAGGAGATATCGTAATTTATGAATCTACTGTGTATCCGGGTGCTACAGAAGAAGATTGTGTTCCTGTTCTAGAAAAAGTTTCTGGCTTAAAATTTAATAAAGATTTTTATGCGGGTTATTCGCCAGAAAGAATTAATCCAGGAGACAAAGAGCATACGGTTGAAAAAATATTAAAAGTTACTTCTGGTTCAACGCCAGAAATAGGTTTAAAAGTAGATAGTTTATACAAATCAGTGATTACAGCAGGTACTCATTTGGCACCTACAATAAAAGTTGCTGAAGCGTCTAAAGTGATTGAAAATTCTCAAAGAGATATCAATATTGCTTTTGTAAATGAATTAGCGAAAATATTTAATCTTTTGGATATCAACACCCATGATGTATTGGAGGCAGCTGGCACTAAATGGAATTTCCTTCCTTTTAAGCCAGGATTAGTAGGAGGACATTGTATTGGGGTGGATCCCTATTATTTAGCTCAAAAGGCCCAAGAGAATGGATATCATCCTGAAATTATTTTAGCCGGACGTAGATTAAATGATGGAATGGGAGATTATGTGGCTTCTGAGATTGTAAAATGCATGATTAAGAAAAACATACCTGTTAATGGATCTGAGGTACTTGTTTTAGGAATCACATTTAAAGAAAACTGTCCAGATGTACGAAATACAAAAGTAGTAGATCTTATAAGTGCATTGAAAGATTATGGAACTAATATAACAATTTATGATCCTTGGGCTGATGAAGAAGAAGTAAATCTTGAACATGAATTAAAATCTTCAAAATCTTTACCCAATAAAAAATTTGATGCGGTGGTATTGACTGTATCACATCAGAAATTCAATGAATTAGATTTCTTGTCTTTAAAAAATGAGAACGCTATTATTTATGACGTTAAGAATTTTTTAGAAAGAAGTATTGTAGATGGAAGCCTATAAGTTACAAATAAAAAAAGCTAGTTTGGAAAAGACAACAAAAATATATATTGCAGGACACAAAGGAATGGTAGGTTCTGCAGTATGGAGAGTTTTAGTATCTAGGGGATATTCCAATTTAATAGGAAAAACAAGTAAAGAATTAGATTTAACAAACCAACAAGCTGTTTATGATTTTTATAAGAAAGAAAAGCCAGAGCTAGTAATCGATGCTGCTGCAAAAGTTGGAGGGATCCTTGCTAATAATAATTTCCCCTACCAGTTTTTAATGGAAAATATGCAAATTCAAAACAATCTAATTAATGGTGCGCATAAAGCTGGAATAGAAAAATTTATTTTCTTAGGGAGTTCATGTATCTACCCAAAGTTTGCTCCACAGCCTTTAAAAGAAGAGTATTTATTAACAGATTCTTTAGAGCCTACAAATGAATGGTATGCCATTGCAAAAATTACAGGAGTAAAAGCTTGTCAGGCTATTCGTAAACAATATAACAAAGACTATGTAAGTTTGATGCCTACCAACTTGTATGGTTCTTTTGATAATTTTGACTTAGAATCTTCGCATGTATTGCCAGCGATGCTACGCAAATTCCATGAGGCTAAAATAAATAACAATTCAGACGTAACGCTCTGGGGAAGTGGAACTCCAATGCGAGAGTTTTTGTTTGTAGATGATATGGCAGAGGCGGTGGTCTATGCATTAGAAAATAATTTACCAGAATATTTATACAATATAGGTACTGGAAAAGATATTACGATAAAAGAATTAGCTGAGACGATACAGTCAGTAACAGGTCACCAAGGAAATATTTTTTGGGATGCTAGTAAACCAGATGGAACTCCAAGAAAATTGATGGATGGTTCTAAAATGAAAGAACTTGGATGGCAATATTCAACAGAATTAGAAGACGGCATTAAAAAAACCTATTCTTGGTTTTTAGAGAATATACATTCAATTAAAAAAATAAAATTATAAATAATGAAAGTAGCTTTAATTACTGGAATTACAGGACAAGATGGTTCCTATTTAGCAGAATTGTTATTAGAAAAGGGATATGAGGTGCACGGAATAAAAAGAAGATCCTCTTCATTAAATACTGATCGTATAGATCATTTATACCAAGACCCTCATCATCCTAATCAGCGATTAAAATTGCATTATGGAGATCTAACAGATGCAATGAATCTCACCAAGATTATAGAAGAGTGTCAGCCCGATGAAATCTATAATTTAGGGGCGATGTCTCATGTAAAGGTTTCTTTTGATACTCCTGAATATGTAGGAAATGTAGATGGTTTAGGGACCTTACGTGTTCTAGAGGCAGTTCGTTTACTCGGCTTAGAAAAGAAAACAAGAATATATCAAGCCTCTACTTCAGAATTATATGGAGGAATGCCAGAGAATAAAAATGACAAAGGGTTTTATGATGAAAATTCAGCTTTTTACCCAAGATCTCCTTACGGAGTTGCAAAAATTTATGGCTTTTGGATCACCAAAAACTACAGAGAGGCTTATAATATGTTTGCATGTAATGGTATTTTATTCAATCATGAATCCCCAAGAAGAGGAGAAACCTTTGTGACTCGTAAAATTACAAGAGCTACCGCTAGAATAGCTTTAGGACTGCAAGATAAAATATATTTAGGGAATTTAGATGCCCAGCGTGATTGGGGGCATGCCAAAGATTATGTGCGTATGATGTGGATGATTTTGCAGGCAGAAGAACCTGAAGATTGGGTGATAGCGACAGGAAAGACCACTACGGTCAGAGAATTTGTTAGACTAGCTTTTAAAGAAGTTGGTATTGATTTACAATTTAAAGGTGAAGGAGTCAATGAGAAAGGTTTTGTTGTTGCTTGTAATAATGAAGAATTTCAGTTAGAGTTAGGAAAAGAGGTGCTTTCTATAGACCCTGCTTATTTTAGACCAACAGAAGTAGATCTATTAATTGGAGATTCCACAAAAGCAAAAAGCAAATTAGGGTGGGTCATAGAACATGATTTGTCATCGTTGGTAAAAGATATGATGCAATCGGATGTTAGGTTAATGCAGAAAAATTTGTATTTGAAAAAGGGAGGATATCATATCAATAACGATAACGATTAGTTATTATAAAAACTTAAAAAATAAAATAATGCTAAATTTAAACGGAAAATCAATTTTAATAACTGGAGGAACTGGTTCTTTTGGAAAAATGTTTACCAAGTTAATTTTGGAAAGAAATCCAGATGTAAAAAGGCTTGTTATATTGTCACGAGATGAGCAAAAACATTTTCAAATGGCCCAGGAGTTTCCTGAGCATAAATATCCATCAATGAGATATTTTATTGGGGATGTAAGAGATAAAGAAAGATTGGAAAGAGCTTTTGAAGGAATAGATATAGTTATTCATGCTGCAGCAATGAAACATGTTCATTTAGCTGAATACAATCCTTCAGAATGTATAAAAACAAATATAAATGGAGCAGAAAACGTAATTTCGGCAGCAATAAAGTCTGGCGTACAAAATGTAGTAGCGCTTTCTACTGATAAGGCTTGTGCACCTATTAATTTGTATGGTGCGACTAAGCTTACCTCAGACAAATTATTTATAGCAGCAAATAATATTAAAGGGTCAAGAGATGTTAAATTCTCCGTAGTACGTTATGGTAATGTTATGGGATCTAATGGTTCAGTTATGCCATTTTTCTTAAATAAAAGAAAAGAGGGAGTTTTACCAATCACTGATAAAAAAATGACAAGATTTAACATTTCTCTTCAAGATGGTTGTCAGATGGTATTTGATGCAATTGAAAAAGCGTGGGGAGGTGAATTATTTGTTCCAAAAATACCATCCTATAAAATTGTTGACGTTGCAACTGCTATAGGACCTGATTGTCGTCAAGATGAAGTAGGAATAAGGCCCGGTGAAAAATTACACGAAGAAATGATAACTGTATCAGATGCACTAAATACATATGACATTGGTAAATATTATGTAATCTTACCACAACATACTATTTTTAACAGAGAGAAGTTTATCGAATATTTTAAAGCAAAATTAGTTAATCCTAATTTTTCCTATAATTCTGGAGATAATAAAGATTGGGAAACGGTAGAATCTTTGAGAGATTTAGTAAAAACTTACGTCGATCCTAATTTTACAGTTTAATGAAAAAAATCCCATACGGTAGACAGAATATAGATCAAAAAGATATTGATGCTGTAGTATCAACTTTACAATCTGATTACCTTACTCAAGGCCCAAAGGTTAGAGAGTTTGAATCGAAATTTGCAGAATATGTAGGAGCTAAATTTGCTGTTGCAGTTAACAATGCTACTTCTGGTTTGCATCTTTCAGTACTTGCTTTAAATCTTAAGAATGGAGATAGAGTTATTACAACCCCTATTACTTTTGCTGCTTCAGCAAACTGTGTTCGATATGCAGGTGGTGAAGTTTGGTTCGCAGATATTGATCCAAATACGTATTTGTTGGATATTAATTCCGTAAAAGAATTGATTGAATCAAAGCCAAAAGGGTTTTTTAAGGGGATTATTCCTGTTGATTTTGCTGGTTTACCTGTTAATATGGAAAAATTTAGATCCTTGGCAGACGCTCATAATCTTTGGATAATCGAAGATGCTTGTCATGCACCTGGTGGGTATTTTATAGATAGTAAATCTGAAAAAAACTTTTGCGGTAATGGAAATTATGGAGACATCGGAGTTTTTTCTTTTCATCCTGTAAAGCATATTGCTTGTGGAGAGGGAGGAATGCTAACAACTAACTCTAAAGAATTGTACGAGAAGTTGATGCTCCTGAGAACTCATGGAATTACCAAAGATAATATGGAAGAAAACCATGGAAACTGGTATTATGAAATGATAGCGCTTGGTTTTAATTATAGGCTTACAGACTTCCAATCTGCACTGGGAATTACTCAATTAGCAAAAAATAATAAAGCTGTAGCGCGAAGAAATGAAATTTCAGCAACTTATAAAAAAGCTTTTGAAGGAAAAATTAAGTTTCAAGACTTACCCAATGATAGGTATAATGCACATCATCTTTTTATTATTGAGGTTGAAAACAGAAAAGACCTGTACGATTTTCTCCACTCTAAAGGGATATTAGCACAAATTCATTATGTGCCAGTGCACACGATGCCGTATTATAAAAATATAGGATACACAGATGCTGATCTTAAACATGCAGAAAAATATTATTCTAAGTGTATCAGTTTACCAATGTATCCAACGCTTTCAAATGAAGAGCAAAGCTATGTGATAAATAAAGTTTTAGAATTTATCTCTAATGAATAGTAAATTAATTTTAGGGACAGTTCAGTTTGGTCTAGATTACGGAATAAACAATAAATTAGGTAAGCCTAATTTTAAACAAAGCTGTGAAATTCTATCAAAAGCATTCGATAATGGTATAACAACCCTTGATACTGCTGAGGCGTATGGAGATGCTCACAATATAATTGGCGGGTTTCATGAAATATATTCATCAAATAAATTTGATATTATAACAAAGATTCCTCACGGATCAGATTTGACAAATATTTATCAAAAAGCATGTAACTACCTCAAAGATTTAAATGTTGATTGTATAGACACTTTAATGTTTCATTCCTTTGACACTTATATTAAAAACTTGAATGACTTTAAATTATTATCTAAGTTGATTGATGATAATTTAGTAAAGAAAATAGGTGTTTCTGTGTATAATAATAGTCAAATTGAAAAACTTTTAAATAATGAAAATATCAAAGTTGTTCAATTCCCATTTAACTTGTTTGATAACATAAACAAAAGAGGCGAGTACATTAGAAAACTTAAAGAAGCAGGGAAAATTGTTCATACTCGATCAGCTTTTTTACAAGGAATTTTCTTTAAAAATCCTATAGATTCCAATCTTATAGTTAGAAAATTATCAAATGAATTAACTTTTTTAAATCAACTATCTGATAAATATAATTTACCAATAGGAAGTTTTGCACTCAATTATTGTTTGAGTCAAAAGGATATTGATCAAGTAATTATAGGTACTGATTCAATAAATCAGTTAGAACAAAATATTGAATCTATAAAACTTAATTTAGAAGATTCTCTAATAGATGAGATTAATTCAATTTTTATTAAAAATGAAAATCTATTAAATCCTTCCTTATGGAACAAAACACTATATTAATTACGCAAGCTAGATTAGGAAGTACTAGGCTGCCAGGTAAAGTTTTAAAAGAAGTGGACGGGCAAACATTACTTCAAATACATTTAGAACGATTAAATAAATGCTTGAAAGTAGATGAAATTATCGTTGCAACAACTGTTAATTCTGAAGACGAAATTATTTATAATAAAGCTTTAGAATGGGGTTTTACAGCTTTTAGGGGATCAGAGTTAAATGTTTTAGATCGCTTTTATCAATCTTTAAAAGGCAAAAAGCCTGATTGGGTTGTTCGAGTTACTTCCGATTGTCCATTGTTAGATCCGGAATTAGTTGATGCCATTGTGAATTTTGCTCAAAATAATTCGTATGACTATGTCTCTAATGGAATTGTAGAGCATTTTCCTGATGGCCAAGATGTAGAGGTTTTTAAATTATCAGCCTTAAGGAAGGCTTGGAAAAACGCAAAATTAAAATCAGAATTAGAGCATGTAACTCCCTATATTAGAAATAACTCCAATGGTAAGGGTGATGATATTTTTAGTTCGATGAATTATGCATGTCAAGATAATTATTCCAATATTCGAATGACAGTTGATGAATCGATAGATTTTGATTTGATTCAATATTTAATTAATCAATTAGGTACAGATAAATCTTGGTTAGATTACACAAACTATATTATTCAAAATGATCTAACAAAAATTAATGATAAAATTATTAGAAATGAAGGATTTATAAAATCCTTAAAAAATGATGTAAATGAATAAGGGACAAAACTTATATAAAAAAGCAAAAAAATTAATTCCTGGAGGAACTATGTTGCTTTCAAAACGACCAGAAATGTTTTTGCCAGATCATTGGCCTTCCTATTTTTCTAAAGCAAAAGGTTGTAAAGTTTGGGATTTGGATGGTAAAGAATTATTGGATATGTCTATCATGGGGATAGGTACAAACGCACTTGGTTATGGAAATGAAGGAGTTGATGCTGCTGTTATCGAAACAGTAAAAAAAGGTAATATGAGTACTTTGAACTGCCCAGAAGAAGTCTTTCTTGCAGAAAAACTTATTAAAATTAATCCTTGGGCAGACATGGTTAGATTTGCTAGAAGTGGTGGAGAAGCCAATTCTATTGCAATTAGAATTGCACGTGCAGCTTCTGGAAAAGATAATGTGGCAATATGTGGTTATCATGGATGGCACGATTGGTATTTATCTGCAAATCACAATGGTGGAGACGACTTGAAAGCACATTTGATACCTGGACTTAGTCCTAAAGGTGTTCCTAGGAATTTAAAGAATTCAGTATTTCCATTTCACTATAATAATTATGAAGAGCTGGTAAATATTGTTGAAAAAAATGATATTGGGGTCATAAAGATGGAAGTGATGCGAAATTTTGGACCTGAAGACAATTTCCTGCAAAAGGTCAGAGACTTAGCTACACAAAAAAATATCGTACTTATTTTTGATGAATGTTCTTCTGGTTTTAGAGAAACTTATGGTGGAATATTTAAAAAATTCAACGTTATACCTGATATGGCTATGTTTGGAAAAACCATAGGTAACGGTTATGCTTTAACTGCAGTTGTGGGTAAGAAGTCAGTAATGCAGGCTGCACAATCCACATTCATTAGTAGTACATTTTGGACTGAACGTATTGGTCCGTCAGCAGCACTTGCAACTCTAAAAATAATGGAGCGTGAAAAATCATGGGAAACCATAACATCGACTGGAAAGAAAATGCAAAAAGGATGGAAGGACTTAGCTAATTTACACAAACTAGATATTACTGTTTCAGGAATACCTGCTATGACAACTTATTGTTTTAATAGTCAAAATGGAGCTAAATATAAAACCTTTATTACACAAGAAATGCTCAAAAAAGGCTATTTAGCAAGCACAAATTTTTATGCAAGTACAGCGCACAAAGATGAACATTTAAAGTCATATTTTGAAGCTTTAGACGTTGTATATAGTACCATAGCAAAATGCGAATCTGAAGTTTTAAATATTAATGATTTATTAGAGGGGCCGGTATGTCACTCAGGATTTAAAAGGTTAAATTAATGATAAAATATAAGGTTTTAAATAAAAATATCTTTTCAAAAGGTAAATTTAAAATTATTCCAATTCAATTCGAGAACAGGATTGACATAATGAATTGGCGTAATGAGCAAATCCATCATTTACGTCAAGATAAGCTACTTACAATAGAGAATCAAAATATTTATTTTAATACCATAATCAAAGATTTATTCGATCAAGATCAACCAAATCAAATTTTATTTTCTTTTTTAGAGAATGATAATTTAGTTGGTTATGGAGGCCTGGTTCATATTAATTGGATAGACAAAAATGCTGAAATATCTTTTGTCTTAAAAACGAATATTACACAAAAGGATTTTACAAATAACTGGAGAAATTTTCTTAAACTAATTGAAAATGTGGCTTTTGAGGAATTAAATTTTAAAAAAATTTATACATACGCTTTCGATATTAGACCACAAATTTATCCTATTTTTGAAAAATCAGGTTATGAAAGGGAAGCTGAACTAAAAAATCACTGTTATGTTGAAAATGAATTTAAAAGTGTTGTTATTCACTCAAAAATCAATAAAAAAGTTTAAAAATTAAGTCTATGGGTGTCAAAATTGAAAAAATTGAGTTTTATCTTCCTTCTGATAAGTTGACAAACGAAGACTTAAAGAAAGAATTTGTTGATTTTGATTTAAATAAAGTTGAGAATAAAATTGGAATAAAATCTAGACATATAGCTAATAAAGAAACAAGTCTTGATTTGGCCTATAATTCTTCATTAAAAGTGTTAAAGTCGACAAAAGATAAAAATATCGACTTCATATTATATTGTACTCAAACCCCGGATTATATCCTTCCTACTAGTGCATGTATCCTTCAAGATAAACTCAATTTAAAAACAAATATAGGTGCTCTAGATTTTAATTTAGGATGCTCAGGTTATGTTTATGGCTTGGCTTTATGTAAAGGTTTGATTGACACAGGAATTGCAAAGAGAATATTATTGGTTACTACCGATACATACACTAAGTATATACATAAACAAGATAAAGGCAATAGATCAATTTTCGGTGATGGATCTACTGCCTCTATTTTATCCTACTGCGACAAAAATAATATTAAAGAATTTCAACTAAATACTGATGGGTCAGGGTACGATAAGTTGATAATTAAAAATGGTGGTAGCAAATATTCATTAGATGAAAATTCTGCTTTAAAAATGTACGGAGATAATAATTATTATAACGATAATTGTCTCTACATGCAGGGTCCCGATATTTTTAATTTTACAATTAAAAATATACCTAAACTTATTAATGATGTATTAGATAAAAATAAAATGAATATGGATGAAATTGATTATTTCATCTTTCATCAGGCGAATAAGTTCATGTTAAAATATTTAATGAAAAAAATAAAAATTCCAAAAGAAAAATTTCATTTAAATCTCACTGAAACAGCAAATACTGTCTCATCCACTATACCCATAGCAATAAAACAGGCATTCGACGATAATAAGATAAAAATTGGTGATAATGTTTTATTGGCCGGATTTGGTGTTGGGTTGTCTTGGGGAGGTACAATAATTACAGTCTAACAATAATTTTTAATATTATGAATAAAAAAGAATTTTTAATTGAGATTCAAGACATTATGTTATTAGATAACATTAATGAAACAACAGCAATTGAAGTTGATTCAATGGCTAGTTTACTACTTATTGCTTTTTTGGATGAAGAATTTTCAACATCCATAAGTCAAGAACAAATTAAATCAATAAAATATGTTTCTGATATTATTGAATTTATAGGAGATGAAAATATTAAATAAAAAATGCTAACAAAAGCTCTAAAAAATAATTTTCAAATTGATAACTATAAATTAATTAATTATTTGAGTTTAGATAATAATGATTTTTTGTCAATTTTATCAATGAGGAATCATCCTTTAATTAAAAAACAAATGAATAATTCTATAATTATTTCTCTTGATGAACACACTAAATTTGTTCATAACTTAAAATTTAAAAATGTGGGTTATTGGATAGTGAAAAAAAATAATAAAATTTTTGGTAGTATTTACTTAACAAATACTAATTTAAAAGAATCTTCATGTGTAGGAGGTAATTTTATTAATCCCAACCTTATAGGTACTGGAAAAGGTATAGTTATTAATTATCTTATGCATTTTTTGGCATTTGAAAAGTTAGCTTTTAAATGTATAAATTCAGAAGTAAAGGAATCAAATAAAAGTGCCGTTCGAATAAATAATCTTTTTGGTGCACAACCAATTAATTCAAATAATAATATTAATTATATAAGATTTTTTGATTCTACATGGCTAAAAGAAATTAAACCTAAGATTTGTAAATTACTATCATATTTAAATTACTAAAATTGAATAAAAAAACATGTATCATTCTCTCAGAAAAAAAATGGAATAATAATTTAGTTAATAAATTAAAAAAAAAATCTGATAATATTGAATGGATTAAAATTGACGTAAAAAATGATTTTAATTATGATTCGTTGTTAAAAATCAAACCAAATAAGATTTTCATTCCTCATTGGTCCTATATCATCCCAGAAAAAATTTATAATAATTTTGAATGTATTGTATTTCATATGACAGATTTACCCTACGGTAGAGGAGGAAGTCCTTTGCAAAATTTGATCATAAGAGGACATAAGCATACAAAAATCTCAGCGATTAAGGTTGTTAAAGAACTTGATGCTGGACCGATATATTTAAAAAAAGATTTACTTTTAAAAGGGTCAGCACAAGAAATATTTGATCTAGCAAACGAGGTTGTAAAAGATATGATTATCGAAATTGTGAAAACAAAACCAGTGCCAATTAAACAGGAAGGAAAACCTACACTATTTAAAAGAAGAAAACCCTCAATGAGTAACATGAATGATCTTGAGAGTTTGGATGAAGTTTATGATTTTATAAGAATGTTAGATGCCGATGGATATCCACATGCTTTTTTAGAGACAGAAAAACTCAAATTCGAATTTACTGACGCAAATTTTAAAAATAAAAATGAAATCATAGCTACGGTTAAAATAAAAATGAAAATAAAATGAATAAAAAATGTATGATTATTGCAGAATTGTCTGCTAACCATGGTGGTGATATTAAAATTGCAAAAGAAACAATTAGAGCTGCAAAAAGAGCTGGAGCAGATGCAATAAAAATGCAGACTTATTTACCTTCTACAATGACTTTGGATTCAAATAAAGAAGATTTTGTTGTAAAAGGTGGAACTATATGGGATGGCAGGAATTTATACGATTTATATAAAGAGGCCTCACTTCCTTGGGAATGGCACAAAGAATTATTTGAAACTGCTAAGGAAGAAGGTTTGGTTTGTTTTTCAACCCCTTTTGATTTTTCTGCTGTTGATTTTTTAGAAAAATTAAACTGTCCTATTTATAAGATTGCATCATTTGAAATTACAGATATACCCCTCATAAGGTATATAGCCTCAAAAGGTAAACCAATAATTATTTCAACTGGCATAGCGACTTATGAAGATATTGTATTGGCTATTAAAACGTGTAAAAATGAAGGAAATAATGATATTACGATTTTAAAATGTACTTCTTCTTATCCAGCACCAATTGATGAAGCTAACTTAAAAATGATAAAACGTTTTTCTAAAGATTTTGGAGTTAAGATAGGATTATCAGATCATACAATTGGTAATTTAGCTCCAGTTTTATCAATTGCTATGGGGGCAAAAGTGATTGAGAAGCATTTTATATTAGACCGCAGTATAGGTGGACCTGATGCTTCCTTTTCTATGAATGAAGAAGAGTTTAAGAGTATGGTTAAAGATGTTAGAGCTGCTGAATCTGCAATTGGAGTTGAGTCATACGATTTAACTGATAAACAAGTCTTAGGCAGAAGATATTCCAGATCTATTTATATTTCAAAGGATGTGAAGAAAGGAGGAGTAATCTCGAAAGAAAATATAAAAATAGTAAGGCCAGGGTTATCAATACCTCCGATATTTTATGATGAGATTATTGGTAAAAAAGTAACTAAAAACTTATCAATTGGAGATAGAATAACATTTGATATTTTAACATAACATATATGAATTTCAAAGATAAAAAAATACTTGTAGTTGTTGCTCACCCAGATGATGAAATATTAGGTTTGGGAGCTACTATGAATAAGTTAATTAAAGAGCAAGATTGTAATGTAAGAGCTATAATTTTGGGTGAAGGAATAACTTCTCGTTCAGATGAGCGAAATTCACAACAATGGGTTAAAGAATTAAAAACCCATAGGCAAAATATAGAAGTAGCCAGAAATTTCATTGGTTACGAATCTGTTGGTATTTATGATTTTCCAGATAATCGTTTCGATACAGTAGCATTATTAGATATTATAAAAGTTATTGAAAAAGAAAAGATAGAATTTGAACCAGATATAATTTTTACACATCATGGAGGTGATTTAAACATTGATCATCAAAAAACCTTCGAAGCTGTAATAACTGCTACAAGACCTATGGAAGATGAAAAAGTTAAAGCTATTATTAGTTTTGAGACTCCGTCTGGGACTGAATGGATTGCCTCTTCAGAACCTAAGAAATTTACACCTAATTTATTTATAGAAATTAAAGAAGATAATCTTACAGCAAAAATTAAGGCTATGGAATCTTATCAATTTGAAAAAAGAAAATATCCTCACCCAAGATCACCACAGGCTTTAAAGATTTTATCACAACAAAGAGGTCTAACTGTAGGGAAAAGCTATGCAGAAGCCTTTAATATTATAAGACTAATAAATTAATAAATAAATGATTGCAATAATTTTAGCAGCAGGTTATGGAAATAGAATGCGCCCTTTAACAGACAATGAACATAAGACATTGTTAAAAATCAATGACATTACTATCATTGATAATATTATTGATTCTTTAATTGATAACGCAGTAAATAACATTGTAGTAGTTACTGGTTATAGATCTGAAGAGTTAAAAAATTATTTATTAAATAATTATAATGATGTTAACTTTCAATTTGTATATAATAAAGACTTTAAGACAACTAACAATATATATTCATTATCATTAGCCTTTAAAAACATTAAAATAGATTCCGATATTATTTTGATTGAATCAGATTTAATTTACGATCATAAAATCATATTTAATCTTATAAATGATTCTAACAAAAATGTTGCTTTAGTGTCTAAATATCATTCGGGTATGGATGGTACTGTTGTAAAAATTGGGACAAAAAATAAAATTACAGAAGTAATACCACCACACCTTCAAGATTCTAATTTTTCATTCTCAGATAAATATAAAACCTTAAATATTTATAAATTTTCTAACGATTTTACAAATAATATTTTTTCTAAATTATTAAATTATTATTCAGAAGTTATTGACGATAATTGTTATTATGAATTAGTACTTGGAATGTTAATTTATATGCAGAAAGAGGATATTTATTCTCTTTTAGTAGATAATAGAGATTGGATTGAGGTAGATGATACTAACGATATTAGAATAGCTGAATACAAATTTGGTAAAGAGAAGAAAAAGGAGATTTTAGGGAACGCTTGGGGAGGTTACTGGAATTATGAGATAGTGGATTTTTCTTTTATAAGAAACATGTATTTTCCAACGCCTTCAATGATCGCGGATGTTAAAAATAATATTGAAGAATTAATTTGGAATTATGGTTCTTCAAATAAAATTTTCAATAAAAAGCTATCTTATTACTTGTTAAAAGATGAAACTAAATTATGTGCATTAAATGGAGCTGCACAAATCTATCCTTTTATAAATAATAAATACTGTGATGCCAAAGTTCTAATGCCTTCTCCGACATTTGGTGAATATGAAAAAATATTCAATAATAAAGAATATTACAAAGATGATGGTTTATTTGATTTTAAAAAGATTTCAAATAAAATTCAAAATAATGATATTATTGTTTTTGTAAACCCTAATAACCCAACTGGAACTTTTACTAAATCTGAAAATATTTTCGACTTAATTAAGAATCACCCAAAGAAGTTATTCATAATTGATGAGTCTTTTATTGATTTTTCAAATTCACTCTCTATTTCTGAAATATCAGGTTCAGAATTATTAGATAATTTTCTTATTATCAAAAGTATGAGTAAAAGTCACGGATTTCCGGGTGTTAGAATAGGATATGTATATTCAAATAATTTAAATTTGATTTCTGAGATTAAAAATTCACTTCCTGTCTGGAATTTTAATTCTTTTGCTGAATATTTTTTAGAAATTATGCTAAAGTATAGAAATGAATTTAAAATTTCGATAGATAAAACAGTAAATGATAGAAATGAATTCATTGAAAACATGAAGTTGCAAAAATGGGTTAATAAAGTTTTCGATAGTAGTGCTGACTTTATCTTAGTAGAAACAGATCCTGAAATTTTAAATTTAATACCTATACTATTAAATCAAGATTCAATCTATATTAGAGATATTAGTTCAAAGTTTAATGATGATAAATCTTATTTTAGATTTGCTGTCAGGACATCTGATGAAAATAATTTGATGATTAGTAAAATTAATAATCACCTAAAAAATATATGATGTATAATGATATCTGGCACAAAATTAATCAAAATATAAATCTCTCAATTCCTATTATAGAAAGAAAAGATGTTTATTTAGAAATTAAGAAAGTAACAATTTTTTTAAATAGTTTAAATAATTGCAATTATTTTTTTAGTTGTGGAACAGCTTTAGGTTTGGTTAGGGAAGGAAAACTTTTAGATTGGGATACAGATGTTGATATTGATATTTTAGAGCCTACTGAATTAATTATAAATAATATAATCGATAACATGCAAGCCTTAGGATACAGTTATCAAAGAATTTTAAAAAAGGGAAAAAAATATTCTCAAATTGTTTTTATCAAAGATCCCTATCATTCAATTGATTTTTGTTTTTGGTATAAAGAAAAAAATGGATTTATAAATGATGTTCCTGAAACCATTATTTTTAAAAGGTCTCATCCTGTTGAGATATATAGAGAATTTAAAAATGTTAAAATTCAAAATATAGAATTTAAAATTCCGTTAGATACAGATTCATACTTCAGTTTGCTTTATGGAAATGATTGGGAAACGCCTAAAAAATATAAAAATTGGTTAAAAAATGCCAATGACTTAAAGTTTGACTTATCCATCAGGAGAGTATTTTTTAAAATTCTTTGGAAGTTTAAAATAGGGAGAACATATTTATAATACCATATGAAATTATTAAAAAACTCAATTGTTTATATCTTAGTTTCTGTTTTTTCTGGTGCGTTATCTTTTTTATTATTACCAGTCTTAACCAATTTTTTAAGTCCATCAAGTTTTGGAACTTTTGAATTATATAGATCCACAATCGCCTTTCTTCAGGGAATAATGATTTTTGGAACAAATACTCTTATTTTTGGAAATTTTTTTAAGTGGTCTAAAGATGATTTAAAGATATTTATACATAATTCCATTTTACTTTTTATAATAATTTTATTTTTATTTAGTTTTTTAATTTTATTACTGCCATCACTTAGTGATTATTTATTTATAAACTATGATTTCTCAACAACAATTATCTTAATTGCATTTGTTACTATTTTTTTTCAATCTGTAACATCATTACAAACAACAATTTTTCAGATTAAAGGTCAATCAAAAAAGTATGCAATATTTACAGCAGGGTTTTCTTTTATTAGTTTTTTAATTACTTATATTCTTGTTAAATACTACGATTTTGATTGGGAAGGGCCTGTGTATTCAATTCTTTTTGCTTCTTTTCTTTTTTTTATTGTAACTATTGGGTATTTAAAAAAAAATGAATTGAAGTTAGTGCAACCGATAGTTAAGTTAAAAATGATACTCTTTCTAGGTGCACCATTAATATTCACCCATGTTTCTGGTTGGATAGTCGAGGCAGTTGACAAATTTATGATTACCTCAATAATTGATTCTGCCGCAAATGGTAATTATTCTGTTAATTATAAATTCGGTTTAATTGTTTTACTAATTCAAGTTGGTGTTTTACGTGCTTGGTCGGCTTTTTTTTATAAAACTATAAATAAAAATACTTATGAGGATAAGGTTACTATAGTAAAATATACGTATGCTTTAATTTTGTTTTTATTTTTAATTACAATCTGTATCATTTTTATCTCTCAATTTTTGTTTAGCATTTTTATTGCTAATGAATCTTATTATTTTAGTTTCGAAATAGTAGTCTTTGTCGCTTTAGCTTATTTATTTGATGGCTTATGGAAAATCTTTCTATCCTATTTAGTGAATTTAAATTTAACAAAACATTATTCGATTATTTTAATATTCTCATCGATTGTAAATCTTGTATTAAATTACTTTTTAATAAATAAATACGGAATTGAAGGTGCAGCCATATCAACCTTAATATCATTTTTTATTGGATTTATTTTAACCTTATTTACAGTTTTACATTTTAATCCTATGCCCTGGTTTTATTTTATAAAAAGAAATGAAAAATAATTATAATAAATATTTCAAGTTATTCCTGAATAGGAACAAGAGTTTCTATGAAACTAAAGAACGTCCAAATAGGACTTTAGTTTTATCTGTTACAAATGATTTAATTTTTAATACTATAATTTTAAAATTTGGTAAAGTCATTTCAGAAATTGAAAACTCTAATATTATTTTCTTCCCTTATTTTAAATATAATAAGGAAATTAATAAGTTAGCCAAATCTTTCAAAGTTTTAATATATGTTAATGTTTTTATTTCTTTTGCTTGGACATTTTTCAAATATTTTTTCAATATTTCAACATATCTAATTAAAATTTGTGATGGTAGTACTTTAGAATCTTTTCATATAAACAGTATTCCAATTGGTAAACATATATATGATTTTATTTTAAGGAAATATAGAATCCCTTCCATTAATAAATTAAAATTTTCGCACAGATTTGCTATTCTAATTTGTATTTTATATTATTTCTCAATTAGGGACTTGATTAATAAACACAGCATAAAATCTGTTGTTACGTTAGATAATGTTTATATTGAAGGTATCGTTTTTGAATTATCAAGATCTTTTAATCTAAAAATGTATTCTGGCTTTGACATCAATTTACTTACATTACATCTTTTTGAAAATGACTTTGATTATAGTAAGCATTGTAGAACTCCAGATCAATTATATTTAAATAAAAAATTTGAGGATCCTTTTTTCATAAGTGAGGCAAATAATTTTATTAACAAACGGTTTTCTGGAGACCAAAATCAGCATGATGCCAAGCGTGCTTTTTCACAAAAGAACATTAAATTAAATAGGCAAGAATTAATTGAAAAGTATAATTTATCTGATGGTAAAATAGTATTAATTTTACCTCATATTTTTTGTGATGCTCCTCATGCCTATCCTTCTGTTATTTATAAAGATTATAAATGTTGGCTTATTGATACATTAAGAGTATTAAGCAATAACAAAGGAATTAATATAATTATTAAAGAGCACCCAAGCGCAAGTCTTTATGATGAAGAGGGATATTTAGAACATTTAATTAAAACATTAAATCTTAATAATATTAAATTAATTTCTAATAAAATTAATGCCAAAAGTTTAATGGAAACAGTTGATTTTTGTGTTACGTGTGGGGGTACTTCTGGGATGGAATATGCTTATCATGGAGTTCCAGTAGTTTTAGCTTCTTCACCTCCGTATGGAGATTTCGAATTTTTCAATAAAGCTAAAAATGTAAAACATTATCATGAACTATTAAATAATATAGAAAATATCAAAAAATTAACAAACAAAGAAAGAGTTATTGCGGGTAATCTTTTGTTTTTATTTTTTAGACATTATGGAATTGATAAAAAAACAGCAAAGCTAAATTTTTATCATTTTAATTTAGGTGAGGAGAACGATTTGAGTTATTTTTTTAAAAATATTTCAAAAGATAATAATTTAATTGAATCACATTTAGCAATTACTAAATCTTTTAATAAAATGATAAACAATAACTATAAAAATTTATATAAAGATTAGATGTTAACAATAAATAAACATAATCTTATTAATTTAATTGTTTACTTTTTTGTGATCAGTAACATACTTGACATGAGAGGTGGTATAGGATTTAAATTTGTTTCTTTTTTATTTCTTTGCGGTACATTATTTTTAAAATTTCCAAAAATTAATTCGTCTAAATTATTATTTTTTATAATATTAATTTTTTTTTATGCTTTAAGTTTAATAATTACACAAATTAATGGTGGTAATCTTTCCATTTCTTATAGTTACAATTTATTTTTTTTAACAATTATTGTCTTGTTACTGGTCTCTGAATTAGTTGATAAAAATGTAATTTTATATTTTATTATGAACGCATTGTTCTGGTGTTCATTAATGATTTTTTTTGGTTATTTTTTTTCTTTTATATATCCAAATGAATCAATTTTAGATATTCTTAAAATTTTTGCAGCCGATTTTGATGAAAGAGAAGAGATTCGATCAAGTGCGATGATTATAGTCCCTAAAATATATTTTAATTTTACTTTGTTCTTACCTTCAGTTTTTATCTATTTTTTATTCAGAAATAATTACCTGAAATCATTGCTTGTTTCGATTGCAATTTTATTAAGTTTATCAAGAGCTGCAATTGTAGTCACTTTATTATTACTTATTGTCTATGTGTTTAAGAGTCAAAGTTTAAAAAAACTTTTAACAAATATCTTTCTTCTATTTGCTTTTTCGTTGGTACTTGCTTTTATAATTGATTTGTTCGTTCCAAGTATTTTTATTCATATTTTAAATTTAGGTGATAGCTCACAAGGAACTGTTGCTACTAGAATCGATCAAATAAATATGATTTCTGATGTTTTTTCTGATAATATTATTAACTTTTTATTCGGTATGGGGCCTGGCACACCAATATATTCAAACTTTCATGGAATGAATATTTATAATATTGAAATTGCACCCCTTGAGTTTATAAGAAAGTACGGGGTAATTTTCTTTGCAATTATATTTTCATTAATGTTTAAAATTATTCTAAAAAACTTTAAAATAGATAAATCAAAATCATATTTATTGATAGCTTTATTTTTATGTACATTTTCAAATCCTATATTAACATCGCCTTTATTTATATTCATATTCATTTTGTGTAACAATAATTCCTTAAAAACAGTATAATTTATGAAAGTTGGTATTATAATTTTAGCATGGAATTCAGAGAAGCGAATTTTAGATTGTTTAGATTCTTTAAATAGGTATTGTTATGACTTTAGCACATACGTAGTCGATAATAATTCAAAGGATAATACCGTGCAAATATTAAAAAAAAATTATCCTGATATAAATATAATTTTATCTAATTCCAATCTTGGTTTTTCTGGCGGTAATAATCTTGGATTTACTCAGGCTATTAAAGATGGTTGTGATTATGTAGTACTTTTAAATGATGATGTAATAATACTTGAAGATTTTATTTCTCCCTTAGTAAGAAAAATGGAAAACGATAAAACGATAGGATCTATAGGACCAGTTGTTGTTGAAAATTTTGATAGAAATATTATTCAATCTGCTGGTGGTAAAATAAATCTTTTGACTTTAGATATGAAATATTTAAATCAAGGAAAATTCTATAATAAAATTAATAAAATTAAAAATGTTGATTATATTTTGGGAGCTGCAATTATAGTAAGGACAAATTTATTTGAAAACGCTTCTTTATTTGACCCACATTATTATCCTGCTTATGTTGAAGAAGTCGATTTGTGCTACAGAATTAAAAAAATGGGATATTCCAATAAAATTTATTGTAACTATAAAATTGCTCATATTGGGTCTCTCTCTGCTTCAAATAATTCAATAACATACAGGAGAATTTTAAACAATAAATTTCTTTTTGCAATAAAGTACTTATCAATCGTTAATATTTTTTTATCTGTAAACTTTCTTCTTGCAAAGTTCTTTGTCAATATTTTATTGAAAAAAATTAATAGGAATTTATGAAATATACACTAATTACAGCTTGTCTCAATTCTATCAAAACAATAGAAAAAACTATTGAATCAATTTTAATTCAAAAACATTTACCCATTCAGCACATTTTTGTAGATGGTGGTTCTAATGATGGTACCCTTGAATATTTATTAGATGTTGAGATAAAATTTAAAGAGTTGGGAGTGAATTTTTTATTGATAAAACAAAAAACTAAAGGTGGCATTTATGAAGCCTGGAATATGGGTTTAAAAAAGGTTAGCAATAATTCTGAATATATTTTTATTTTAAATAGTGATGATTGGTATTTAAATAATACTATCGAATTAGTTTCAACTTTTTTCACCAATAATACTGATGTGGATATATTTTGCGGAAACTCTTTAAATCATTATGACAATGGAAAAAAAACTATTTCAAAAAATAAAAGCCTAAAATTTTTTCCATTTTTAATGCCAGTTAACCATCCCGCTTGCTTTATTCGAAAGAACATTTATAGTAGAGTAGGCAGTTTCAATGATAAATATAGAGTTTCAGCAGATTATGACTTTTTATATAGGTGTATGAAATCAAAAATCACTTTTGGATTTACAGAAAATATACTCATTAATAGATTAATGGGAGGATTTGCTGATTCAAATAAAAATTTAGCAAGAATAGAAACTTTAAAAATTGGTTTAAACAATTCTAAAATTACCCTTTTCCCAAGAATAGTTTATTTACTAAGAAAACTAATAAGAATATAAATGTGTGGTATAAATGGAATAATTTCTAGATCATTAAAAAATGATTTAAAAAAAAATATAAATATGATGAATAATAAAATTATTCATCGCGGCCCAGATGATTCAGGTCATTATATTGATACAGTTGGTGGGAAAAATATTGCTTTAGGGATGCGACGTTTATCTATTATAGATATAGATAATGGCAAGCAGCCCATAGTTTCAGATGATGGAAACTTAGTATTAGTTTTTAATGGTGAAATTTATAATTACTTAACTCTTAAAAATGAGCTAGAGTTAAACCATCAGGTAGAATTTATCACTTCTTCAGATACGGAAGTTATTCTAAAAATGTATGAAATTTATGGTCAGGAGTCATTCAGCAAACTTGATGGAATGTTTGCTTTTTCTATTCTAGACAAAAACATTAGTAAAATATTTATTGCTAGAGATTTTTTTGGAGAGAAGCCACTCTATTATTCGAATAACTCGTACGGCTTAGTTTGGGCCTCCGAACTGAAAAGTGTTTTTTGCTGTATTGATAAGCCTAAAATATCCATGAAAGGGTTAGAGTTATTTTTTAAGCTCAATTATATACCTGCTCCATATACAATTTATGATGGGATCTTAAAGCTTGAGCCTAATAATTATATAGAGTTTGATATTGAAAAGAATTTACTTAACATTATTCCGATTCATGTTGAAAACAAGACAAAAAAGCATAATCTGATTAGCTTTAATAGTGCTAAGATGGTAACTAAAGATTTGATTAAAGAAAGTGTGTTTAGCAGATCTGTATCAGATGTTCCTATAGGCACTTTTCTTTCAGGGGGAGTAGATTCTTCCATCGTATCTTACTGCTTAGCAAAAAATTTAGACAAAAGAATAAATACGTTTTCAATCGGTTTTGAAAATAAAAAGTTTGATGAAAGAAATAAATCTAGGATTGTTTCCAAACTAATTAATAGTAAACACCATGAGATTATTATTAATGAAAATAGCCTTCTAGAAGAAATAGATGACATTCTTAATAATTTCGATGAACCATTTGGAGATGCTTCCGCATTAGCCACTTTCTTGGTTTCTAAACAAACTAGTAATTATGTAAAAGTGGCTTTAACAGGAGATGGAGGTGATGAAGTTTTTGCTGGATATAATAAACACTATATGAGTTTAATTAATAATCGATATACAAGTCTTATTTCTTCTAGATTACACAATAATTTACAAATTCCATTAAGAAAACTTCTAGTAACCAAAAACGATAACAGAGGACTAAGGTTTAAATTGAGAAAAACTTTAGATTCATTAGATTATAACGGGAATTTTTATTGGAATATAATTTCCTTAGGCTTTCAAGAAAAAGAAGTTGAAAAATTATTAATTCGTAAGCAGCAAAAAGATTCTTTAAATTATTTTAAGAATAAGTTAAATGGTTTTGATAAAGATGATTTGTTTGGTATAAGAATGATAGATAAAATTGTTAGTTTGGAGGGAGATATGCTGGCAAAGGTAGATAGGACTAGTATGCTATCATCACTGGAATGTAGAGCTCCATTTTTAAATAAGAAGATTTGGGATTTTACCAATAGCTTACCGGATAATTATTTAATCAATAAAGGTTCCAAAAAGTTTATTTTAAGGGAAGCATTTAAAGAACATTTTCCAGATGGATTTCTTAATAAGTCCAAAAAAGGATTTGGAGTTCCTGTAGGTGATTGGTTGAGAGGGGTATTAAGAAAGGAGTTCATAAGCTATATTGATAAGGACTTTATAAAAGAACAAGGAATTTTTAATTATGAGTATATCTCAAAATTAGTGGATAACCACCTAAGTGGAAAAGAGGATGCAACATTTAAAATCTGGCCATTTTATTGTTTTCAAAAGTGGTATAAAAATATTTATTTGAATTGATTATGAGTGGAAAATTTGTTATTTCATTAGATTTAGAAAAATACTGGGGAATGAGAGATCATAAACCTCTCAAAGATTACGAAGAGAATTTAATAAAAGTTGATGATATTTGTACATCTTTGCTTAAAATTTTCACGCATTATAATATTCACGTTACTTGGGCCACTGTTGGTTTCTTGGCTTTTAAGGATAAGGAAGAACTGATGATAAATTTACCGTTGAATTGGCCAGATTACAATGAAGCAAAACTCAGTCCGTACGAATATATACAACAAGAAGAACTTGAAACTAAATATCACTTTGCTGATGCAACTATTCTAAAGATAATTAAAACCCCTAACCAAGAGTTAGCGTCACATACCATGTCACATTACTACTGTTTAGAGCAAGGACAGTCCTATGATTCTTTTGAGCAAGATTTGAAGCAAAACATAAAAATATTTAAATCTAAGTATAATAAGGACATTGTTAGTATCGTTTTTCCGAGAAATCAAGTTAATTTTAAATACGAAGATATTTTGATAGAAAATGGAGTGAATATATACAGGGGAAACGAAATAAACTGGGTTTACGAAAATAAAATGAATTACCAATTAAGAAGATTTCTAAGGCTGATTGATAGTTTTATTAATATAACAGGTCACAACACTTTTGTAGTTAAGAATCTAGCTCATGATCAGTTATTAAATATTCCATCTAGTAGATTTCTAAGACCAGTAAGCCTTAAATTTTCATTCTTAGATAAATTAAGGCTAAAAAGAATTAAATCTCAGATGAACTATGCTGCTAAGAATGGACAAATATTTCACTTATGGTGGCATCCTCATAATTTTGGTAACAGTATTGAAAAAAATACAGAATTTTTAAAGCAAATTTTAAATTATTTCAAAAAACTTGAAAAGAATTACAATATGAAATCAATGAATATGAAGGACATAAAAGAGAATTTAAAAGAGAGCTCATGAAGATTGTGATGCTAGTTGGTCAAGGTGAATCATCAAAAATTGTATATAATGGTTTGATGAAAAACTACCAAATTAATTTGGTGATAGAAGAATTATCTGTGCCAAAAAAAATTTTTTTAAAAAGACGACTAAATAAACTTGGGTATTTAAAGGTTGCTGGTCAAATTCTATTCATAATTTACAATAAGTTGTTTTTTTTCAGATCCAAAGAAAGAATTTTAGAAATTAAACAGCTTTATGGTTTAGTTATTAAAGATTACCCAATAGAAAATTTAAAGAAAGTAATTTCTGTAAATAGTAGAGAAACAACTCAAATTCTTAAAGAAATCTCTCCAGACTTAGTCATTGTGAATGGAACACGTATCATTTCAAAAAAAGTGCTTCAAAGCATAAAGGCTCCTTTTATAAATACCCACGTGGGTATTACTCCTAAATATCGTGGAGTTCACGGTGGCTATTGGTCGTTGGTGAAAAATGATAAAAATAATTGTGGCGTTACAGTTCATATTGTTGATGCTGGAATCGATACAGGTACTGTTTTGTATCAAGACACTATTAAAGTGACAAGAAAAGATAATTTTAATACTTATCCATATTTGCAAATAGCAAAAGCTATCCCCCTTTTGGAACAAACAATTGAGGATTGCAAGAAGAAAGAATTAAATAGACAGATTATAAAAACTCAATCAAATTTATATACTCATCCAACACTATATCAATACCTTATGAACAGAATAAAGGGAGTTAAATAAAACACAATAATATTGAAACAGAAAATTATAAGAATTACTACAGTTCCAATGTCATTACAACACTTATTAAAAGGTCAAATGGCTTTTATGAGTAAAAATGGTTTTGATGTTATTATGATTAGTTCGGAAGGAAAAGGATTGAAAGATGCAATTGAAAATGAAAAATGTCCCCATTTTATTATTCCACTTACAAGAAAAATAACCCCGATCAAAGACTTAATAGCTGTTTTCAATTTATATCGTTTCCTTATTAGGGAGAAGCCAGATATAGTTCATACACATACACCTAAAGCGGGTGTAGTGGGTATGCTAGCATCTTTTTTAGCCAGAGTACCTGTTAGGCTTCATACAGTTGCAGGTCTTCCTCTAATGGAGGCTGTCGGACTAAAAAGGATTATTTTAAATTTTGTTGAAAAATTAACATACAAATGTTCAACTAAAGTTTATCCTAACTCATATGGTTTAAAAAAAATTGTATTAAATCACAAATTTACATCAGAAAACAAGCTTAAGGTAATAGGAAATGGAAGCTCTAATGGAATTGATACTTCGTTTTTTGATCCTAAATTATTCTTACCTAAGAAAAAAAATATATTGAAATCTGAATTAGGAATTGAAAGAAATGATTTTGTTTTTATTTTTGTTGGTCGGTTAGTTACAGACAAAGGAATAAATGAATTGGTTGAAGCTTTTAATGAATTATGTTTAGATTTAAAAGGTATAAGGTTATTACTAGTTGGTCCTTTTGAGGATGATCTAGATCCATTAAGTGAAAAAACCAAACTATTAATTAGTAGTCAGGACAAAATAATTTCAGTAGGATATCAAAATGAAGTAAGACCATTTTTTGCTATATCAAACTTATTAGTATTTCCTAGTTATCGAGAAGGTTTTCCAAATGTTGTTATGCAAGCTGGGGCTATGGGTTTACCAAGTGTAGTGACTGATATCAATGGTTGTAATGAAATTATTCAAACTGATTGCAACGGTATCGTTGTTCCCAGTAAAGATATAGAGTCTTTAAAAAGGGCAATGTCAAGAATTTGTCAAGACAAAGAACTATATCTAAAGTATTCAGCAAAATCTAGATTAGCCATAGTTAATAATTATGAACAAAAATTATTTTGGAACGCCTTGTTGAATGAATATGAATCTTTTAAAAATATTTTATGAAAAATAAAATAAATATAATCGGATATTCAGGACATGCCTATGTATGTATTGAAATAGCTTTGCTAAACAATATAATTATAGGCGGTTACTGTGATTTAAATAAAAAAAATGAAAACCCCTATGAATTGAATTATTTGGGAGAAGAACAAAACATGAGTTCTGATAAATCAGTATTTATTTGTATTGCAGATAATATGATTAGAAAAAGCATATACAAAAGCCTTCCAAACCAAGACTTTAATGTTAATTTAATTCACCCAAAATCTATTATCTCTAATACAGTAGATATTGGTTATCAAACACTTATTTGTGCTGGTGCGATTATAAACCCGCAAGTGAAAATTGGAAATGGATGTATTATTAATACTGGTTCTATAATTGAGCATGAATGTGTAATAGGAGATTTTACTCACATTGCTCCTGGGGCAGTATTATCTGGAAATGTTCTAATTGGAAAAGGAAGTTTTATAGGCGCCAATTCTGTTATTAAACAAGGTGTGAAAATTGGTAGTAATGTTACTGTTGGCGCAGGAGCAGTAGTAATTAATGATATTTTAGACAATACAAAAGTAGTAGGTAACCCAAGTAAAAATATATGAAAAATAAACAAGAATCAATTAATCCATTAAATGGAAAAACTTACATAATACCTGATTTAATAGATGATACTATCAGCATCGATGAATTTATCTTGAAAAATAATAAACCGGTAATTGCAGTTCAAGGTTTAGGCTTTGTAGGAGCAGTTATGTCTTTAGTTTGTGCTAACGCAATAGATGGAGATTATGCTGTAATTGGAGTTGATCTTCCTAGAAAGGATACTTTTTGGAAAATAAAATCAATAAATGAAGGCTTATTTCCTGTAATTGCATCAGATCCCAAGATAGAGGAGTTTTATAATATTGCTAAACAAAAAGGGAATCTTTTAGCTACATTTGATTCATATGCATATACAAAGGCAGATGTAATAATTGTTGACATTAATCTAGATGTAGCTAAAGAATCAGATTTTTACGGAGAGCTTAATGATTTTGAAGTAGATTTAACTGCGTTTAAAAAAGCAATGAAAGCAATTGGTGATAATTGTAAAGAAGATGTATTAATCTTAATTGAAACTACTGTACCCCCAGGAACATCTCAAAAAGTAGCATTTCCAATTATCAAAGAATGTTTAATAAAAAGAGGACTTTCAGTTGATAAATTTAAATTAGGTCATTCTTATGAACGAGTTATGCCAGGACCGAACTATATAGATTCGATTCAGAATTTTTACAGAGTATATTCAGGAATTAACAAAAAGTCTGCAGATTCTGTAGAAAAATTCTTAAAAACAATAATCTCAACTAAAGAATATCCACTTACAAGACTAGGAAGTACTAATGCTACAGAAATGGCAAAAGTTTTAGAAAATTCTTATCGTGCTATGAATATCGCTTTTGCTGTAGAATGGTCTCGTTTTGCAGAAGAGTCTGGTGTTAATTTATATGAAGTAGTAGATGCAATAAGAATGAGACCTACTCATAAAAACTTAATGTATCCAGGGATTGGAGTTGGAGGTTATTGCTTAACTAAAGATCCTTTACTAGCTTCTTGGTCTAAACAAAATCTTTTTGAAGCTGAGCAGGGATTAGGTCAGAGTATAAAAGGAGTTCAAATAAATGACAAAATGCCACTATATGCTTACCAGTTTTTGAAAAAAGAATTTAATAATTTAAATGAAAAAAAAATATTGCTATTAGGAGTTTCTTATCGAAGTGATGTTGGAGATACCAGATATACCCCAGTCGAACCATTTTATAATTATTTAATCAAAGATGGTGCAAAAATACAACTACATGACCCTTATGTTCGATTTTGGGAAGAACTAGGTCTTGAAGTTGATGAAAGTATTGATAAGGTTTTTGAATCAGAATTAAATGTAGTAGTTATTACTACAGCTCATAAAGAATATAAAGACTCCGAATATTTAATAAAATTACTTTTGAAAAAAGAGGAATTATTTATTTTTGATACTGTAGGTTTGTTTACAAATTCACAAATTTTACAATTGAGTGAAAAACATAAAGTTCGAGTAGTCGGAAGAGGAGATATAAATTAAAATAAAAAAATAAAAAAATGAAAAAAGTATTATTACTAGGAGGAGCTGGTTTTATTGGATACAATATTGCTAAGTATTTATCAGAAAATAGAGATTATGAAATTACAATAGCTGATAATTTTTTTAGAGGAGGGGGTAAAATAGACCCAATTTTAAAAAATTTAGTTGACAAGTATAAAATAGTTCTCAAACCAGGTGATTACACAGATCCAAAAGTTTTTAATAATCTAGATAAAGATTATGACTATGTATACATGCTTGCTTCAGTTGTAGGAGTTGATTACGTAAATGAGATACCACATGAAATTATTAGAATAAATACTGCTTTAATTTTTAACACATTAGAGTGGTTAAGAAAAAGTAATTGTGCAAAAGTATTATTCACCTCTACAAGTGAATGCTATGCTGGGGCTGTAGAAGCTTTTAATTATAAAATTCCTACACCTGAGACTGTTCCTTTGACTATCCAAGAAATTGGACATCCTAGATTTACTTATGCAGTAACAAAAATGTTAGGAGAGTCAGGTTTTATTAATTATTCTAGAAAGCTAGGGTTCGAATGTAGTATTATTAGATATCATAATGTTTATGGTCCTAGAATGGGGTTTAAACATGTTATTCCTCACTTGGTTCAACGTTTTAGAAATAACGAAACTCCTTTTAAAATTTATGGACATGACCAAACAAGGTCTTTTAACTATATTGATGATGCTGTTTTGGGTACAGTAAAAGCCATGGAAGTTGGAAAGAATGGAGAAATATACCATATTGGAGATGAGGACGAAATAAGTATTGAAGATTTAACAAGATTTACTGGAGATATTATGAATTTTAAAGGTGAATATGAATATGCTCCAACTTATCCTGGATCTGTTGCAAGAAGATGTCCTGACATTTCTAAAGCAAAAAAAGAGCTTGGTTATGAACCTAAGGTTAGTTGGAAGGATGGATTAAAAGACACAATAAATTGGTACGTTGATTATTTGGATAAAAATAAAGATCTTCATGAGTCATTTTATGATAATAAAAAGAGTAAATAATGAATGAAAAAGAAAAAACTGTATTACTCAGTGTTCCAAATATTTCTGGAAATGAGTTAAAATATGTTAAAGAATGTCTAGAAACTGGTTGGATTTCCTCAGCAGGTAGTTATGTTGATAAATTTGAGCAGATGGTTGCAGATTATGCTGGTGCGAAATACGGTATAGCAACCATGAACGGAACTTCAGCACTTCATATAGCTTTACTTTTAGCTGGTGTTAAACCAAAAGATTATGTAATAGTTTCGAATATGACTTTCGTGGCAAGTGCAAATTCTATAAAATATACAGGTGCAGATCCAATATTAATTGATGCGGATCCAAAAACTTGGCAGATGGATCTAGATCTTTTAGATGAATTTTTAGAAAATAGGACATCTATAAATTCAGAAGGTGAACGTATTCTTAATACAGATGGGAGATGTGTAAAAACTATTATGCCTGTTCATATTCAAGGAAATATTTTTGACATAGATAAGTTTATTGTGATTTGTAAAAAGTATAATATGTCCTTTGTAGAAGATGCCGCAGAAGCATTAGGGTCTAAATATAAAGGCCAATCTGCTGGAACATTTGATAAGCTAGGCGTTTTTAGTTTTAATGGAAATAAAATCATTTCAACAGGTGGTGGTGGTGTAATTGTTACGAATGATAAGTTATTAGCAAAGAAGGCTAAACATCTTACTACCACAGCTAAGGTAGACCCTATGCTTTATTATCACGATGAGGTTGGTTATAATTATCGACTCGTGAATGTTTTAGCCGCTATTGGAGTAGCTCAAATGGAACAGTTATCCTCTTTTGTAAAGAAAAAACAATATATAGGAAATTACTATAGAGAGCATTTACTTGGAGTTGGTGATATAGAGTTTCAGCATGTCAATAATGAGGTAGAGCATAATGATTGGTTATTCACTATTAAAACGAAATATCAAAAAGAATTGTTGAAATATCTGAATGCTAACAAAGTAATGAGTAGACCTTTTTGGATGCCAATGAATCAGTTACCTATGTATAAAAAATGTCATTATATAACAAAAATAGATAATTGCAAAAAGATTCACGATAGTTGTTTGTCAATTCCTTGTTCAACAGGAATAAAAGAAGGTGATCTTGAAAAAGTTGTTGAAACAATAAAAAAATTCTATAATACATGTATTTAATACTTAAACGCATATTTGATATTATTTTGTCTAGCACCGCAATTATATTGCTTTCACCAATTTTAATTTTAATAATAGTAATATTAAAATTAACAGGCGAAGGTGAAATCTTTTATCTACAAGAAAGAGTAGGTTATAAAACAAAGAGTTTTATGATTTATAAATTTGCTACCATGGTTAAAAATAGTCCAAATATCGGTTCAGGTGATGTAACATTACGAAATGATCCTAGAGTAACTAAAGTTGGTAAATTTCTCAGAGAATCTAAAATGAATGAGCTCCCGCAATTATTCAACATATTTATGGGTGATATTTCTGTCATTGGACCAAGACCTCTAATGAGGGCTGGTTTTAATAGGTATTCTATGAATTTTAGAAATTCTGTTTACAATGTAAAGCCAGGTTTAACAGGAATAGGCTCTGTGGTTTTTAGAGATGAAGAGAGAATCTTGACAGAATCTGAACTAACTCCCCATGAATGCTACAAAGAAATAATACTGCCCTATAAAGGCGAGCTTGAAATATGGTATCAATCTAACTGTTCTTTGTTTTTAGATTTACAATTAACTTTTATAACTGCCTGGGTTATAATATTTCCTACTTCTAAATTATATGAAAAATGGTTTAAAGATTTGCCAAAAAGAAATTTTTAATGAAAAAAGTAAAAAATATGAAAGGAATTATATTGGCTGGAGGAAGTGGTACCCGCCTATATCCGATAACAAAAGGAGTGTCAAAGCAGTTATTACCTGTGTATGACAAGCCGATGATTTACTATCCTTTATCGGTGTTGATGTTGGCTGGGATTCAAGAGATTTTAATCATATCTACACCTGAAGATTTGCCAAATTATGAAAAATTATTAGGTACAGGAGATGATATTGGAATAAAACTTTCATACAAAACACAACCTAGGCCTGACGGATTAGCGCAAGCATTTATAATTGGAGAGGAATTTATTGGCAACGAAGATGTTTGTTTAATACTAGGAGATAATATCTTTTATGGCTACGGTTTTTCCCAAATTTTACAAAATGCTCGAAAAAATGTTGAAGATGGTAAATCTACTGTTTTTGGATATTATGTCAATGATCCTGAACGTTATGGTGTCGTAGATTTTAATGAAAATAAAGAAGCTATTTCAATTGAAGAAAAACCTAAACAACCAAAAAGCAATTATGCTGTTGTTGGTTTATATTTTTATCCAAATTCTGTAGTCGAAATTGCTAAAAGTATAAAACCCTCCAATAGAGGAGAATTAGAAATTACTTCAGTCAATCAAACCTACTTACAACAAAAAACTTTAAAAGTAGAATTATTAGGTAGAGGTTTTGCATGGTTAGATACTGGTACACATGATTCCTTAATGGAAGCTGGACAGTTTATAGAAACTATAGAAAAAAGGCAAGGGTTAAAAGTAGCTTGTTTAGAAGAAATAGCCTTTAATATGGGATATATCAATTCTCAGCAAGTTGAAAAATTAGCTAAGCCATTACAAAAAAATGGATACGGTCAATATTTATTAAAATTAGTTGAGTAATAAAATGAAGTTTATTAAAACAGCTATTCCAGATGTTTATATTATAGAGCCTTCCGTTTTTGGTGATAGTAGAGGCTATTTTTCAGAATCTTTTAATTTAGAAAAGTTTGAAGAAAACATATATCCTATTAAATTCGTTCAAGATAATGAATCTAAATCTTCTAAAGGAGTTTTAAGAGGGTTGCATTTTCAAAAGCCACCATTTAATCAAGCTAAGTTAGTAAGATGTATTGAGGGTAAAGTAATAGATGTTGCCGTGGATATTAGAAGAGGATCTCCAACGTATGGAAAGCATGTAGCAATAGAATTATCTGGAGAAAATAAAAGACAATTATTTGTTCCTAGAGGTTTTGCTCATGGATTCTCTGTGTTGAGCGATAGTGCTGTTTTTGCTTATAAAGTAGACAACACCTATGCCCCAGAATACGATGCTGGTATTAAATACGATGATAAAGAGTTAAATATAGACTGGAGTTTAACCGAGGAGGAAGTTCAATTATCTGAGAAAGATAAAAATTTATCATCCTTTAAAGATTTAGATTCACCATTCAAGTTTTAATATATGAATATATTAGTTACAGGTTCTAATGGACAACTAGGTTCAGAAATAAAAGATTTAGTTACAAATTATAAAGACTTTAATTTTTTTTTTAGGGATCTACCTGAATTAAATATTTGTGATGCAGAAGCGTTAAACACATTTATTTTTAATCAAAACATTAATGCAGTGATCAATTGTGCAGCATATACTGCAGTTGATCAAGCAGAGGAAGATGTTGAAATAGCTGAACAAGTCAATTCAATAGGGGTTTTAAATTTGGTGAATGCTTTAAAAAAAGTAAATGGAAAATTAATTCACATTTCTACAGATTATGTTTTTGATGGAAACAGTTTCTTACCCTATCAAGAGTTAGACGAGTTAAATCCTATTGGTATTTATGGAGAAACAAAAAGGGCAGGGGAGTTAGTAATTCTTAATAGTAGCATTGATGCACTTGTGATAAGAACGTCGTGGTTATATTCAGCATATGGTAATAATTTTGTTAAAACAATGCTTAAACTTGGACATGAGAGAGATGAACTTGAGGTGATTTTTGATCAAGTGGGTACACCTACTTATGCGAGTGATTTAGCTAAAACGTGTTTGGATATTTTATTAGATAAAAGTTCGGAGAATATAAGTATGAACGGAAAAATTTATCATTATTCTAATGAAGGAGTCACCTCTTGGTATGATTTTGCAAAGGCTATCATGGAGTTGGGGTCAATTGACTGCAAAGTAAGGCCAATAGAAACAAAAGATTATCCGACTCCAGCAAAAAGACCTCATTTTTCGGTTCTAAACAAAACCAAAATAAAGAAAGATTTTAATATTGAAATTCCCTATTGGAGAGATTCGTTAGATAAATGTGTTGAGAAATTAAAATCGAATTAAATTAAAAATTACTATGAAAAATATTTTAATAACAGGAGGCGCAGGATTTATAGGGTCTCATTTAGTTAGATTATTGGTTAATAAATATCCAGACTATCATATTGTAAATATGGATGTGCTTACCTATGCTGGTAATTTGGAGAATTTAAAAGATATTGAGAATAAAGAAAATTACACTTTTGTAAAATGTGATATTTGTGATGTAGAAAAAGTAAACCAAGTTTTTAAAAAATATCAAATTGACAGTGTTATTCATTTGGCAGCAGAATCTCATGTAGACCGGTCTATTAAAGATCCGTTTTCATTTGCACGAACGAATGTGATGGGAACCCTTAGTTTATTGCAAGCGGCAAAACAGCATTGGAACGGAAACTTTACTAATAAATTATTTTACCACGTTTCAACAGACGAAGTATATGGATCTCTAGGAGAGGAAGGTTTTTTTACAGAAAAAACTGCCTACGATCCTCATTCTCCGTACTCTGCCTCTAAAGCGTCTTCAGATCACTTTGTAAGAGTTTTTGCAGATACTTATGGTTTGCCTACTGTTATCTCTAATTGCTCCAATAATTATGGTTCGTATCAGTTTCCAGAAAAACTAATTCCGTTATTTATCAATAATATAGTCAACAATAAACCACTACCAGTTTATGGAAAAGGAGAAAATGTACGTGATTGGTTGTTCGTTAACGATCATGCTAGAGCTATTGATGTTATTTTTCATAATGGTACATTGGGGGAAACCTACAATATTGGTGGTTTTAATGAATGGAAAAATATTGACTTGATTAAAGTGATGATTAAAACCGTAGATTGCTTACTAGGAAGGGAAGAAGGAGCTTCTGACAAACTCATTACCTATGTTACTGATAGGGCAGGTCATGATTTGCGTTATGCAATAGACTCTACAAAACTAAAAAAAGAATTGGGTTGGGAACCTTCTTTGCAATTTGAGGAAGGGATTGAAAAAACAGTACAATGGTATCTAGAAAATCAAGAATGGTTGGATAATGTAACCTCTGGAGATTATCAAGCATATTATCAAAAAATGTACACTAAATAAATATATGTATCAAGAAATAAAAAAAGAGATCGAATCTTTTGGA
>Ga0206127_1000895_pt1 | contig 34355 bp, 38 predicted proteins | sample Helgoland_Spring_6_FD_148646 | JGI IMG/M metagenome (GOLD analysis project Ga0206127, IMG submission 148646) | Pelagic subsurface seawater microbial communities from Kabeltonne, Helgoland, North Sea - Helgoland_Spring_Bloom_20160419_1 | ecosystem: Environmental > Aquatic > Marine > Epipelagic ...
CCCACTGAGTTGGTTCAAGGCAAGCAAGGAATGAGCACATGAAAAAGTTTATCATGGCCGCAGTCGGGGGCACATTGGCCGGGATCGTCCTGACCACCCAAGTCGCTGCCCCGCTATTGGCCCAAGAAGCGGACAAAAAGGTAAATGTCTATGAACAGCTTGATCTGTTTGGCGACATCTTTGAACGTATCCGCGCGCAATATGTTGAGGACGTCGATGAAGGCGATCTGATCGAAGCCGCCATCAATGGCATGCTTACCTCGCTTGATCCGCATTCTTCCTATCTGTCACCAGACGATGCCAACGATATGCGTGTACAAACGCGTGGCGAATTTGGCGGTCTTGGTATCGAGGTCACGCAGGAAGAGGGCTTTGTTAAAGTCGTCTCCCCCATCGATGGCACCCCTGCTGATGAAGCTGGTATCGAAGCTGGTGATTTCATTACCCACGTTGACGGAGAAAGCATTCTTGGTCTCGCGCTGGATGGTGCGGTTGAGATGATGCGTGGCCCCGTTGGGTCTGAGATCATCGTGACAATCGTACGTGAAGGCGAAGCAGAGCCGTTTGACGTGTCGATCATTCGCGATACGATCAAGCTCACAGCCGTGCGTTCGCGTACGGAAGGTCAAACCGTCGTTCTGCGTGTCACAACGTTCAACGACCAGACAACGCCCAACCTTGAAGAGAAGCTCGCCAAAGAAGTTGAAGAGCTGGGCGGCATGGACAATGTCAACGGCTTTGTCATTGACCTGCGTAACAACCCCGGCGGTTTGTTGACCCAAGCGATCCGTGTCTCTGATGCGTTTCTTGAGAAGGGTGAGATCGTTTCGACCCGTGGCCGCGATCCAGCGGATGGCGATCGTTTCAATGCAACACCGGGTGATCTAGCGATGGGCAAACCTGTTGTTGTTCTTATCAACGGAGGCTCTGCGTCCGCGTCCGAAATCGTCGCGGGTGCGTTGCAAGACCACCGCCGCGCGATTGTGATTGGCACCAAAAGCTTCGGCAAAGGCTCTGTGCAAACGGTTATGCCTTTGCGCTCCAACGGGGCTATGCGTCTGACGACAGCGCGGTATTACACGCCATCGGGCCGATCAATCCAAGCCTTGGGTGTCTCCCCTGACATCATCGTAGAACAGCCCCGCCGTGCGCCTGAAGCAGAGAATGAGGCAGAGGAAGAAAGCATTTCCCGCCGCAACCGTTCTGAATCCGATCTGCGCGGTTCTTTGGACAACGACAGCCTGACAGAAGATGAGATCCGTCAAATCGAAGCTGACCGTGAGAAGGCCGAAACGGCGGCGCAATTGCGTGAGGACGATTACCAATTGGCCTATGCGATTGATATCCTCAAAGGCCTCAGCGCGCTGGGTCCGGACAAGTAAGCAAACGCGAATTCAAATCCAACAGGGGCAGTTCTGAATAGAGCTGCCCTTTTGCTTTTAAGGTAACCTCTTGTAAGCTCTACGCAAATACTTGGAGATTCCACTGAAGACTATCGCCCTGGTGCTAACTGGCCTCTTGGCCTTGCTTCACATCTACATAACTTGGTTTGAAATCTTTGCCTGGACGACAGTTGGCCCTGGTGTTTTCGACATGCTTCCAACAGATCTATTTAAACAAACAACCCAACTTGCTGCGAACCAAGGCATCTATAACGCCTTCCTTGCCTTTGGCCTCGACTGAGCGCTCTTTATCAAAGATCCTAAATGGAAAAGGCACATAGCAAACTGCTTTTTAGGTTTCGTTCTCGTCGCAGGGGTCGTTGCGAGCATACGAGTTGCCATAAAATCCGGTTTACCCCAGTTCGTACCGTCTGCGATTGCACTGCTTTTCCTCAATCTCAGCAAATCATCATCCGTAAACTAAGCAAGAAAAGGTCCTGCATATGCGCCGCCTCCTCACGTTTCTAACCACACACGCCATCGCAGTTGGTATCGGCTTTGCGCTCGGGATCTATCTTTTGCCTATTCTCACAGCCCCTAGCAGTCCTGATGCCGCAATGCTGGAAGAGAAAGCGCAAAGCGCCCTCTTTACCGCAGAGCTAACGCGCGATTTGAAGGGCAGCAACTTTCTACATTGGGGTGAAGGTACGATTAGCGTCAGCAAAGATGAGATCGTGCACCAAGGTAAGCTCGCCCCAGCCCAGACTATTTTGTCTACCTCACCAATGAGTTTGTCAAAGATGAGCCGGATTTGAAGCCCTCAAAGACTAAGCGCGCCGCGTTGGTCCGGTCAAAACATTCGGTGGATTCTTGTAAACTGTCCCTGACGATATCGACGTTGGCGCTTACACAAGCATCGTCGTGTGGTGCGAAAGTTTTGGTGAGTTTATCACCGCCGCAAAGTGCCGCTAAGCGTTATCTTTCAAACGCCCGCGCGCATCACTGCGCGCGCCCTCAGCAGTTACCAAATCAGCAACGCGCCCTAGCCCGTGGGGCGGCATACCAGAATACACGTTTTCATACTAACCCGCGCGCACCAGATAGGTCTCGTGCCAAATGCCGACGTCACCACGGCTATGCTTCATACGATTGTTGAACGCACGCCATGCCAGAAAAATGCGCGTGCTCTGGCGATTTCGAATAGGCTTCGAGATGGACAAAACTGCGCTAATACTGCACGCTCGGCCCCGCACCAGAGGTATATCCTAGAAAGCCCATCTCCTGAGGCGGTAAGGACTCCAGCTCTTTCAGCATCGCAGGCATGGTTTTCAGCAAGGGCAGCCATTTGTAGATCTTCCACTAGGCGTTCACCTTCAACCCAATGAGGAAGAAGACGAAATCGCCCTCAATCTGCGCTGTCATACGCTCGCTAATTATCTTTGCCACTACGCTGATCCCGCTCTGTGATCCCCCTAGTACAAAGCCTCGCCAACAGATACACAAGTGCCAACGCACACGCCGAAAGGTACATGATGACACCCAAACAAATCAACGCCCTCCCTTACCGCCTTTGCGTCGGTATTATGCTAGTGAATGAGGCTGGCGAAATCTTTACAGCCCAACGTCTCGATAGCAGCGCGAATGCTTGGCAAATGCCGCAGGGCGGGATCGACAAGGGCGAAGAAGCGGGCGTTGCAGCTCTGCGCGAGTTGGAAGAAGAAACAGGCGTCACGCCAAACCTTGTAACGGTGATCGGGGAAACAAAGGACTGGTTTCCCTATGACTTGCCCCACGCGCTTGTGCCAAAACTCTGGAACGGGCGTTACAAAGGGCAGGAGCAAAAATGGTTTCTCATGAAGTTTCACGGCAGCGACACGGACATCAACATCGACACGGAGATCCCCGAGTTCTCAGAATGGCGTTGGACCCCTGCGGATCAATTGGTCGCCAATATCGTGCCCTTCAAACGCGACGTTTATTCCAGCGTCTTGCAGGAATTTGCACCGCACTTCTAATCGCGGCTACACTGCATGTACTGTCTTGCTTACCCTATGTTCTGCCCGAAGCACTTGCGGAAATTGACGGGTCCGAAGACGGATACGTCGCCTTGACTGTCAAGCTGTCTTTTAACAAAAACAAGCTTCCTAAGCCCGACTTTGAGAACCAAGAGCACACGCCTGAATTGACAAAAATCAAAGCGCGTTTGTCTGACAAGGCGCTGTCGCGCTCAGGCTTTACAACTCCGTTCAACGCGCCACTCACATTGCAAGTGCGCTGCCTCGGTGAATGGTGCGCAGGTGTCGGTTAAACGCCTAATGCCCTCGTTTTCTTGAAACACACAAATCAAGGATACACGCTAGACTTAAGTCCTTGCGGCGATCATCCCTTTTCCGAACCGACCAAGAAAGATCTAATAATTGTGCAACGATGCTACCTGAGCGAGCAATGTCCAGAACCCAATCAGCATTGATCGCACTCTATCTCTTAAAATATCCGCGCCGGAAGCATCAGCTCTTACATTCATTCCAAACGTTCAAGCAGGTTTAGCGACGCATAACCGTCAGGGATCATCCCCACGGATCGTTGAAACCCTTTGACCGCAGCAACCGAATTCGGGCCAATCTTGCCATCAACACCTTTGGTGTTAAATCCCGCCGCTGTGAGCAGTCGCTGCATCTTTTGCCGCTCTTTAAACGTCAAAGCACGGTCTTCTCGCGGCCACTCCGCTTTGATCGGTTCCGCGCCACGAATGCGATCACTCAAATGGCCAACACCTATCACATACGCATCAGCCGCATTATACCGCTCGATCACTTTGAAATTATCAAACACAATAAACACAGCCCCACGCGCGCCTGCAGGCAACAGGATTGCACCAGCACCATGATCAGGCACAGGCTTTCCATCGACGCCAAGCACGCCCAAAGCGGCCCAATCAGCCGGCGCGCGTTTGATCTTACGGTTCGCCAGATCATAGTTGAACTTGTTGGGCAACGTGACCTCAACGCCCCAAGGTTGCCCAGTTTGCCAACCAAATTTGCTCAGGTATGCAGCCGTTGATGCCAATGCATCTGATGGATCATCCGCCCAAATATCGCGCCGCCCGTCGCCTGTGAAATCAACCGCGTAATCGAGATAAGAAGTTGGAATAAACTGCGTGTGTCCCATCGCACCCGCCCAGCTGCCTGTCATGTTTTCCGGCGTTATATCACCCGATTGAAGGATTTTCAGCGCGGCAACTAATTGGCTTTCAAAGAAGCGCCCGCGACGTCCGTCATATGACAAGGTCGCCAGCGCAGAGACGATGGGCGTGTCACCGCGAAATTCACCGTAGGCACTCTCTAGACCCCAAACCGCAACAACAACCTCTTTCTCCACACCATATTTCGCCTCAATCGCGTCAAGCTTGGCACGGTGTGCCTCAAGTGCGGCTTTGCCATTTGCGATGCGTTTGTCTGAGGTTGCGCTATCAAGGTAGTCCCAAATCGTTTTAGTGAATTCAGATTGATTGCGGTCCCGTTCGATCACTTTGGGCAGGTAAGCGACATCACGGAAAGACCGATCAAAGGCCGCAGGGCTTATCCCGGCACTTAACGTGCGTCTTCGAAAACCTGATATCCAACGCTTGAAACCCACATTTGACGTGGCAGCAAGAATGGCTTCAGGCGTCACGGCGCGCTCTTTCTTATTCACGCTCGGGCGCGCGTTGGGGCGGATCTTGGAGATAAGCTTGGCCGTTTGCACTGCCATCACTGCATCCGCGTTCGGGCGGCTTTCGGGGCGCATAGAGGTCTCAACGCTCTCCGCTACAGCCAAGCCAGAAAAGGACGTCATCACACAGAATACAAAGAGCTGAACGCGCATAGGTTTACCTTTTCAATCCACTCCCCTTCAGAGTAGCGCGATTGTTTCCAATACGGAAGAAATCAGGAGAACGGAGTGCGGGTATTTGCCGACGCAAAGGGATCATTGCGGATACGTTCGATGAATTCTCGCAAAATCTGCACGCCGAAACCGCAGCACGCAGCCTTTTACGCAACTGGGACGGATTACCCGCCTATGTTGTCCATGTAAGCGCCGCGATCTGTCCGAGCGCGCAACCGGTCAAACTTAGCGTTGCCGCTTAACCTTGCGCTTCACCTTATCCGTCTTGATTTTGGAAGTTTTCTCTTTGCGCCGGACGGGTTTGCCGCGACCACGATGACCGCCACCGCCACCTTTGGGCAGGGCTTGACCGTCAATCGTCAGCATCTCCAACTCGACCCCACCCGTTTGCGGTGTGGTTGAAGCCAGTTTGACCGTGACACGTTGACCTAGCCCGATCACAAAGCCTGAATCGGATCCCATAAGTGTGGAGCTATCTGCATCAAAATGAAAGAACTCGCACCCCAAAGAGCGGACAGGCACAAGCCCATCGGCCCCCGTCGCGTCAAGTTTCACAAAGACACCAAATTTGACGACACCGCTAATGCGCCCACCCAATTCTTCGCCCACATATTCGCTTAAGAACGCGGCCAGATAGCGGTCCGTCGTGTCACGTTCCGCCATCATAGAGCGACGTTCGGTTTGGGAAATATGTTCGCCCGCTTCTTTCAGACCATCCGCATCGTTTTGCGTCAGGCCATCCTTGCCCCAACCATGTGCAGTGACCAAAGCACGGTGTACAATCAGGTCCGCATAGCGACGAATGGGTGAGGTGAAATGCCCGTAATTGCGTAGCGCGAGGCCGAAGTGACCAAAATTCTCAGGGGAATAATACGCTTGCGTCATGGAGCGCAGGGTCGATATATTGATCAGCTCTACCTCGTCCGTATCGGCTGCTTGGCGCAAAAGCTGGTTGAGGTGCTTGGTCTGCAAGACCTGCCCCTTCGCCATGTTCAAACCCGCGCTTTGCGCTATTTCGCGCAAAGCATTTAGTTTCTCTTGCGAGGGTTCTTCATGCACGCGAAACAAAAGCGGCTGCTTCTTTTCGATCAAAGTTTCCGCTGCGCAGACATTGGCCAGCACCATGAATTCTTCGATCAGGCGATGCGCATCAAAGCGCTCTGCAAAGGCAACGGACGTGACTTTGCCTTCGTCGTCCAAAATGATCTTACGCTCTGGCAAATCCAGTTCCAGCGGCTGACGCAGCGCCCGCGCCTTTTTCAAAGCACCGTAAGCGGCGTAGAGTGAGCGCAGAACCGGGCTGACAAACGGCGCTGTCTTCTCATTGGGATTTCCGTCCATTGCCTGCTGAACCTCGGTATAATTCAGTGAGGCATGGGACTTCATCAGGCCACGCAAAAATTCATGGGATAGCTTCTGGCCATCAGCGTCAATGACAATGCGTACCGCGATACAGGCCCGCGACACGCCCTCGTGGAGCGAGCAAAGATCACCAGACAAGCGATCCGGCAGCATAGGCACAACGCGATCCGGGAAGTAGCTGGAGTTGCCGCGATTGCGCGCCTCTACGTCCAATTCGGACCCCGGCGTCACATAATGTGCAACATCCGCAATCGCTACCCAAAGGATGTGACCACCGTTATTGGCAGGGTCCGTATCGGGTTCGGCATAGCACGCATCATCGTGATCGCGCGCATCGGAAGGGTCGATTGTGACGAGTGGGAAATCGCGTAGATCCATGCGGCCTTCTAGGCCAGCTGGGGTTTTCGCGTCTGCTTCTGCGATCACTTCATCAGGGAAATGATCGGGGATTCCGTGCTGATGAATCGCTATCAGGGAAACGGCTTTAGGCGCTGTTGGATCCCCAAGACGCGTGACCACCTGAACACGCGGCAGGCCCATGCGGGCCTTTGTGCCAATGAGTTCCGCTTCTACGAATTCGCCATCTTTCGCACCGCCAGCAGCGCCTGCGGGCACTTCCCATTCTTTGGAAGCTCCTTTGTCGATAGGCAGGATGCGCCCGCCTTCATGGCCTTGGCGGAAGACACCTAGGATACGTTCAGGATTAGCTCCGATATGACGAATAAGACGAGCTTCATAAAGGTTTCCTGCGCCTTTGATCTTGGTCACGCGCGCTAAGATGCGATCACCCGCGCCCAACGCTTTGTCGCCTTGTTTGGGGATGATCAGTATTTCAGGTTCTGGGCCTTCATCCTCCCACTCCATCGCTTTGGCCTTGAGATCGCCGTCGCTGTCAGGGCCGATGACCTGCAAGACAGAAACAGGCGGCAAGCTATCAGGATCGCGAACCGTCTTTTTACGTTTGGTGAGATGCCCTTCTGCTTCAAGCTCTTTCAGGATACGCTTGAGATCAATCCGCTTGGCCCCCTTGATGCCAAATGCCTTCGCGATATCGCGTTTGGCGGTTTGGGTTGGGTTGTCAGTGATCCACTGCAGGATCGCGGCTTTGTTGGGTAATTTGCTCATACGCGCGCTTTAACACGGGTGAGCGGAGAGCTACAGAAGTTTCAGATCATCTACTGTATCAACGTCTCGCAAGGTCGCAACATGAGCGATATTAACATCCCCCAAAGAGCGCGCGCTGTCTGTTAGCGCGTGCTCGGAAGACCAACACACGTTGGTGAGAATATCGCGGTGTGGGGGACGGGCGCGCTTCATCCCAATGAGCCAATAGCCGCCATCTGGCGCAGGACCGAAGACTGCTTCGTGATTGCCCAACGCTTTGAAAGCTTTCGCGATGTGAGGGCGGGTGATGTTGGGAATATCGGCGCCAATGATGCAGACGGGGCCAGCGGGGAGACCTCGCAGGAGACGCGACATGCGGTAGCCAAGATCACCTCGACCTTGCGCGACACGGGGGAGATGGGCGGGCCAAATGCGGCTGGTGAGGCCCTCAACATCAGGGGCGACGGCGAGGATTGTGTCCCAGCGGGGGTCTTCGATCCGGCGCAACAAAGCGCCAATCTGATGACGAAACCACCATGCGGAAACGGTGAGGCCGATGTCGCGACCCAGGCGCGTTTTCACACGACCGGGATGGGGCTCTTTCACCATGATGACCAGCTTGGACCTCATAGAAAGAGCTCCATCATACGGTGATCGATGCCTGCGTCGTTGAACACCTCGCCGTAGGCTTTGAAACCGAACCCTTCGTAGAACCCAAGCGCATCAAGCTGTGCGCCAAGGACTGCGCGCGGATGGTTTTCGGCGCGCGCCCAGTCGAGGCAGGCTTGGATCAAGGCTTGGCCTTGATAGGTCCCACGCACCTCTTTCAGCACGCAAACTCGGCCAATTTTGGCAGAGCCATCTTTGGTAGACACGCGCGCAGTGCCTACGGGTTTTCCTTCCACATAGGACAGGAAATGGAAAGAACTTTCGTCCATCCCATCGACTTCATCTTCGGTGCTCACACCTTGTTCATCAGTGAAGACAATTTTACGGATAAGCTGACACGTCGCAATGTCAATCGTCTGGACAACACTCATGCGAAGTAGTCTTTCAGAATGCGTTCGTAGATACTTTTGAGCTGCGCGATTTGCTCGATTGGGACGTTTTCATCGACTTGATGCATGGTTTTACCAACGAGGCCGAACTCCACAACAGGGCAATGGTTTTTCACGAAGCGTGCGTCAGATGTGCCGCCTGTGGTGGACATTTCGGGGGTTACACCTGTCTCTGCTTCGACGGATTTGGCGATGAGATCGGAAAGCGGACCGGGTGGCGTGATAAAGCTTTCACCGCTGATTTTGATTTTGAGGGTGACAGGCGTGTCGAACTCGGATGCGACATTGTCCGCTTCGGCTTGAAGCCACTCGGACAGGCTTGCGCCGGAGTGAAGGTCATTGAAACGGATGTTCACAGTGGCGCGGCAATTAGCGGGGATCACATTGGTCGCAGGGTTGCCCGTGTCGATCGTGACAACCGCGAGGGTGGAGGCATCAAAGTGATCTGTACCTTGATCCAGCTCATGGCTGGCAAGACGATCCATCAGGCGTGCAACTGCAGGCAAAGGATTTTTGGCGCGGTGTGGATAGGCGGAATGGCCTTGTTTTCCCGTGACCTCAAACCAGCACGTCAGCGAACCACGACGGCCGATTTTCATCATTTCGCCCATCTCGTTCGGGCAGGTTGGCTCCCCAACCAAACACACGCTCATCCGTTCGTTTTCACGCTCCATATAGTCGAGCAGGGCGGTCGTACCATCGAGCGCATCGCCCTCTTCATCGCCGGTAATCGTCAAGATCACCGCGCCGTCTGGTGGTGTCGTTGCGACGAAATCAATCGCAGCAGCTGCAAAAGCAGCAACGCCAGACTTCATATCGGTCGTGCCTCGCCCATACATTATGCCATCGACGATATCCGCACTGAACGGCCCGTGCGTCCATGCTGTTTGATCGCCAATCGGCACAACGTCAGTGTGTCCATTAAAGCCGAAGGTCCTCGCCGCGCCCTTACTCCCCCAACGCGCAAACAGGTTGGAAATACCAGCACGATCGACGCGCGAACACTCAAAACCTGCATCATCCAACAACTTTTGCAGAAGAATCAAAGCACCGCCTTCTTCGGGCGTCACAGACGGACAACGGATGAGATCGGCAGTAAGTTTGACGGGGTCGATGGGCTGCATAAGCATTTCCTATGGGGCGAGCGTGGTTGGAACCTTGCTACCGCCCCGCGCTAAACGATGCAATTGGTTGAAAGAATTGTGACCAAAAAGGGACGCCTCACCCGCATACACCCACAGATTGCCGATAACACTGTTCCTGTGTGCCAGCGGTCCATTTTAGCGTTTCGTTAATAAATTGACCCGAGGCAGGGCAAACAGCAGTACAGTTCCAACGTGGCCACCCAAAAATGATCCGCAAAAATGCGGGCGTAGAGCAGTTTGAACTGTCTCAATACGAAAGGTATTGAGGCATGCCAGCAACCGGCGCAGAGCTAGGTTACAACACAAGCGCATCCATGTTGGCGATGGCGATCCAAACCGCTCGACGAACACCTCTGGCGTTAACAACGATTCAGATTTCAACGCAGCTGCAGGTGCAAATACCTATGACGCGTCTTTTCTTGAGGTGGACTTTACCTCGCCAACTGCTGGTTTCATGACGATGCAGTTCGTTTTCGCGTCCGAAGAGTATCCAGAATATATGAATCCGCTTTATCAAGATATGATCGGCATTTGGACCAACGGAGCCCAAGTCAACCTGACAGTTGGCGATGAGGACGCTGATCCCAGTAACTTAAACGCCAGCGATAACAGCAACCTTTTCATCAATAACACCAATTTACGCAGGCACGAATTCGATCAAGATCGGCGCCGCAGATGTTGCGCAAACATAAAGCGGATCTTCTGTTGGGGCGTGTCGCGTAATGGGATAGCTTGCCTATAGGGGTGGACGCGACACAGCGGCTGCACATGCATCGATCACACCAGAAATCATGATTGAAACAGCGGCTCTAGTGCTTGAGGCACCCTTGCCGTCTAATCGGCGTGCCGCCACGCTTTTTGAAGTTGCGAGCCTGCATCCCGACGATGACGCGTTGTTCACCCACGATTTAGCGGGATGCATCCCAATGCCTGGCGCGCTTATTCTTAAGGCACTTGCGGAAATGCGCAGTGCAGAGGTGGCGCAAAACCTACCCTATATCGGGTTTCATCAAGGTCCAATTCATGTTGGTCCCTCGTCAACCCTAGATTACCATACGCCAGTTCTAAAACCTCTAGGCTATCGCAAGATTGGTATGATGAAGCCCGGGGATACAGCGATCAGCACCGGCGGCGACATTGTTCCTGTGTTGGATATGTTCAAGAACACCACGCCAGCCTTTGGCAGCTTCGCGCCTGTACGTCTACACGCGCCTTACTTCGTATTGCAATCCGATTTGGTCATGGCCGGCGCCCAACGTTTGATCTTTGGTGGCTCTAATGCCGAATACACATTCGGCTGCGACGAAGTCCTTTTCCCCTCGTAACACCGGATCAATGGCACCTCCAGCTATTGCACAGCCTGCAACTGGCACAATGACATATTTTCAGCTTTTGTTCTCTGAAAACGAGGCGTTTATCGCAAGTGAGCTCTGTTTGAAAATCCTGTTCATTGGACGTCTGCGCAGACGCAAAGATATCTTTCAACGCACATCTTTGTCCACTTTGCCGCACAATTTTTTTGCCAGAGCACGCAACGTCTGCAAACCAGATCTTGCGCCCCTATGAGGCCATTACACTAGCTGCAATGCGCGCCGCTTAATGCGCAGGCTTATCGTCAAACAAAGGCGTCATCTGAGCGATGATAACGGAATTCTCATCAAGCGCGCGCTGCATCAATGCGCGTTCATCATCAGAAATGTCGTGCCCTTCGACCATGCGTTCGTCGAGCGTGCCGTATCCGGTGACATCCAAAGGCGCGACATCCGCCTGCTTTAAGATGGCGACGGTCTCGCGCACGGCTTCCGCTTCATCAACACCGGAGGCGTAAATCATTAGGGCCGCCCCGCTTGAACCTTCGGGAAAACCGTCACCGCTAGAGCGACCAGCTTGCACCAAAAGCGTGAAGACTTGTTGCTTTTTGCGGGGTTTTTTGGGCTTATCAGACATTAGTTAGGGCGTATCTGCTGCACTTCCTTGCGTCAAGCATCGCGATTGGTTGATGAATGGGGTCTAAACCTATCAGTCTCGCGCGAGCTCTCACACTACGACGGACCCTGCACCAATGGCACATTTGAAACGCATCGCTCTGACCTTTTTGACGCTTCTCTCTTTGGCTGTGTCAGTAGCGGTGTAATCGGATGACCCGTTGGTCTTCGCAACTGTACACCGCCCTCATTTCGCGGATACACCTGAATTGCGCGGGTTCAGCATAGACCTGATGCGTGTAATCGGGGAGGATATCGGACGCGACATTGTGTTTGAACCGCAAGATTTGTTCGGCCAAATTCTCACCAAGGTCAAAACAGGTGATGTGGATGGGGCGATTGCAAATATTTCCATCACGACAGAGCGCGAACGCGAGATGGATTTCACCCAACCCATTTTTGGCAGTGGTATCAAAATTATGATCCCAAACGAAGGATCGGGGGCCAGCACCTTTGCTGCTTTGTTCACTTGGGATATTGCGCTCGTCGTTTTAAACGGCTTGGCCTTGTGGTTTTTTAAGCGTCGCGTACAACCCTATTTCGACGATCCCGCGCGAGAAGCGTTGTTTCCCTCATTCTTGTAGGCGCTCAATCGGTCGTTAACGGGGAATTTGAGGAACGCGTGCCGTGCTCAACGTTCGGGCGCATGCTCGCGGTGCTGTTGGTCCTGTCAAGGTTGTTTATCGTGTCGATTTTTGTCGCCTCCAGCACCGCTACGATCACCATAAACGTGCTTAGCTCCAATGTACAAAACCTGCGTGATTTAGAAAATCGCCGCGTCGCGACTGTGACGAACTCAACAAGTGCTGCGTTCCTCACTGCAAATGGGTTGGTGTTTGCCAATTATGCCTCACCCTACGAAATGTTCTAAGCGTTTGAGGCTGGTGTAGCTGACGCCGTCGTCTTCGACGGGCCCATCCTTGCCTACTAACAACAGTACAACGCCAAGGCAAAGCCCGCGTAATAGAGCGCACGTATCGTCCTGAGAATTACGGAATTGTTCTAAGCAGCGGCAGCCCGCTGAAAGAAGAGATCGATCAGGTTCTGTTGAAATTCCGCGTGGATGGAACCTACGACGACCTGCTCAGAAAGTGGTTCGGCAATATTTACTCACCTAATTAAAGGCTAGACAGCAAAGGCACCAATCACAGCGCCTTTGCCTTTGTTGATTTAGTCTCGCAGCAACTCGTTAATGCTGGTCTTGGAACGCGTCTGCGCATCAACACGCTTCACGATCACCGCACAATACAGGTTCACGCCATTCTTGCTTGGCATGGAACCCGCAACAACGACCGAGCCCGCTGGCACTTCGCCATATGTGAATTCACCTGTTTCACGATCAACGATCTTGGTGGACTGGCCGATAAATACGCCCATGCCAAGGACGGAGCCTTCGCGCACAATGCAGCCTTCAACAACCTCGGAACGCGCACCGATGAAGCAGTTATCTTCAATGATTGTTGGACCCGCTTGCATTGGTTCCAAAACACCACCAATGCCGACACCGCCGGAGAGGTGCACGTTCTTGCCGATCTGTGCGCACGACCCGACGGTAGCCCAAGTATCAACCATCGTACCTTCATCGACATACGCGCCGAGGTTTACGAAAGATGGCATCAAGACCGCACCAGGCGCGATGAAGGCGGACTTACGAACAATACAGTTTGGAACAGCGCGAAACCCCGCTTCTTTCCACTGATCGTCGCCCCAGCCTTTGAACTTGCTATCAACCTTGTCCCACCAGCCAGCGCCTTGTGGGCCACCACTTTGCTGCTCCATATCTTTGATACGGAAGCCAAGGAGAACGGCCTTCTTGGCCCATTGATTCACGTGCCAGTCGCCACTCGCCTGCTTTTCAGCAACGCGAAGCTTACCACCATCAAGTGCGTTCAGCGTATCTTCAATCGCCTCGCGCTGCTCGCCTGTGGTGGCGGGTGAAATGGTGTCGCGTGCCTCCCAGGCCGCTTCGATGGCAGTTTCTAGCTGTGCATTAGACATGGAATTCCCTCGCTACATTGAATTTGCGGCTTTAGACAACAAAGTCCCCCTTGGCGCAATCGCGATCGTGCCTGGCAAGGTGCACAATGGCTCGTTAGACATGACATAACCCGATTTAAAGGACGTGAGACATGAAAGACGATAAGAAAAGCCCCTTCCGCGATGCAGGCACAGACCGCCAAGCAACCGAGCAAGTGCCAGATACGCCACAAACCCGCGCACCTGCCTACAAGTTGGCTTTTGCGGATGAGGATTTCTTGTGTCGCGACGAGCTACGCTCTGTGCGTTTGCAATTGGAATTGCTCAAGCCTGAATTGATCATGGATGAGCGCGGGATCGAAAGCACGATTGTGCTCTTTGGTGGCGCACGTATTCCAGAGCCTGCGAATAAGAGCTCTGCAAGGACCAAAACTTTGGCGGGCCTGTCAAAGTACTACGATCAAGCGCGCAAGTTTGCGCGTGTAATGACCGAAAAATCGATGAAGTCCTATGGCAAAGAAGATGTTATTGTCACAGGTGGTGGACCCGGTGTGATGGAAGCGGGAAACCGTGGTGCAATGGATGCGGGTGGTGCGTCCATCGGTTTAAACATCGTACTACCCCACGAGCAGGCCCCCAATGAATACGTCACGCCGGATCTGTGCTTCAACTTCCACTATTTCGCGATCCGCAAGATCCATTTCCTTATGCGCGCTAAGGCGATTTGCGTGTTTCCAGGTGGGTTTGGCACACTGGATGAAACCTTTGAGGCTTTGACGCTCATTCAGACGGGACGCATGCAGCGGGTTCCTGTTCTGCTTTTTGGTCGCCAGTTCTGGGAGAACATTATCAATTGGAATGCTTTGTCCGAAGCGGGTACGATTTCGGCAGAAGATCTCGACCTGTTCCGCTTTGTTGAAACAGCTGAGGAAGCAATTGACGCGATTGATAACTGGGATGGCGCGGGCGAGCGTCGCGGCGAAATTCCAGGGAGATAAGAGATGTCCGAGAATGGCTATGAAACGGGTCGTTTGAACCTGCCCTTCGTGGGTATTTCGACCTTTGCCAAGAAACCTTATGTGGCGGATTGGGATACGATTGACGCGGACGTCGCTGTTCTTGGAGCGCCTTTTGATTTCGGCACCCAGTGGCGCCCGGGAGCGCGTTTTGGGCCACGTGCTGTGCGCGAAGCGTCGACTTTGTTCAGCTTTGGCCACGCGGGTGCCTATGATCACGAGGATGACGCCACATATTTGGGTGGTGACGTGCGCATCGTGGATATTGGCGACGCGGATATTATTCATACCAAGACCACCGAAAGCCATGCCAACATTGAACACGGCGTGCGCAAGGTTTTGGAAGCGGGCGCACTGCCGGTGACCATTGGGGGTGATCATTCGATCAACATTCCCTGCATTAATGCGTTTTCTGAGCAAGAGCCATTCCATGTCGTTCAAATCGATGCGCATTTGGATTTCGTTGATGAACGCCACGGCGTCACCGAAGGCCACGGCAACCCCATGCGTCGCGCGATTGAGAAGCCCTATGTCAGCGGCATGACCCAACTTGGCATTCGCAATGTGTCGTCCACCGCGAAAGAAGGCTATGAGGATGCACGCGAGCGTGGGTCTGACATTTTATCTGTGCGACAGGTGCGCAAATTGGGTACAGAGGCTGTTTTGGATCGCATCCCAAAGGGTACGCGGATCTATGTCACAATCGACATTGACGCCTTTTGCCCCTCTATCGCCGTGGGAACGGGCACGCCAAGCCATGGCGGGTTCCTTTACTACGACGTCCTAGAGATCTTACAAGGATTGGCCGCGCGCAATGAGATTATAGGGATCGACCTTGTTGAAGTTGCGCCCGCTTATGACCCAAGTGAGAGTACGCAGATTTTGGCGGCGCAACTATTGTTGAATTTTCTCGGATTTATCTTTCATGCCAAAGCGCAGCGCTAGGAATGATATGAGAATTTGAGTTTAAAGGGCATGATGAAACCTACAGTGTTTTGAACATCACAAGCGCATCAATCATCCCGTCCTTGGGGTGCTTGAATGCGTGCGGTAAGCGGCCCACAGTGCCAAAACCAGCGCGCGTCCAAATGTCGATGGCGCGGGTATTGTTGGACAGCACAAAATTGAATTGCATCGCCTGATAGCCTTTCGCTTTCGCGCGGGTGAGCGCATCGGTGAGCATTGCGCGCGCGACGCCCTTGCCAGCGGAGTTCGGCGCGGTGATGAAGCCACAATTACACACATGAGCGCCACCGCCTTGGGCATTGGTTTTCAAGTAGTAAGTGCCAAGTCGCTCGCCCTTCTCCTCAATCACTAAGCAACCTGCATCTGCTCCCGTCCAGTAGCTTAGCGCGTCTTGCTCTGAAATTTCTGGGTCGATGGCATATGTTTCGCCACTTCGAAACACGGGTTTCAGCATCGTCCACAGGTGGTGGTGGTCTCGTTTCTCAACAGCTCGGATTAGCATTGTTCTTGCTTTCTTGTTTCTGCTGGATCGGTACGTTTTTAAGAGATGCTTGATTTATATCCAAAACGACGCAAATGTGAAGCTATGACCGATCAAACTCCCATTCCATTGCATCCTTGTCCTGCGCACATGCAGGTGGCTTTTCATCGCACCGAACTCGGACCAATCATGTCGCTATACGGGCAGATGGTCGCGGCTGGCGAATGGCGCGATTACGGGATTTCTTGCCTAAAGGACTTGGCCGTGTTTTCCGTGTTCAAACGCACTGCTGAGAACCCACTTTATCGGATCGAAAAGCGCCCCAAACTTCGCAATAAACAAGGGCAGTATTCAGTCGTTGGGATGGACGAACAGATCCTAAAACGAGGCAATGATTTGCGCGTAGTGTTGCGCGTGCTTGAACGCAAACTCATCCGTGCGGTTGACTAAAGACGCACATGACGCGTGACGTCGCCGTCGCCTTGGGCAGCAATACGCGCAAGCGCAACATCCAAACCCTCCAACACCACAGACATATGATGTGCATTCGCGTGGATCAGCGTTTTAGTGTCCGCCAACATCGCTACATGGCCTTTCCAAAACAGCAGATCGCCCGCCTTTGGATTGCCGCTGGCTGTGCACCCAAGACTTCGTTCTTGCAAATCACTATCGCCAGCGCAGTCTATCCCACAGGCCATCAACGCGACTTGAACCAGCCCCGAACAATCAATCCCAAAGCGACTGTTGCCACCCCAAAGATAGGGCGTTCCCAGAAACAGACGCGCGATTTGCGCTGGGCTGCGCTCGACCTCGCCAATCTCTTTCAAATGTCGTCTTGGTATATAGCCCTGCGACGTTTGCGCAAAACGTGCGTGCATTTCTATGACCGCGATCTTAGTACCAAAGCTTAGCGCATCTTGGTCACGGGACTTGAAGTTTCCTTCTTCATAAAGATGGCTGGAGGGCGCATTGATCCAATGGGTCGTGGCCTCTATAGCACTGATTTGCGCGCTCTGAAGGTATCCACAATAGCCATCTTTGTCAGCTTGCACAAAAGACCAGCCTTCCCGATCTTCCAACACGTTCAGTGTTTCGCCCATCAGCAACTGGCGATCCCGTGGGCCATCCGGCGCGCGTAAAAGATTGGCAACTGGCACCGATACCTGACGCACCACCCCTTTGACATAAGCGTCGGCAGGAACCGTATCGCGCAACATTTCAGCGGCGACACGACCATTTGCAGGGGTAAGGCGTGGATCGCTCACAGGTCTAGCAATTTTGGCAGTGCCGCGAGTAGCGCCCGAGACGCTTGGCCTACGCCACCTTTGGGGCGTGCTGGCGCGCTGCTGGGTTGCCAGCCGTAAATATCAAAATGTATGTAGTTGGGTGTTTCAGTTACAAAGCGACGCAAAAACAAGGCCGCCGTGATGGAGCCTGCAAATCCACCCTTAGGCGCATTGTCGAGGTCCGCGATGCCAGGTTCGATCATCTCCTCGTATGGATCCCAAAACGGCATGCGCCAAACCGGATCCTGCACCTGCTTTGCAGCAGTTTCCAAGGCCGCAGCGTTAGCGTCGCTTTGAGCATAATAAGGTGCAAGATCGGGGCCCACTGCGATGCGGGCCGCGCCCGTCAGTGTTGCCATTGAAATAATCGCATTAGGGGTGTCTTCATCCGCCAAGGCCAGCGCATCCGCCAAAACAAGGCGGCCTTCCGCGTCTGTGTTGTTGATCTCAACCGTGAGCCCTTTGCGTGAGGTCAAGATATCCTGTGGGCGAAACGCATCCGCGCTGACGGAGTTTTCAACCGCGGGCACAAGCACGCGCAATTGCAAAGGCACATTCAGCGACATGATCATATGCGCAAGTCCAAGCACGGTGGCCGCGCCGCCCATATCCTTCTTCATCAACCCCATGGAACTGCCCGGCTTTAGGTTCAAACCACCCGTATCAAAACACACACCTTTACCAACAAGCGTTAGCTTTGGCCCTGCCTTGCCCCAGCGCATATCAATGAGCCGAGGGGTACGTGACGCCGCGCGACCAACTGCGTGTATCATCGGGAAGTTCTGCTCGAGGAGATCATCGCCTTCGATGACAGTGATGTCAGCGGCATGTGATTTCGCTAAGCTTCGTACGGCTTCTTCTAGGTCAGGCGGCCCCATGTCAGAGGCGGGCGTGTTGACCAGATCTCGCGTCAGTGCTTCGCCTGCTGCAATCGCTTCCAACTCTGTTGCGTTTGCTGAATCAGGGCATATCAGATCGGCTTTTGCACCGCTTTGAGATTTGTAACGATCAAATGTGTAACCTGCGAGGAGCCAGCCCAAAAGTTCAACATTCAGGGCGTCTTCATCCAAATCTGTGACCAAGTGAAATGTCTGCTCAGAAAGCGACATACGTGCACGCGCTAAAGCAAAGCGGGAGCGTGATCTTGCAGTTTGCGTTCCATATCCGACAAGAGCGCCAGCACTCTCCCCCGCCTCAGATGGATAAGTCACAGATGCCCCAAAACCGGCTGTAAAGCCGCTTGCACGTACCCAATTTTGAACTTGGCCTGGCTGATCTGCCAACCACTTTTTCAAACCATCGCCAGAAACCAACGTTAAGGGCAAACTGGGTGCATCGGGCTTTGCAAATTTCAGGGACATGGGTGCATTCTCATGATGTTTACGAATGCTGCCAAGCTATCTGCTTCGCCCTGCCCTGCAAGCACCGAATTCAATGCGCGCCAAATCTTGCCAATCCTTGCGCCTTAAATCGGAATATCCTGCATGTCCCAGATAGCTATCAAAGACTGATCAGAGTTGCGCAAAAGTCGCGAGGATGTCGCGCCTAGCGCCACCCAGTCATTCATGTCGATGCAGGTTATGACATCGTTTGAGACCCGCGATAGCGTGTTCAACCCGACCTGATCCGCAATCGTAATCAAGGATCGAATGGTCCGTCGCAATTCTAGTGTCGCGCTTGCCGCATATAGCTTTTTGCTGTGCTTGATGCGGATCGCCATTTCTTCCATTGCGCGGCAGAACACATTGTCCGCCATATCCTCACCCAGCTTTGTATAAAGCAGTTCATGTTGTTCTGCATCTGAGCGCACGCTTTCGCGCGGCAGCATTGGTGTTATCTGTTCCATTGGTTCACCCCGAATTCGCCCCCACGGCCAAACCTCTATGCGACAACGTTCTTCCCAAAAGGTTTAGGCAGCGCGCTTTTTTCTCTCGAAATTCTTTCAAATTCAGCGTATCGCGGATGAAACGTGAATGAAGGGGCGTTACCGATGAGCTATGCTAAACCGCTACCCAGTTATCTTGTCCAACGCTATCACGGCTGGAAAGCGACGACCCACTCGGAAAATCGTGCCTGGTACAAGCGACTTGCGAATGAAGGCCAGCGCCCGCGTGCAATGGTGATTTCATGCTGCGATAGTCGTGTTCATGTGACATCAATTTTTGGCGCAGACCAAGGTGAATTTTTCATCCACCGTAATATTGCCAATCTCGTACCCGCCTACGCACCCGACGGTGATCATCATGGCACGTCCGCAGCTATTGAATATGCGGTCACTGCGCTGAAAGTGGCACATATTATCGTACTTGGGCATTCCAACTGCGGTGGCATTCAAGGCTGTTTAGACATGTGTACTGGGAATGCGCCCGAGCTTGAGAAATCGAGTAGTTTCGTTGGCCGGTGGATGGATATTCTGCGACCTGGTTACGAGCGTGTGAGCCAAGAAAACGACGCAGCTTCATTGCCGACCGCGTTGGAAAAAGAAGCCGTTGTCGTGTCACTAGAAAACTTGATGTCCTTTCCTTTCATCGAGGAGGCCGTCACATCTGGAGAACTTACCCTTCATGGGCTTTGGACTGAGATTGGGGAAGGTACTTTAGAATGCCTTGATTCAAATACGCGAGAATTTTCACCGCTTTAATTTTTCATTCTCTTTTACAAGTACCATTTAGCTAAAAATCACCTGAAAAACGTATTTGTGCGCTTTAGGAGTTCTGTTGATTGGTGCGTTCTTGATCGGAATAATCACCGGTGAAGACGGCCTGAAAGAGATCGCCCCCCTCTTGATTGCGCCATTCAAAGGTGTGCTTTGCCTCCTCATTCTTGATATGGGCTTTATCGCAGGACGGGGCCTGCGCAAAGGGCGCGGCGTGCTTGATGCGGGCGCGATCGCCTTTGGTATCGTAATGCCAATGATTGGAGCCATATTCGGTCTTGGCGCAGCTGTGTTGCTTGTACTTGCCCTAGGCAGTGCACTGTTGCTGATGGTGCTAAGTGCATCCGCCTCCTACATCGCGGTGCCCGCTACAATGAGTATCGCTCTGCCTGAGGCAAACCTATCAGTTTATCTCACGCTCTCTCTTGGCGTGACCTTCCCTTTCAATCCTATCATTGGCATTCCACTTTATCTTGCGCTTGCCGCTATCGTTATCGGAGGCTGATGCGATGCAAACCCACGATGCAAAACGCGTTGTTATTATGATTGAAAAAATCATGCTCTCGCGCCTGACAGATGCGATAGAAAAAGCAGATGTGTCTGGCTATTCTATCTGTCTTTGGCGGATCTGGTCGCTCTGGCACTTGGACACGCGAAAACAACATTGGGCCCGGCGATGGCATGGTGCAGGTTGCCTGCATCATCGAGCCTGAGCGCTTGGATACGTTGCTCGACTCAGCATTTGAAGTGGTTGACGCCATATCGGTGTCGTGACGATCACCGACTGCGAAGTGCTACGGGCAGAGCGTTTCTAGGGCGCTGCTATCAAAGAACGTTTCAGTTCCAACAAACGAATCCACTGCGATAGTGTTCTGCTTTCTTGCAACAAAAACGCACGCGCTTCACTGCTGTCCTCAGCCACCACACGACGGTCAATTTCATCGATCTTATATTGCGCCTGTTCGATATCATCTGTGAGTTCGTGAAACTCCAATCCATTGTTGTTAGCAGCTTGTAGCGCGCTCATTTGCGAAGCAGGGCAGACGGGCCGAAGCTTGTTGCCTTTCTTACCCTCAGAGAAGGCTTTCGCAGGAACACAATATGCTGGCAGCCCTCTTTGGCGTCCTTTTTCCCAAAGACTTTGAACTGGACTTACTCCCGTTTTCGAACAGGCCTTCGCATGCTTTTGCAAGTAATCACTGGTGCGCCCATTGGTTCCGTCACGAAACCCAATTTCTTCCCAATTGTCGTTCAAACATTCTTCTTTGCTGATGGTTGCACAGGCTGAAAGGCTTAGAAGAAGACTTATGATAAATGGGGCTCGCATGGGCTGTCCTTGCATTAGTGAGCACGCGCTTAGCCAAAACCACTTTGCAGTTGTTATGCAATATCACCGGCTTTGAAACAGCATCGGTCACAAAAAACCCCGCCTTAAAAAGGCGGGGTCCTCAGGAATGCTCTTAAGAGCGTTCAACCCTTCTTCAGCACACGATTGCCAAGCGTTTCGGCGATCTGCACCGCGTTCAGGGCAGCGCCCTTGCGCAGGTTGTCAGACACGCACCACAGGTTCAAACCATTGTCGATTGTGCTGTCTTGACGAATGCGCGAGATAAACGTCGCATAGTCGCCAACGCATTCAACGGGCGTGACGTAACCACCGTCTTCACGCTTGTCGATCACCATGACGCCAGGCGCTTCACGCAGGATGTCGCGGGCTTCGTCTTCATCAAGGAAATCCTCAAATTCGATGTTCACAGCTTCAGAATGGCCAACGAACACTGGGACGCGCACGCAGGTCGCTGTGACTTTGATGGAAGTGTCGACGATCTTTTTCGTCTCCGCGACCATCTTCCATTCTTCTTTAGTCTCACCACTGTCCATGAACACGTCGATATGCGGGATCACATTAAACGCAATCTGCTTGGTGAAAGTCTGTGGTGGTTTGTCATCTGTAGGATTGTAGATCGACTTGGTCTGATCCCACAGCTCGTCAGCACCGGATTTACCAGCGCCAGACACCGATTGATACGTGCTCACTACAACGCGCTTGATGCGCGCGCGGTCATGTAAAGGCTTCAACGCCACAACCATCTGCGCCGTAGAGCAGTTGGGATTCGCAATGATGTTCTTCTTTGCGTAGTCGTGAATCGCCTCTGGGTTCACCTCTGGCACGATCAAAGGAACGTCAGGATCATAGCGATAAAGCGAGGAATTATCGATCACAACGCAGCCCACTCTCGCAGCGACAGGTGCGTATTTCTTGGTCGCTTCAGAACCAACCGCAAACAGCGCCATATCCCACCCCGTGAAATCGAACGTGTCTAAGTCTCTCGTCTTCAACGTTTTTTCACCAAAGCTGACTTCCGTACCCATAGATTTACGGCTTGCCAATACGGCTAGCTCATCCACTGGGAACTGACGCTCATCCAGGATGTTCAACATTTCACGGCCCACATTACCGGTGGCGCCAACGACGACGACTTTATACCCCATCGGGTCTCTCCTTTACGGGTTGTGAAGGCACGCGGGCGCGTACCAACGGGGACGCTATACGCGTAAGTGTGACCTTGGAAAAGAGGGGATACCCTGCGATGTAGAAATCGTGACTTTAATCGATGCGATCTTCGCTAAACGCATAGATCAAAATGCCGATGGCAAGCATCGCTGCGAAGAATAGGAAAATCATCTGATAGGGATCCGCAACATTAGTCGCATTTGGTGCCAAGGACGCGTGCATTCGGCCGGAGATCAATTGCCAAATCCCAACACCGCCAATGCCAAACAAGTTCATCAAGGTCACGCCACGCCCTGCTAAATGCGCAGGAACGAACGCGCGTCCATGTGCCATCAACAAAGGGAAGGACACGCCGAAGAAACCAGCCGCTGCAAAGAGCGCAACCGCGCTCCAATAGCCTTTCGCGATGCCAAGACTGAGCAACAACACAAAAAGAAAAGCCATCGCATTGCCAAACAGCGCCACCCATTTTCGCGTGCCAAACATACGGTCAAGTGGTCCATATGCGAAGGTTCCAACAATCATCGCAACACCCATCCAAAGGCTCGCAAGGCCAGCATCACCGCCAAAGACATCCGTGACATAGGGCCCAATCCAAAGCCCTCTCATCGCGCCAGCAGGAGCGTAGTAAACCACCATCAGCGGAAAGATGAACCAAAGCGCGCGGATCTTGAACAGATCCAATACCGAACCTTTTTCATCACTCTCCATAACAGGTGGATCTTTCAGCACTAGCCAAAGGCCCACGGCAATTAAGACTGTCACCGCCGCTAACGCCCAAAGCGTCTCCCGCCATCCGAACACATCAACCGCCCAGGTCAAAGGCACAGACCCAGCAAGATTTCCAAGCGATCCAACCCCGATCATCACAGCACCCAAGGTCGCGAACATCTTGGCCGGATACATCCGCGCGAAGACAAAGAAGCTGGCCATCAAAACAGGCGAACACCCAATACCGATCAAGAACATCGCTATGTTGATATGCGTTGGCGTTGCAGCAAGCGCGAAAACAGCCGCACCCCCTGCACCGCCCAAAAGCAACAAAGTAGCCGAGGTGCGTCGCGGCCCGTGCGTGTCAAGCGCCCAACCCACGGGAATTTGCATCACAGCGAAGGACAAAAACCACAATCCAGATGCTGTCGCCAACATATCAGGCGTCGCCCCGATATCAGCGCCCAAAACATCCGTAAGGACCGCCAGAAATGCACGATAGAACTGGCTTAGCACATAGGCCAAGCATAAGAGAACCAACCCAAATCTCATCAATCTTGCCCCTTCAGCCACCACCAACACGTCAGTGACAGATTAGCGCGCAGCCAACAAGAACCTGTACTTCTTTGCTCCATAAATAACTCGGGCAGTGCGAGGGGCTGGCCCCTCGCCTACATCGGATTGCCAAAGGCAATTCGAATACCAACTACGCGTCATCCTCGCCCAATTTGGGCGAGGCCCGATGCAAAGCTAATTCTGCATCCGAAAACACAAAGGGCGAGCGCACAGACGGAATGCCATCCAACTCAATCTGCATGCCGCGCGCTTTGATTTGCGGATCGTCTAGCATCTCACCCATATCATTGATCGGCCCGGCGGGCACGCCGTGTGCTTCGCAAGCGGCTAGCAGGTCCGCCTTTGATATCTCGGACGTGCGCACAGTCAAAAGCCGCGTCATTTCCTCCCGATTGGCGATACGATCGGCATTGGTCGCGAAACGCGCTTCAACACCCATCCCTTCAACACCAAGCAGCAAACACAAACGTTGGTACTGCGGGTCATTTCCTGTGGCTATGATAATGTAACCATCCGCGCAATCGAACACTTGATAGGGTGTCAGGTTCATATGCGCATTGCCCATCATCCCTGGCGCGTCACCCGTCGCGAGATAGTTCATCGCTTGGTTCGCAGTCACCGACGCTGCGACATCCAACAAAGACATATCAATATGCTGCCCTTTGCCTGTCGTTTGGCGCTGAAAGACCGCCGCCAAGATACCAGAGACAGCATAGACGCCAGTAAAAATATCCGTAATCGCAACGCCTGATTTTTGTGGCTGACCACCCGGCTCACCCGTGATGGACATCAGTCCAGACATACCTTGGATGATAAAATCATAGCCCGCACGATGTGCATATGGACCCGTCTGGCCAAACCCTGTCACAGAGCAATAGATCAATGCGGGAAACTCTTCCTTCAAGGTTGCGTAGTCCAAACCGTATTTGGCCAAACCACCGACTTTAAAATTCTCAATCAGGATGTCCGCGTCCGCCAACAGCGCTTTTAACTGCGCTTGGCCGTCTTCCGTACGAAAATCAATTATGACTGACTTCTTCCCGCGATTACAAGAATGGAAATAGGCGGCAGAGGTATCGCCCTCACGTTCGATAAACGGTGGACCCCAGCGACGTGTATCATCGCCTTGAGGCGCTTCCACTTTTGTCACTTCTGCGCCGAGATCAGAAAGGGTCTGGCCAGCCCAAGGGCCAGCCAGTATGCGCGCCAATTCGACGACTTTCAGGCCCTTAAGAGGAGCGTTCATTCCGCCAATTTTTCCTTGATGATCGCGGAAAAATCAGCGTAGTTCATGTTTGAATACGGTTCACCATTGATCAAAAATGATGGGGTCGAGCGTACATTGTCACGCTCTGCGTTCTCTTGATACCAAGCGACCAAAGCCTGCGCGTTGTCTGCGTCTTCAAGGCATGCATTCAACTGCGCCTCGTCCATTCCACCTTTGAGACCGATCTTGCGAAGCTCCGCGACAATCGCCGCAGGATCACCCGCGCGCGACCAAAGTGATTGTTCTTTGAACAGCAGGTCCGTCATGCCGAAGAAACGATCCGGTCCCGCGCAGCGCGCGATCATTGACGCCCAAAGGCCGAAGCGATCGAAATAGACTTCGCGAAACACAAATTTCACTTTACCCGTGTCGACATAATCCTTCTTCAAATCCTTGTAGGGACCTGCATGGAAAGACGCGCAGTGTGGGCAAGTGTAGGATGCGTATTCGATGATCTCGACTTTCGCATCAAAGCTGCCTTGCATCATGTCGGCGATGTCGCCTTCTTGTGCAGTTGCCATGCTTAGGCTGAATAGAACTGCAGCAGCGGTGGTGACTAGGGTGCGAAGCATTCGGCTTCTCCTCAATTTTGTGATTTGGTTAATACGTTTTGCGCAAGCCGCTCAAGGGCGTTGCGCAAATCATCGCTTTTTACACCGACAGCTGATTGCGCAGCGGCGGCTTTGATTTCGGGGGACGGCTCTGGTTTTCTAGGGGCCTCGGGGCGATCAAAGACAGCGCGCCCCTCAGTAAAACCAGTCGGGGCAGTTTGCGTGATTTTCACGCGACTGATCGCGTTATAACCATAGACTGCATTCACTTTGGCGCGGATCTGTTCCTTTTGCATCTCCAACATCGGCGCTTGGGCACCTGTCGTGAGAAGCGTCAAAGTCGCACCGAACCCTTGGCGGCCATAGCTCACATTCACAGGGCGCGCAATGGATGCAACGTCTTCGCCAACCACCTCTTCCCAATGGGTCAAAAGACGGGACTGCGCAAAGCCACGGGACTCGGACGCTTTGCGAATGCGTTGCGTCAGAAGGCTCGACGTACGAGCAAATCCTTTAGAAGGTGCGCAGCGCTGCGCCATCGAATCTGTCCTACCTTGCATTTTGTCTCTCTCCGCTATCTTAGAGGGCGACGCGCTGGGTTCCAGCAAAACCGAACAAACAGGTATATAAACATTGCGTGAGATCGCCGAACCTTCGACGCTTCTAGAATGGTATGACCATAATGCGCGCCTCATGCCGTGGCGCGTTAGCCCACAAGACCGGCGTGCGGGAGTACAGCCTGACCCTTACCGCATCTGGCTGTCAGAGGTGATGTTGCAGCAAACAACTGTGGCGGCCGTAAAGGAATATTTCGTGCGTTTCACGCGACGCTGGCCAAGCGTAACGGATTTGGCCACTGCCAAAGATGCCGATGTCATGGGCGAGTGGGCCGGGCTTGGGTATTATGCGCGAGCGCGCAATCTGTTGAAATGCGCGCGCGTAATTGCGGATAAGTACGATGGTATTTTCCCAAATACGCACGCAGAGCTTTTGACGCTTCCGGGCATTGGCCCCTACACCGCCGCTGCCGTGTCTTCTATCGCTTATGATCTTCCTGAAACCGTGCTCGATGGAAATGTAGAACGTGTGATGTCGCGACTTTATGATATTCACACGCCGCTTCCGACGTCTAAGCCCGAGTTGATGGAACTTGCCCAAGCGCTAACGCCACAAAAACGCGCGGGCGATTATGCGCAAGCTGTGATGGATCTTGGGGCGACGATTTGCACGCCAAAGAACCCTGCTTGCGGGTCATGTCCATGGCGTAAGCTTTGCATTGGTCAAGCGGCTGGCACGCATTTGGAGTTGCCAAAGAAAGTACCAAAAAAGGCCAAACCGATCCGCAAAGGCATCGCTTATGTTGCGAAGCGGGTGGACGGTGCATACTTGCTGGAAACGCGCCCCGATGCAGGGCTACTTGGGGGTATGCTCGGCTGGCCCGGCACTGACTGGATCGAGGGCGAGCCTACAGAGAGACCCCCAATGAAGGCGCAATGGAAAACGCTTGCTGGCGAGGTGCGTCACGCGTTCACCCATTTTCATCTGCACTTGGTGGTAAAAACTGCGCTGGTACCGATGGATCGTGCATCAGACGCTAGCGACTTTGTACTTTTAGAGGATTTTCGCGTGTCCGATTTACCAACCGTGATGCGCAAAGTCTTTGATTTGGCCTCGGATGCGCCTAAAATCGGCCGTACGCCCAGCGCGAGGAGCAAAACGACATGATCTCATCTGAAACAGCCGCAAAAATGCAAAGCGTATTGCCCTTCTGGTTGTCGTTCCTGTTGATCCCCGCGATTTGGCTTGCGGCGTTTGCTGGTGGATGGTGGGTTTTGGTAATTCCTGTGATGACATGGTATCTGTTCACCGCGCTTGATATCATTGGCGGGCTGAACCTTGAGAATGTCGATCTTGAAACCGAAGAGGAACAGCTGTCGTGGTATATCCTGCTTACGAGTGCTTGGGTGCCTATCCAGTTTCTGACAATCTTTGGGCTGATCTATTATGTTGGCCAAGCCGAGCATTTGGGGACTTAGGAAAAGATCGGTCTTTTCCTTAGCGTCGGTGTCGGCTCAGGCACGATCGGGATCAATTACAGTCACGAGTTGATGCACCAAAAGAGCAAACGCGAGCGTTGGTTTGGCGATACTCTCTTGGCGATGGTCCTTTATTCGCATTTCCAGTCAGAACATCTGCTTGTGCATCACCGCTACGTTGCGACCCCACGCGATCCAGTTACTGCGCGGTATGGGGAAGGGTTCCATCGCTTCTTTCCACGTGTTTTGCGCGAATGCTGGCACTCAGCCTTCAATGCTGAAAAGGCAATGCTTGCACGCAAGGATTTGCCTTGGACCGAGCTTAGTAACCCGTTTTTAGATATTGGGCGCTTCAAGCTGGATTCTTGCTATTGGCCTGCCTGCTTGGTGGCTTCGCTGGTCTTGCCCTATTCATTTTCCAAGCTTTCGTGGCGATCTGGCAGTTAGAGCTGGTGAATTACGTTGAACACTATGGATTGACCCGCAAGCATCTGGGCGAGGGTAAGTACGAACACGTACAACCGCGCCACTCTTGGAATGCAGCACATAAGGCATCGAATTGGTTGTTGATCAATTTGCAGTGTCATTCGGATCATCACTACAAACCTGACCGTCGCTTTCCCTTGCTGCAGCAATTATACTGAGGCTGATGCGCCACAACTGCCTTACGGCTATCCCGTGATGACAATGGCGGCGATGTATCCGCGTTTGTGGAAGCGGATCATGAACCCACGAGTGCAGCGTTGGCGGGAGATATATTATCCCGAAATTACCGAATGGCGCGCGTATAACAAAGCGTTGAGCCCGATGCCGAAATAGGGATTGCGCCGCGTGCCGCTCCGCTATGGTAGGGGCACTGCCCCTTTTGGCCAAGGGCCAATTCACACCCGGGATATTTAAGGAAAAGGGCAGCTTCGGGTTCAATTGTTCAGGATCAGATCGCTTGCCTTTTCGCCGATCATGATTGCAGGCGCATTTGTGTTGCCACTGACGATTTCCGGCATGATCGAGCAATCAGCAACGCGCAGCCCCTCGATCCCGTGCACACGTAGTTTGTCATCAACGACCGACATAGGATCACTGCCCATTTTGCAGGTCCCTGTCGGGTGATAGATTGAGGCCGTGTTGTTGCGCACCCAATCCAGCGTTTCATCGTAGTTGTCGATGTCGAGGGATGCATGCGGACGGAACTCTTCGGAGATCTTAGAAGCAAGCGGGTCTTGCCGCGCAATGGTGCGCGCAATGTTGACGCCGGCCACGGCTGTGCGGCAATCGGTTTCCGTCGAAAGGTAATTCGGATGGATCGTCGGATATGCCATCGGATCGGCGCTCGTCAGTTTGATCTCGCCTTTGGATTCAGGGCGCAATTGGCAGACAGACATGGTGAAGGCTGAGAACTTATCCGCGCCTTTGCCGGGGTTCTCAGCAGAAAGTGGCTGGACGTGAAACTGGATATCAGGCGTTTCCAAATCATCGCGGGTTTTCAGGAACCCGGTCGCAAGGCTTGCTGCCATCGTCATTGGCCCAGAACGTGATGTGATGTACTTGAGGCCAATCTTGGCCTGCCCAAACATGGAACCGACCTCATCATTCAACGTTGGTTCGTGAGACTTATAAACAAGGCGCGCTTGCAGGTGATCTTGCATATTCTTGCCAACACCTTTGAGCGGCGCAACGACCTCGATACCGTGCTCGGCCAGTTGTTCAGGATCGCCAATGCCGGACAACATCAAAAGTTGCGGCGAATTGATCGCACCACCAGAGATCACAATCTCTTTGCGCGCTTTGACAATCTGATCTTTACCAGAGCGGTCTTTGTAGCGGATGCCCGACGCGCGCTTCCCTTCAAAAAGGATATTATGCGCTTGGGCATGTGTGATGATGGTCAGGTTTTCGCGCGATTTTGCCGGACGCAGAAACGCGGCAGCGGAAGAGCACCGCAAACCATTTTTAGCTGTCAGCTGAAAGAAACCAACGCCTTCTTGGTCGGCCCCGTTGTAATCTGGATTGAACTTGTAGCCTGCTGCTTGCGCGGCTTCGACCCAAGCGTCTGTGATTGGGCGCTGGATGCGCATGTTGGAGACCGAAAGTTCGCCTTGATCACTATGAAACGCATCTGCACCACGCTCATTCGCTTCTGAGCGTTTGAACAAGGGCAGTACATCGTCCCAACCCCAGCCGACATTGCCCATCTGACGCCAGCGATCATAGTCCTGCGATTGTCCGCGCACATAGAGCAAACCGTTCAGTGAAGAAGAACCACCTAATACCTTACCACGTGGCCATTCGATGGAACGCCCGTTCAAGCCTGCGTCAGGTTCTGTTTTATAACACCAATCAACCTTAGGATTATGGATGGTTTTGAAGTAGCCGACTGGAATGTGGATCCAAGGGTTCGAATCTTTGCCACCTGCTTCGAGCAAAATAACCTTATTCTTAGGGTCTGCGCTTAGGCGATTTGCGAGAACACAGCCTGCTGAGCCTGCTCCAACAACAATAAAATCCGCTTCCACAGGAGGCCCTCCAAAGATCAATTCAAAAAAACTCTATGCAAATTCGAAATTGTAAGCTAGCCTTTTTTTGAAACAAAACGTCTCATTAATTAGCAAACCGGGAGATAGCTATGAGCACAAGTAACAAAATCAACCACCTAACACGTCGGGACCTGTTTAAGGTTGCCGGTCAGTACGGCATGAGCTCCACGCTTATGGCAGCAGGTGCCTTCGGTGGCGCGATGAGCCTTGCAAACTTGGCGTCTGCAGCTGAGTCCACATACGAGAAGCGCTTCGCAAAAGAGCCTAAGCACACGCTTAAGTTCGGTGCGGCTGGCTTTAACGCACGTAACCTTTTGATCGAGCGTGCTGGTGCTCTGGAATTTGCGCGCGATCTCGAATCACGTTCCGACGGTGAGATTCGTGTTGAGTTCATCGGCGACAACCAGATCTGTGGTCAGGTGTCTTGCGTTGAGAAATGTCAGCAGGGCATCGTAGATATCTACGCGGCGTCTACACAGAACTCTGCGGGTGGTGCGCCATACCTCAACGTTTTGGACTATGCATACCAGTTCCGTAATCGCGCAGACCAGTATCACTTTCTTTATCACCCAGATTCACAACGCCTTCTGCGTGATCCATATGAAAAGCGTCATGGTCTGAAATTCTTGTTCTCACATGCTGAACTTCGTGGCATCCAGTTGGGTTTGAAGTGGGAAGACAAAGAGACAGTCACATCTGTTGAGCAGCTTGCTGGCACAAAGAACCGTGTAACAGGTACACAGCTTGGCCGTATCGCCATGACTGCGATGAACCTGAACCCAGTTCCAGTTGCGTGGGAAGAAACACTCGACGCGCTTAAGACTGGCCTTATCGACGGTGCGGAGACATGGTCTTCCGCGGTTGCTTACGCGAACATGGCACCTGTTGTGTCTCAGTCCGTATATCTCGACTTCTTCTGCGGTACAGAGCACACAGCGATGAACGCAGGCGTCTTTGACGGTCTGTCCGGCGAGTTGCAGGACGTTGTCATGGAAAGCTCTTACTGGGCACAGACACACGTTCAGGCAGCGAACGAAGCTGCGCTGGTTAAAACAGTTGGTGTTTCTGACCCAATCCTTCCAGACACAATCTTCGCGAAGAACAACGTGCGTAACGCGTTCCTCTCCAAGGAAGAGAAGCGTAAAGCGGAAGAGATGTGCTCACCTGAGTTCCAACCACAGCTGTGGGAAGAGTGGCGCGAGCGTCTTAACGGATGGTCCGGCGGTCAGGACACGTACCAGGATATCTACAACATCTCTCGTGAGATTGACGAAGATACGCTTCCTGAGAACGTTGAGCCACGTCGCTGGTGGAAAGCATAAGTCTCAATCGGCTTATCGACTAAACGAGCCGGTCCAAAGGAATTTGGGCCGGCTTTTTTGTTCCCAGAGCGCGAAAAAGCGTCATAGTGGTCAGACTTAATTCATAAGGGAGGGTGCCAGATGTCAATCTGGTCAGACATGTCAATAATCGTCAGTGCGACGCTCAGTGGCGATATTACTTTCAAGACAGTGCAGGCCTATCGATCAGAGGCAGCTTGGTTTGTGTTTGGTCCTTTGACCATTCTCGGAGCAATCGCGTTTTACTACCGCGAGCGGTTTGCGGAACGCCTTGAAAAGCGTTTGGGATATTCCGCGACCAAGATCACGCACCCTATCATTTCAAGTCTTTTGCTGCTTGGGATGTGTGCCGCGTTTTTGCCACCGATTAACGCTCTTCTGGGCACGCTGACTTTGGGCCTCCTTCCGATCTTGGTGGTCTTTGGTCCAATTGTCTTGATTATGTTTGAACGCACGCCCGTGATCTATTGCTATATAATTATGGCTTCGATCATCTTTATCGGTGTGATCCAACGTTTCGTCTTTTCGGTACAAGTGCCTTGGTCCACGACCATTCCACCCTTACTGTTTATGATCATGGCATGGTTCGGTGCGACGTTTAACATTCGCCTGCGCACACACTTGAGCTTTAGCGAATTTCGCACAAAATATGGCCCCAGAGGCCAACTGTTTTGGCTCACGTTCGACAATGCGCTTTGGCTGGTGTTCTGCATAATCTGCGTAACAACAATGTCGCGCGTGACGGTCAACACCTACGACAACTTCGCGATTGTTCTAGGAACAGACAACACGATGCGTTGGTGGTTCCTTGCAACAATGCCTGTGTGTTTCATTTTGCTAGCCACACGCGCATTTGAAAACGTGGTTGAGGATTTTGCCAACTACAAATCAGGTAAACCCCTGATCAAACAAGCTGTTATCGGGGGGGATGTATAATGGTCGATTCAACTTGGATTACGATTATCTCGCTGGTCTGTACGTTCCTGTTTATGATGGGAACACCTGTTCTGCTGGTGATCTTCTATTGGGTCGTTGGCTGTAGCTTTGTCATTGACCTCACGCTCGACAACACAGGTGGAGAGCTTTTGAACGTCTTCAAGGACGGTTTTGCTTTGCTTGCGATGCCACTATTCATTCTGACAGGCGACCTTATAAACAAGTCAGGTATCGCCAAGCGATTGTCCGACTTCGCGTATTCCTGCCTTGGCTGGATCCGCGGTGGCTTGGCGATGGCAGCGATTGGTGCTTGCGGATTGTTCGCGGCGATCTCTGGATCCAACTCAGCAACGACAGCAACCATCGGCTCCATGTTGCACCCTGAAATGGTCAAAGGCGGCTATGACGAGCGCTTTTCGGCAGCAACTGCTGCTGCGGGCGGTACGGTTGGTATCATTATTCCACCGTCGATCATCTTCATCGTTTATGGCTTCCTGATGAACCTACCAATCTCTGATTTGTTCATCGCGGGTATCGTTCCGGGGACCTTGATGGTTCTCGCAATGATGGCGACGTGTTTCGTCGTTTGCTCTCTCAACGGTTGGGGTATCATCATCGCACTGTCATTCAAGCGCGTATTGAAAACAGCTGTTGGCGCATGGCTTGGCTTCTTCGCAATAGGTCTGGTCTTGTGGGGGATTTACACTGGTAAATTCTCACCTACAGAGGCGGCTGGCGTGACTGTTGGCTTTGGTATCATCGTGGCCCTTGCCAGCTATCCACTGAACAAGATCATGGGAACGAAAGAGGATACTCCTATCGAGGAACGCTCCATCAGCTCGATGTTTGTTGTCGAAGGCTTTGCGCTAAAAGACATCCCATCGGTTGTTGTGCGCTCTGCTCAGATCTCTGGCATCTTGGCACCGCTGATTGCTGTGTCGGTTGTGATGCAGCAAATCCTGTCGCTACTTGGCGCGCAGGAAGTCATCGGCAGCTTTGTGACGGGCATGGGTGGCTATTACCCCGTTCTGTTCACAGCGATGGCGATTGTATTTGTGGCTGGTATGGTTCTTGAATCACTGCCAGTGACGATCATTCTTGCACCGATCTTAGCGCCTATCGCGGCAAGCGTTGGTGTTGATCCGATCCACTTCTCGGTGATCTTCCTTGTAGGTGCATCGATTGGCTTTATCACGCCACCCTACGGTCTGAACCTTTATGTCGCATCTGGCGTAACTGGGGTTCCGTATTTCAGACTACTTCGGTATTCCACGTTGTACCTTGTGGCGCTGATTACTGTTTGGATTACGGTCGCACTTGTCCCAGATTTGGCGCTATACTTGGTTCCAAATAGATAAAGAGTTCTGATGCCTGACGACCTTCAAAAATCACAAGAGACGCAGATACCTACCAATCTGCGCCTCTTGCTAGTGGTTGAAGAGATCGCCAAGGCTGGCACGCCTTTGAAGCCCATGCAGCTCAGTGCAGCGCTTGGGCTTCCTAAACCAACCATCCATCGGCTTTTGCAAACAGCAGAGGCCGAAGGATTCCTTCAACGCGATCTTGATGGTCGCTCCTATGGCCCC
>Ga0206127_1000897_pt1 | contig 34329 bp, 27 predicted proteins | sample Helgoland_Spring_6_FD_148646 | JGI IMG/M metagenome (GOLD analysis project Ga0206127, IMG submission 148646) | Pelagic subsurface seawater microbial communities from Kabeltonne, Helgoland, North Sea - Helgoland_Spring_Bloom_20160419_1 | ecosystem: Environmental > Aquatic > Marine > Epipelagic ...
GTAATCACGCTCATCATAAAAACAAGCATGCCGATTGTTACCACGTTGAATAATGTGGTGTGAACACCCGGGAACATAAAGTCTTGGTAATCGAGCCATGCTTCCTTCCTTGGTCACATAGTTTCTATTACCGCAGTACCAGAGACTGGCTCCTTAGCTCTCTTAGGGCTTGGTTTGGCGGGTCTAGGTCTTGCACGACGCAAGAAGGCGTAACACAACCTGAATACAAAAAACCCCGCCAGAACCAGCGGCGCCGCCCTCGTACCGAATTTCATGAAGTTTGGGCGACGTATTAGCGAAAAAGATCGACAGCTTTCAGCGTGATTACCGATAACTTGATGCTTTGGAGCACAGTTGGGGAAGTATTAGTTATTAGCAGATCAGGGATTTCAGATCGTCTAAAGAGTACCCGTAACTACAGTGTCAATGTCATTGTTATTTACATACTCTGCAATGAGTATTCTAGGAACATCTTTTCAATATTTGATCGAAATTTGTACCCTCCCACACGCTAACTACAATGGGGTATAGGAAGAATTATTACCTCGCAGATTAACGGCATTGTTAGGCGACTTAGAGACGACTTCTGTTGCCGTTGGCCAACAGTTCATAGTAAATTGAGCACCCAAAGACCCTCAGCCCTCAATCAGGTTCTCAGATGATCTGGATACTTCTCATCGCAGCGCTGCTCGCCGGCATTATCCTCCCGGGATTCTGGGTAAGGAGGGTTCTCGCGAAATACAGCGAGCCGGCTGATCGCTATCGCAGCCAGGGCAGCGGTGCCGAACTGGCGCGACATCTGCTAGACAGTTTTGAACTGACTGACGTCAAAGTCGAAGCTAGCGAGCTGGGCGACCATTACGACCCCGGCCAGCGGGCGGTAAGACTGACCGAGGCTAACTACGGCGGCCACTCACTGACCGCCATCACCGTTGCCGCCCACGAAGTGGGTCATGCCATTCAACATGCTCGCGGTGAAGTACTGTTCAACGCCCGCCAACGGCTGGTTGCAGCAGCCGTCAAAGGTGAGCGGGTTGGTCGGGTGCTGCTCATTGCAGCCCCCGTAATTATGCTGTTGTTGCGGGTCCCCCAAGCCAGTGCCGCCGTGTTGGGCCTTGCGGTTGCATCAATGGCTCTTAGCACTCTGGTGCATCTGGCGACACTTCCCGTCGAATTGGATGCCAGCTACGGCAAGGCACTTCCCATGCTGCAACAAGGCAACTATTTGCATGACGGCGATCTGCCACATGCCCGTCGAATTCTCAAGGCGGCAGCGCTCACTTATGTTGCCGGTTCGTTAGCAAGCCTGCTGAATCTAGGGCGCTGGATCGCCGTATTGCGCCGCTAAAAGAACAGTCGTTCACAGGCTGCTACAGGTTTAGTAGAGGCTAGGACTGTTTTCAAGAGGGTGATATCCTAGGTGGCATTGCTAAATTCAAGAGAAGTTGAACCCATGTCGGTAAAAATCGGAACGCCCCTCAGTCAAAGCGCAAAAAAAGTTATGTTATGCGGTGCCGGTGAGCTCGGCAAAGAGGTCGCCATTGAACTGCAACGTCTGGGTGTCGAAGTTATCGCAGTGGACCGTTATGAAAATGCCCCCGCCATGCAAGTCGCCCATCGGTGCCACGTCATCAATATGTTAAATGGCCAAGCACTGCGTGAGGTCATCGAGCTGGAAAAGCCCGACTTAATAGTCCCTGAAATTGAAGCCATCGCTACCGACACCCTCGCTGAATTAGAAGGCGAAGGGTTCACCATTATCCCTACCGCCAAAGCAACCCAGCTCACCATGAACCGTGAAGGCATTCGTCGCTTGGCCGCCGAGGAGTTAGGGCTGAAAACCAGCCCCTATCAATTTGCCCAGACAAAAGACGAATATTTAGACGCCATCAAACAAATCGGCCTGCCCTGCGTGATCAAACCTATCATGAGCTCCTCCGGCAAAGGCCAGTCATTACTGCGCGCAGACAGTGACATCGAGACTGCTTGGAATTATGCGCAAGAAGGCGGCCGTGCAGGCAAAGGTAAAGTTATCATTGAAGGGTTTGTGGACTTTGATTTTGAAATCACGTTGCTAACTATTCGGCACCGTGACGGCACCTCTTACTGCGCGCCAATAGGCCACCGTCAGGAAGGCGGTGATTATCAAGAATCATGGCAGCCACAGGCGATGACCGATGCTGCACTAAAGGCCTCACAAGCCATGGCCAAAAAAGTAACCACAGCCTTGGGCGGGAAAGGCCTGTTTGGAGTAGAGCTGTTTATAAAAAACGATGAAGTTATTTTTAGCGAAGTCTCACCACGCCCACACGACACCGGCCTGGTGACACTGGTCTCGCAAGATCTTTCCGAGTTTGCCCTGCACGCCCGGGCGATTCTTGGTTTACCGATTCCTGCAATTAAGCAAATGGGCCCCAGTGCCTCAAGTGTGATTTTAGTTTCGGGCGAAAGCGACAATGTTCAGTTTGGTCATCTAGACAAGGCTTTGTCTGTAGCCGATACGCAATTACGCTTGTTCGGTAAACCTGAGGTTTCTGGCTCACGCCGAATGGGGGTTGCACTGGCAATCGGCAACAGTATTGAGCAGGCTAGAAACATCGCGAATGCCTGTGCTGACGCGGTAACTATTGAATTATAAGACAGCTATTATCCGCTACGCTGTTAGTGGGTCAATTAACTTGACTCATGCCGACGGAAGGCGGCCATATGCAAGGCCAAAAACTTATAGACGGATCTCCAACAGGCACTAATCAAACTCATTATGGCGACTGTTGCTGCTACTAATCAGAGGAACATTAATGTGTGCATTTAGTTCAAAAGACTCATTTTTTTAACGCTGGATTATTGAGAAGTAGTGGTATTTTTTATGCTAAAAAAACTAACTCTGATATTGAAATACTCTGTTAGCGCTGCGCAGAACCGACGATGCTCGAAGGAAACAATGGCATAGCTGCTGATATCTGACGGCAAGCAGTGGCGCTTATACGTTTTCATTTGCCGATTCGACAATTATCGGCAGTGAACTTGTCGGCACCACCTGATGACTATGCTTTCTTAGCTCTTAGTGACTTCTTATCAATTTTTCCTACCGCAGTTAATGGTATTTTCTCTACAATGTGGATCGCTTTTGGAACCTTGTATGGCGCCATATTATCGCGACAAAAATCTATTATTCTTGTTTTAATCTCATCGGGCTCATACTCCGCAGCGACAGACGATAGTTCCACGTAAAGATGAACGACATCGTTTCCTGGTCGTTTTTCGTCGGGTACTCCTATCAAAGCTGACATAACAACTAGCGGCATAGACTGAAGCTTATCCTCGACCTCCACTGAAAAAACCTTGTAACCGCCAACAATAAGCATATCTTTTGCACGATCGCATAGATAAATGTAACCTTCCTCATCCATATATCCTATGTCACCGGTGTACATCCATGTCTTACCATGCCACTGACGTAGCGCGTTAGCAGATTCATCTGGCAAATTAAGATATCCTTTCATTACATGTGGGCCACTGGTAATGATCTCGCCGGCCTCCCCAACCGACATTTCTTTCATTCCGGTTTCGATGTCGACAATACGGGTTTCTGCTCCCGGTACGGGAATACCAACAGCTGCGGAATTACTGCGACCCGGGGGATTGCTAACATGCACCGGCCCGGTTTCAGTCATACCGAACATATCGCTAATCTTACCTTCGCCAATAATGGCCTCGATCTTACCTCGATCATCAGATGACAATGGTGCGGCACCCGTATTGGCAATTTTAAGACTAGAGAAATCAACATCATGAATATCCGGGCAGCTTATCAGCAGCTGATACAGTGATGGCACAGCGCCTAACCGAGTTGGGGGATGAGTTTGCATCTGAGCGCAGATGAATTCTACGTCTCGAGGATTTGGTATAAGGATAAAATGGCCGCCAAAGCGCAAACTTGCAATGGCAAAAGCCAGACCCGCAGCATGAAACAAAGGGAAACCAGTCACTACGAGTTCTTTACCCTGCACCCATGGTTGATACGCGCCATGCTGCAATGGGTTATACATAAGGTTGAGTACAGTTAACTCTGCCCCCTTGGGACGTCCGGTAGTTCCTCCGGTATACTGGACCATCATGGTGTCGTCATTCGTAACAGGTCTCTGTGCGAAGTCTTCAGAAAAACCCTCAAGTAAATTGAGATAATTATGGCATTGCACTCCCGACAACTGCTTTGCATCCGATGGCTGAGCTTGCAGGTAATCCGTTGCAGAACAAAAAATAACGTGCATCAGACAACTTGGCGTATCACTCAGCCGCGATAGCGACGTTTCTATTAGATCATCCAAGCTAAGTAAGACACTGATTCCAGCATCCTCAACCTGATAGGCTAATTCGTTCGGTGACATCAACGGGGAGACCCCTGAACCAGCACAGCCAATCTTGGATACTGCGACGAGGGCGATAACATACTGGGGAATATTGACCAAGTGCATTCCCACTACATCATCTTTTGTGACCCCTAAAGACACCAGCGCGTTGGCCAGCCGATTGGCCTCGCAATTTAATTCGATATAGGTGATACAACGGTCAAAATATTGTAACGCAGGTGCGTCAGGGTTGCTGGAAGCATAATCGTCAACATAGCCAGCAAGAGGACCACACTCTAATGATGGAACAACGACTTTTAATTCGTCATAGACATGCTGCCAAGGTAGCTGAGGATTGTTTGATTTTATCATTGCCAAATTCCTGTTGTCATAATTCCTTGCTATTGCTTTACATCTGTTAATCGTCCCTCATTTACCAACCGATAGCTTCACCAAATTGCAGTTATCTTTCCAACAAAAGAATACCAATGAAGTCTATTCAGCGAACCCTTTATCTTCCAGGAAACGCTCAATCTTACTGCCTTACTAGCGATACTCTAGAGCATGCCTCGGCCAATATGAGGTGGTACACTGTAGGCAGACCGGGCTGCCAAATGAATGATGAAACTAGGCAATTGACATGATTAATTCGATCAACACTCATACGGGCTCGTGATGGAACAAAGAAAAAGCTCAACTCACTACGTTTGCATACTTCTTCGGCATGCTCAATCAATTGGCCTGGATGTACAGCACATTCTCGAAGAAACAGGAATATCCACTGAACTTGCAGAAACCGAAGATGGGTGGATAGACAACGTGTTACTGGCCCGACTGGTCAAGAGAATGTGGCTAGATACCAACAACGAAACTTTCGGGCTGGATCCAAATCCGTTGCGAATTGGCACTTGGGCGCTAGCCTGCGAATTCATGCTGGGAGCAGATACTCTCGGTGCGCTCTATCGGAAGGGCGAGCGCATTCTTTCTTTTTTGGCTCCCAATTCTGCGGGGCTGAAAATCCAGCGCGAAAACGGCTCCATTGTGGTGCTACCACAAGTTTATTTGGGCGAATCAGATCCTGACCATTTCTTAATAGAATTTATAACGGTATTGTGGCATCGCTTTGCCAGCTGGGCCATTGATGAGCGAATCCCACTGCAAAAGGCGTTCTTTTCCTATCCGGAACCAAATCATTCAAATTTTTACGAAGAGCTTTTCTCCTGTGATGTCCGCTTTGAGCAATCCGCGTGCGGCTTCAAGTTCCACGAAAGTTACCTGAAACGGAGAATAACTCGTACCCCGATTGAGTTGGAGGCCTGGCTGCGAGATTCCCCTGCCGATCTGCTGTACATGCCAGGCCGTGAAAAAAGCATTCAAGCGCAACTGAAGGCTTCATTACTGGAGATTACCAAAGCAGAAGTCGCTAGAGACGCAATGCGCTATCCCGCATTTGAGTCACTATGTAGCGACCTTGCAATGAGCCCCCAGGTTGTTAGGAGGAGACTCGCCGACGAAGGCACCTCGTATCAGCATATTAAAGACGCAATCCGCTGCGAGACCGCCCAAGTCTTACTAGCAAATCCCGAAAACTCGATAAGCGACATAGCCGTGAGAACCGGGTTCAGCGAACCCGCTGCATTCAGTCGCGCATTTAAAAAATGGACTGGCGAGAGTCCCGCACAATATCGCTCCAGCAGGCTAAAAAATAGATAGTCCTGCGCCTCGCCGCTAGGCTAGTAAACTGCGGCTAATCAATTCTTTCATGATTTCACTAGTACCACCGTAAATGCGTTGAACACGAGCGTCTACGAAGGCCCGCGAAACGCCGTACTCCTGCATATAACCATAGCCACCGTGCAACTGCAGACAGGTGTCTGCTACGCGGCCCTGCATTTCCGTACAAGATAGCTTCGCCATACTCACCGTTGCAACATCCAATTCTCGACGCATAAACAGTTGTTTGCATTCCTCAACAAACGAACGATGTAAGCGAACATCGGTTGCCGTTTCTGCGAGTTTAAATTTTGTGTTTTGAAGCTGCGCTATCGGCGCGCCGAATGCTTTACGTTCTTTAGTATATTCGATAGTCGATTTCAATATGCCTTCGGCCGCGGCTACTGCACCAATCGCTAGAGCTAGTCGTTCCCGCTGTAGTTCACCCATTAGCACAGCGAAGCCACAATCCAATTCTCCTAGAATGGCGCTGGCAGGTACACGTACGTCTTCAAAAAATAATTCAGAAGTGTCACTCGCATGTAAGCCAATTTTTTCTAGGTTGCGACCACGCTGAAATCCTGGGGCATCACTATCCACCATAAACAAGGTGGTACCTTTGGCACCGGGAACGTCCAAATTTGTGCGCGCCACTACAATGATAAGATCGCAGTGCTGTCCGTTAGTGATAAATGTTTTGGATCCGTTGATAACATAATCATCTCCGTCTCGTTTGGCGCTTGTGCGCACGCCTTGCAAGTCACTGCCTGTGCCAGGCTCAGTCATCGCGACAGCACCTATACAATCGCCACTCACCATTTTGGGGAGATACGTTTGCTTTTGCGACTGAGTCCCATAGTTGAGAATATAGTGAGATACGATATCAGAATGCACTGCCATCGGCCCGCCCACTGCAGCACAGTTAGCTTTTGAGAATTCTTCTTGTATCACCATTGAAAAAAGAAAGTCTGCACCAACTCCTTCGTACTCCTCAGGTATATCGACTGCGAGAAGACCTTGCTCGCCCAATTTATTCCATAGATGACGGGGGAAAATTCCGTCCTTTTCCCACTGCAGATAATTCGGAGCGACCTCTTCCTTTACAAATCGACGTACATTTTCACGGAACAGTTCCAATTCTTCACTCATATTATTAACTCCTCAAATTGCAACTAGGGCTTCGCCAACGAGAGTCTGTTCGCCAGTTGCCTTAATGGCTTGGATTTCACAACGTGCCACAGTTTCACCATCCTGCTCTGCCAGCTCCACGACTTTACCGATGCATGTAATTACATCCTGAAGATGAGTAATAGACGCAAAACGGTTAGAGAACCTCTTCAGCTTTGCCTGTGATTGCCAGTTGGTTAGCATTCGCCCGAGGTAGGCCATGGAAAGCATGCCATGTGCGAACACATCCGGCATGCCCGCCTTCTTGGCAAAGTCGCTATCGATATGAACAGGGTTGTGATCACCAGACGCACCTGCGTACAAAGCCAGTGTCGTTCTGGTGATTGGGGGCAATTTTAAAGCAGGTATCTCAGTGCCTACGCTAATGTCTGTCATGTTTGTTTTTCCTGAGATTAGTTACGGTAAACAAGCGTTTGTTGGGCTCTACCGACAAGCTCATCGTTTTGGTTAGTGTATGTACTTTCTTGAACAACAAATTCCAGTGCACCGTTTCTTTTATCGTAGATGTCCGCAATCTTGCTCTTCTGAGTAATGCTATCGCCCGCATAAATTTGGCCAAGATATTCGAAGTCTTGGGTACCATGTAAAACTCTGCCTATGTCGAGATTCAACAGCTTTAAAATGGGGAGCATGTCTGGACCGTCGAGATCTACTGAAAACATAAACGTGGGAGGGGCGGGAATTGCCGAGTATCCGGCTGCTTTAGCAGCACTTTCATCTGTATAAATTGGATTTCTCTCTCCGATCGCCTCGGCAAAAAAACGTAAGCGCCCTTTCTCTACTTCTGTGGAAAAGGGGGGGAATTCATGACCTATCTTCGTTTTGTCTAGCATTAGATGCTCCTATACATTGTGACGACAGCCGCCCCACCGAGGCCAAGATTGTGTTGCAGCCCAATCTTTGCATTTGGCACCTGACGCTGACCTGCGTTGCCACGCAGTTGATTGACTAATTCAAAACACTGGGCCAGACCCGTAGCACCAATTGGGTGCCCTTTGGACATCAATCCGCCAGACGGATTGACAACAAACTTACCGCCGTAAGTGTTATCTCCAGCATCTACAAAGGCTGTCGCTTCACCTTCTCCGCACAGTCCCAAACCTTCGTAGGTGATTACTTCATTAGTAGTGAAACAGTCGTGCAGTTCAACGACATCGATATCATCGACACCTATTCCTGCTTGCTCGTATACTGAAGCCGCAGCACGACGGGTCATATCCGCGCCAATTAGTTTAATCGGATCATCCCAAGTTTCAGCGGTATCTGTTGCCATCGCCTGGCCTATGATCTCCACACTACCGGAAACATCATGCCGCGTGGCGAACTCCTCAGAACAAATGATTGCAGCACCTGCGCCGCAAGTGGGAGGGCAGCACATCAATCGTGTTAAGTAGTCCATATAGAGTGCTGGGGCACCCAAAACTTCCTCGATCGTAAGTGGGTTGGTGAAGAGTGCAAACGGGTTTACGGTAGCGTGGCTGCGTGTTTTTACAGCGACCTTTGCAAACAGGTCTGGTGAGGCGCCATATTTTTCCATGTAGTGGTGGCCAGCGGCACCAAAACAACGCAAAGCAAGTGGCGCATCGGGATAATTTCCATCATCTAGGACTTTTAGAAAGTTATCGAAAGGTGATTCTCTGTCGTCCCAGTGAGAACCGAGCGCACCGGGTTGCATTTCTTCAAAGCCAAACGCGAGGGCACACTCAACAGCGCCACTTTCAACAGCCTGACGGGCTAAAAATAAGGCAGTCGAACCGGAAGAACAGTTGTTGTTTACATTTATGACGGGGATTCCCGTCATAAATGCATCGTAAACGGCATGCTGTGCGCAAGTGGAATCACCATAAACGTATCCACCGTAAGCTTGCTCTATTAATGAAGGACTGATGCCTGATTCTTTTACTGCACCCTGTATAGCGGTTGAGGCCATTTCGCGGTAGGATTTTTGCTGCCCCGGTTTGGTAAACTTCACCATATCGACGCCAGCGACAAATGCATTGCTCATGTTATATCTCCCTGTTACAACTCGATGCCAAGATTGGCAAATACCGGGCCAAAGGTATCCTGAACATTGTCTGGATGATCAGCATTAGTAAAGTCACCGACTTCGCTCCAAGCTGTGGCAACCTGTTCGGCGGTTAATTCTTCCGTCGGCGAAAAGCAAACGCCTTTGCTTCGCTCCCATCTCAGCTTGGATATCCAGCCAGCACCCACTTCAAACAGTGAACCGTTATCCTCACTATCTGACGCGCACAGTTTTATAACCAGAGGCGTTACAAATTCAGGCTTAAGTGCCTCAGTCACTTCTTTGGGGAGGATTGATTCGGTCAACCTAGAACCCGCTACCGGAGCAATCACATTGGCCTTGATTCCCTTCCTAGCACCTTCGATAGCTAATGTATTGGTGAAGCCAATCAGGCCCCGTTTGGCAAATGAATAATTCGCTTGGCCGAAATTGCCATAAATACCGGCTGCTGATGTTGTATTTAAAATGCGTCCATAACCTTGTTTTAACATAATTGGCCAAGCAGCCTTGGTTACCTTGAACGCACCAAGGGCATGGACCCTGTAAATCAAATCCCAATCTTCATCAGTCATTTTTGCAAAACTGGCGTCACGAAGAATGCCGGCGTTGTTGACAACCACATCGACGCGGTCGAAATTATCGAGCGCTGTGCGAATGATTGCTTCTCCATTTTCAACGGAATCGTAGTTGGCAACCGCTTCTCCACCTGCCTGGATAATTTCATTCACTACACTATCAGCGGCTTCGCTGCTCTTGCCCTCACCACGGCCACCGCCACCTAGGTCGTTGACGACAACGGAGGCACCGCGTCGAGCAAATTCCAATGCGTGAGACCTACCCAAACCAGCCCCGGCTCCTGTAATCACTACCACCTGATTATCAAACCGTATTTCGTCTGTCATTTGTTCCTACCCCTTAGCTGAAACTCCAATGGGCGATACTATGAGCGCTCCTGACAATTGGGAACAGGACAAATCTGCTCTTTTCGGATGACTATTTTTATTACAAACGATCCAGCAGTTCATAGAGTATTACCAACTAAACTCCATGAATCTGGTGACCTCAGAAAATGCAGACATACAAAAGCCAGCGGTTCCGTTCAGACACAATTGCCTACGGAGTCTGCGGTACCATTGCTTGAATCTGGGTCACCGTGATATTTCAATGCTGTTCAAAAACTTACCCTGAGGACTAATGGTGTGGTGAATTCAGTTGTCAACCGCTTTGCCGAAGGAGCGAGTGCCGTACTGCGCTAAATTGGCCGACTTCGGCAGATCCATCGGTCTCTGAAAATGCCCTTTGCGCGGTTCGATTGAGCTCGCCTGCGAAAGGACGCACTTGAAAGAGCCTGGGCAGACTTAACACCCTCCTCTACAAACGCCCTTCTCAATAGTGTGTTACTCTCGACGTAAGCGGGCGGAGAAGACATTTACCTTATGAACAAACACCACCTCCTTCGTCACACCATTCTTAAACGCTTTAACTTGTATTGTTCAACACTAATAAGCAGGACTGATACATTTTTATGCCAGACATTACGCAAGAGAATTTTATAGGCCAGCCACTAAACACCACACAAAATGGTAGCGGTGAATCATCTCCACAGGTGACCTCGTCTGGCATCGTGTTAGAAGTGCATCCTAATCGCGCCGCGCTTTACGAAGAATTACATAATCGCCCCTACCCTTTGGTTGATACGCCCTGCTGTGTGACACACATCGCCCTGCTAGTTTCACCTGAGCAGCGTCAAGCTGAGTATCAGCATCTAGTGCAATTGTGCCAACGCTTTTCCATCAATCCACCAGCTGAAGGCGCCTCCTGCTTTTATCAAAGCTTTGGTGGTTTTGAGTTACGGTGGGAAAGCCACATGGAGTTCTCAACCTATACCTTTATTTGCCGAAGCTCAGACCCTGAGTCCTTCATTACCCAACCTTATACTGGCCGCGCCTTGCAATACGTACCTCGCGACTGGCTACAAAAATTACCGGGGCAGTCAACGGCTGCAGTTCACTTGGCCATGGCCAAAGGTAGCGATACCTTAAGAAGCGAGCACCTTGATAATGCGTTTGAAAAAATGCGTTTATCGGGCAGCATCGTTGCCGGTGGAAAAGCAGAGGTTTATACCAGTTTTCGGATTCACAGCGACGGTTTTAGCCGGGTATTAGTTCAAGACAAAGGCTTAAACAGCTACCAAGCCGGCCGCTTGATGCAGCGAGTTTTAGAAATAGAGACCTACCGCATTATGGCACTGCTTTCACTGCCCATTGCCAGAAAGCTGTCACCACAGGTACAACATACGGAAGAAATACTTGCCCGGTTAAACAGTAATATCGCCAGCGACAAAGACAATGTTAACGATAAAAATATGCTGGCAGAGCTATCCAGCCTAGCCGCTAAAATAGAACAGTTCCGCTCTGATACTAACTATCGCTTTGGCGCGACCAAAGCTTACTACGATATCGTTAATGCCCGATTAGACCAACTTCATGAAGAAGAAATACCCGGTGTACAAACTTTACAAGAATTTATCGGTCGCCGCTTAGGCCCCGGTATTAAAACCTGCTCTGCCGTTAAAGAGCGTATGGAAAGCTTGTCGCTGCGTATTGCCCAAACCAGCAGCTTATTGCGCACCCAAGTAGAGCTATCTATACAGGCACAAAATCAAACACTACTGGCTTCCATGGACAAACGCAGTGGGCTTCAGTTGCGTATGCAGCAGACAGTTGAAGGCTTGTCTGTTGCAGCGATCGCTTACTACCTGATGGGCTTGTTGAGTTATGTCTATGACGCCATTGAGCAACAGGGGTTTCATCTTGATAAACCAACGGCACTGGGCGTATCCGTTCCTATTGTAGTGGCCATCACCTGGGGAGTTATGCACAAACTTATGGGCAGGGTGAAACGTGAAAGTTCGAAAAAATGATCGACGAGCAACGCGAGTTAAACCGCAGTTTTACCCCAATAACCGTCGTAACTTTCGCTAAAAACACACGGCCTGTTCGTTGAGCCTATCCCATAAAAAAGGGGACCAGCTTTTACACCTGTCCCCTTTTATCATTTTCTTATATACCTAATTTTCTAAGCAGAAAGTGCTTCTTGAATAACCGGCATCAGTTGCTTTTTACGCGAGATTAAACCGGGTAAGGTCATCAAATTATTGACAGCAACTTCGCCGTAGGCTTGCGCGGCCAGTTCCGCTTCGGCGTCGGAATAGATAACCACATGGGACATTTTATTTTTAGTATCAACAATCGCAAAGAAAATAAAATCTAAATCTTGTTTGGCTTTTTCACCTTTCATCTCCTCCAGAAACTCAGCTTGGCGCGCAATAAGCTGGTCTGGCAGCAAGGTTTCAGCGACACCATAACCAACCTTTTTACCGTTAATTTGGTAATGTTTAAAATCGCCTTTCAGTACATCATAGGTGGAAACATCTGCCAGATCAGATTTGGCTTCCATCATTGCCAAGCCAAAAGCATACAAATCTTCGACGCCGGCTAATTTTGCCAGTTTTTCGGCAAAGGGTTTGTCTTGCGGACAAGTCGTTGGCGACTCAAAAATAAGCGTATCCGATAATATGCCTGCCAACATAACACAGGCTGTTGCTTTGCTAGGCTCTTTGCCCATTTTCTCAAAACGGTCCGCCAAAATGGTCGCAGCACTGCCCCATGGACGAATATCGATAGACATAGCAGTATTGAAGGTGATCGGTTGATCTTGAATAGCGTGATGGTCAATAATCGCAACAATATCGTTATTTGCAATATCTTTGTGTAGTTGAGTCTTTTGGTTAAAATCAACTAGGCCTACTCTCTGGCCTTCTACTTTACTGATCATTTTGGGCAGTTCAGCACCGCAGTAATTCATTACAAAAGCCGTTTCTTGATTCAACTCACCAGCACGACGTGGTTCGCCACCAAATAATTCAGCTGCCGCAATAGCTGAACCAATCGTATCGCTGTCAGGACTTAAGTGTCCCAACCAAACTAGGTTGTCCGTTTCGTTATTTTCGGGGGCTTCTAAATCAAAAAAATCCATCAAATGTGCCTATCGATTTGGTATAAGTAAGAGAAATAGTTAGCCGACAAGTATAGCGATCATTGCCAACTCTTCCAACCATAACCTGCTAAGGGCTAATCGCCGATGGCAATAGAAACCGCAAAGTAACCCCCCTGTCGATTGCCACAGGGCTGGTCTTAAGTGATTCCAAGGTGCAGGGCTTATCATGCTTCAAAGACGTGAAATCAGATAATAAACGAATGACGTTAAGATAATGGCAGGCATACTCATTATCTTTAATGTGAGAGACACAATGACAAAGGAAAATAGTCGCCACGGGTAGCAGAACTAAAGGACACCTACTCTTAAGCAAAGGCAATGCAATTACTGGCTATAAATTGCTAGATGCCGTATTGATCGCCTTTGGTGAAAACGGCTTTGAGGCCACTTCAGTTCGAGAAATTGCCCGCGGCCTGCCTGGTCAGCCACAATGCAATCCCGCAACGTTTCGGCTCAAAAAAAAAGCTCTGGGATGCAGCGGTAGACCACGGTTTTGGACGCGTAAGCGAGGATTTAATTCGAGAGGCTAAAACGCTGGGCACGTGGTACAACAGACACAATCTGAGGTTTTCAATGGTTACCTCATTCCCTGGTTGCAAAAGCACCTTTCTATTTAGTCGAGACATCAATAGCGACAGCCGCACTGCCTTTATGCTGAGGGTTAGCTTGGACATTCGAACCATGTTAACTAAAGTGGCGAAGACCTGGGAGTGCAAGCGAACTGCTAATTTTCAAAACTTAACTATCGGTTACTCAGTTAGCTTTAGATCGCAGATTTGAGCCCGATGATTCTCCCCTATTAGAGAATTATCTGAATACTACGGTGGTTGCTGGATACGTTGAAATGCATTCACGCTAAACGTAAGAAAGTTTAGTCGCCGCACAGGCAGTACAAGAACTAACAGTGCCGGTCAACAGGACGCCGCAAGTTGCGCTTCTGCTGACGGCGCTAGCTACTTCAAACTATTTAATATCAATCCCCATTTTTTGTGCCCGCTTGCGCCACTGCTTTCTGGCGAAGGCCTGCAGATCATCGGTGGCATCACCTTCGTCAACAATTTCTAAACCCGTCAACGTTTCGAAAATATCCTCAAGCGTAATAACGCCTTTGACAACGCCATATTCATCGACAACATACATTATTTGAGCATGTTTTTTTACAAATAGCTCAAACGCCGTTAGTAATGATAACTTGTTAGGAATCGCAAAAATTTCCCGCTTGTAATTGGACAGCAAATTACTGCCGTTTCCCCTAGCCTGTGCTGTTAATAAATCACTGCGCAGGACAAAACCAGAAATATGGTCTGAATTGTTGCTGTAAAGAGGGATTCGGGAAAAACGCTTATCATCGTATTTGTTAAAAAACAGCTCAACCGTGTTTTTTTCGGGTAGAGAAAACATAACAGTACTGGGTGTCATTACAGCTTCCACATACACTTCTCTTAATTTGAAGAGATTCTGCAGGATATGCGTCTCTGACACAGATAACTGCCCCTCCTTTTTTCCAAGGTCTGCCATGGCTGCAAACTCTTCCCGGCTGAAGCCTTCAAGAGTTGGGTGCATAGTGATTTTTGTGGTGATATTTTTGGACAGCCACACAAGAGGATATAGAACGATAATTAAATACTTCAATGCATAAGCTGTGGGAAGAGCCAGCTTTCGCCAGTAAAAACTGCCCAATGTTTTTGGAATTATTTCTGAAAAAATTAAGATCAATAAAGTCAAGACAGCAGAAACAACGCCAAGGTATTGGTTACCGAAAACGTATGCTGCTTGTGCGCCTACACCAGCTGCACCCACAGTATGAGCAATGGTATTGAGTGAAAGGATAGCTGCCAGCGGTTTATCAACATCGCTCTTCAGTTGCCGCAATAGTTTAGCGCCCCGCTTGCCTTGCTGATCTTGCAAGCTAATGTAGGCCACAGTAACGCTTAACAAAACGGCCTCAGCAATAGAGCAGAGAAAGGAGAACCCCAAAGCTACTACAAGGTAGATAAATAGTGCAGTCACGCTGATCTCTTCGAGTATAAAGTCAGTCTAGGATAGCGATTTTGTTACTGGCTTGCTATCAAAACAGGCTTTCTTTTGGCGTTATGCAGTGTGCCCGAATAACGATCTTTGATTCGGCTGTTATTATTGCCCGCTGTACTTTTCGTAAAGTAGGCGTGTATCAACCTATAAATAGAAAAGAGCAATAAAAGCTAACGGGGCCAGGGCGGGCATTTCACTCGCTGTTTCGTTTTTATCACGGCTCTCACCACAGTTTTTGAGCTGACGTGCAAATGCGTGCTCTCCCCTTTAGCGCATAGTGCGATAGCGATAAGCTTGCGCTATCAGATCAGGAGATTGTCGCCTATTTAGGTAGGACGAAATAACGATGCTTATGCAGAGTATAGCTAGCATTAACACCCCTTCCCTCCCCAATCTGCGAAGGACTACCGGCCGCTGTTAATAAGCAATCGCGGTAGATATCTCCTTTTTTTATTGGAAAAAGCCTCAAAACGGTGCGTGAAACGGTGTACACAAAACTATCTTTTAACTATACTTCCTGCTCCATTTTTAATGGAAGTTCTCAGGGCGGGGTGAAAGTCCCCACCGGCGGTAATCGTGCTGAATAATAGTAATCACGTAGCCCGCGGGCGCTTTTTTGACTCCTCATGAGTTTAAGAAGAACAGCAGATCTGGTGTGATTCCGGAGCCGACAGTTAAAGTCTGGTTATGAGAATGAGGTTAACCCACAGTCCCTCTAAGGGGTAGGTCATTGTACCTGCTGCCTACCTGACTGTTTTGCCTTGCCGCCCTGAACCAAATTATTAACAGGGTAATAATCAAGGCATAGCTATGACAGACTCAACACCTAACACTCAGTTTCGTATCGCTTTTATTCAGAGCTGCTGGCACCGTGATATCGTTGATCAGTGCCGTGATTCATTCCTTAAGGAAATCGCCAAGCTCACCGAGAGCACCGTTGATTGTGTTGAGCTGCCGGGTGCTTTTGAAATCCCTCTTCACGCCAAACTATTAGCAGAAACCGGTAAGTACGATGCGATCGTTGCCGCTGGTCTAGTGACTGATAGCGGTATCTACCGACATGATTTTGTGGCTCATGCAGTGATTGACGGTTTGATGCAAGTGCAACTCGAGACCCGCAAGCCCGTTTTCTCTGCTGTATTAACGCCTCACAAATTTCATAATTATGATGAACATACAAATTTCTTCACCGAACATTTTGTTGTGAAAGGCAAAGAAGCCGCAGTTGCCTGTGCTGCGACGCTGGAGAGCTTGAACAAGTTATCGCAATTATAAGAGGTTCTTTTCACAGACAGCGGCAAAGTTATTGCTCACAAACGCCAGTGCTCAATTGCAACTTTCCTCACTCATAAAAAAGACGGCTAGAAGTTCGCCTCCGCTGTAAATGTTCATAAGCCATTTCTATCCATTTGAGTGCGGCTGGCATTAATATCCCTCCATAATCTGCTAGAGACTGTTAGCCGCCGGCAACAGGATGTCGCGGTAAAGGCCCATAAGCGATAGCAGTAGATGACTAATTACTCTCGGCTCGTCAGTCTGAAGTCGATTTAGGGTCTAACAGAGCCGGCATTTATGTGATCGACCTTCTCTAGTTGTGCATTGCAATCTGGGCTCTAAATCATGTTCAGAACCATCGTGCGTGCTATGATTTATCGGCTAATTTCTAGTGTTGCAAAGTACTTTGTTGTACAAAAATCTCATTGATTCGCCGTGTTTTCCCAAGCAGGAATCATCAGGCCAACGAATAGGCATAATTTCTATGGTAGCTGAACACAATCAAATGCATGGCTTTTGGTCTTCACCGGTGTCCGCGGCAATGGTGGCTGAACAGGGCAAGCGTATTCGCGAACTATCTTGCGTTGAACATGCTGACGCTGGTTTTTCGCTAGCGTGGGTAGAAGCGCGGCCAGAGTTGCAAGGGCGCTGCATTATTATGAGACGAAACGCCGCTGGAGAGGTGCAGGAGCTCTTAAACGAAGAAGGTTTGAGTGCCCGCTCTCTGGTGAATAGTTATGGTGGTGGGGCTTTATTGCTGACCCCTGATGCAGTCTTCTTTGTTAACCACGAGCCTTCGACGAGCAACCAAGACCAGCGTATTTTTCGCCTGCCTATTGATCACCGGCAAAATGTTTGCGGCCCAGCAGAGCCTATCACTAAGATTGACGCCTGTAGCTACGGTAACCTAAGTTTTGACCCACGCCACCAGCGGGTGGTTTGTGTGCGTGAACAGTATTTGGCCGAGGGGGAGAGCGAACAAGCGGTTGTGGCTATACACCTATCGGAGAGCCGACAGGGGCAGGTGGACATATTGGCTGAAGGCTATGATTTTTTTAGCGCCCCAGAGCTTGATCCGGACAGTTGCCAGTTGGCATGCGTCGCTTGGAATCAACCAAATATGCCTTGGGACAATACCGAGCTTTTGTTAGTGACATTGAATGAGCAAGGTCATGCAGACTCGAGGCGGGTGATTAATGAATCTTTTAAAGAGCCGGCTAATCACGGCGAATCTATTCAGCAGCCACGCTGGGATCGGCGGGGGCGATTACATTTTGTGTCGGATAGGGATAATTGGTGGAAAATTTATCGGTATGATCCGTTAAATAATGAGATCCTTCGGTGTTTTCCTGCAGACAGTATAGCCTTCGAGCGTGCTGAATTTGGTCTTCCTCCCTGGGAACTCGGGGTATCGACGTTTGGTTTTAGTGCTACCAATACCTTGTTTGGGTTGTGCGTAATTGATGGCCGCTGGCAACTGGCAAGCCTTGAAGATGTGCCAAGCGCTGATCTAAAAAATGGTAAGAGTGGCATGCAGTTGCAACGATTAAGGCTCAACAACACAGAAGCAGATGTGTTATCCCATCTTCACGTTGGGGACTCGGAGCTAGCGCTTATCGCAGCGGGAGTGGGGGAATCGGCCAGAGTTGCGTTGGTCAGAGAGACTCAATTGATAGAGGTTGCCGATACGCCTGATTCTCAATTAAGCGACACAAAAATTGATGTGAGCGAGCCGCTTTCGATTCGTTTCCCCACTGGGGATAGTGGCAAAGAGTCATTTGCTTTTTTCTATCCTCCAACCGCCACTTCCCTTGATCATGAGGGAATACGTGCGAATGGATTGCCTCCACTAATTATCAAAACCCATGGCGGGCCAACCTCTGCCAGTTATCCGCAACTTGACTGGAGTATCCAATTTTTTACCAGTCGCGGTTTTGCCGTAGCGGATGTGAATTATCGAGGCAGTACAGGTTATGGGCGAGATTATCGTCATGCGCTTTACGGTGAATGGGGGGTCTATGATTTGGCTGATTGTGTTGCTTGCATCGATTATCTGAGTGAGCAGGGCCAGATAAATCCTGAGCGAGTGTTTGCGCGGGGGCAAAGCGCAGGCGGTTATCTCACATTGATGCTGGCTTGCTACACCGACCGCTTGCGTGCTGGGGCAAGTACCGCTGGTATTAGCGATTTGTCGTTGTTGCACGCTCATACTCATCGTTTTGAAAAAGAGTACATGCACAAATTGTTGAATTGTACGCCGGCTGATGACGAGCGCGATGTTTATCGACAGCGCTCGCCATTATACGCAAAGGCTCCCAGCACACCGCTATTATTCGTTCAGGGCAGTGCCGATAAAGTGGTGCCTCCTGACCAGACGGACGCCATTTTGTGCCGACTAAAAGACGAAGGAATGGATGCGGAGTTATTGTTGTTTGAAGGTGAACAGCATGGCCTGCGTCGAAGTGAAAATATAGAGCAGGCCTTGTTGGCAGAGCTGACATTTTTTCAGCGCTATTTATGAGTGGCGTATGGACCACCACGCCGGGGTAGCGCTGATTGATGTGACAGCCTGACTTTCAACGCTAGTCGATATTGCAGCTATGGAACGGCGCCTCATTGTAGACGTATGCCAGTTGCATAGCATCCAGCATGCTCCACAATATATCGAGCTTCATTTGCAGAATACCCAATGCATGCTCTTGTGCTTCGCGGGTTTGGAAGTGATCCAGCGTGATTTGCAATCCGTGTTCAACATCACGGCGCGCTTCACTGAGGCGAGTACGAAAATAACGGTAGCCCTCAGCTTCAATCCAGGGGTAATGCTCAGGCCAGCTGTCGAGTCTTTTTTGATGAATAATTGGTGCAAATAATTCGGTCAAAGACGAACAGGCGGCTTCCTGCCAGCTCGCTTTGCGGGCAAAGTTAACATAAGCATCTACCGCGAAACGGACGCCGGGTAATACGTGTTGAAAACTAGTGATCTCACTGCGCTGCAGCCCAACGGCTTCGCCGAGGCGCAGCCAGGCCTCAATCCCGCCACTGTCTTGCTCGCTAGTGCCGTCGTGGTCCAATATACGCTGTACCCATAGCCTGCGCACGGTAGGCTCGGTACAGTTCGCAAGGATGTTAGCGTCCTTGATCGGGATATTAACCTGGTAGTAGTACCGATTGGCGACCCAGCCTTGTATTTGCTGCTGGTTACATTGGCCGCTGTTCATTGCTACATGCAGAGGATGATGAATATGATACAAGGCTTCTTTGGCCCGCAAGCCTCGTTCGAATTCTTCTCTTGACCATGGTTTTGACATGTTCTAATTCCTGTGACTAAAATATCTTTTTCATCATTCGGCGACTAAGGTTATCGCTGAGAAATCCCAAGTGCAGAAGCCTTCATGAGCTCAGCTGTTTGGCCGTTTTGGGGTTGCGGAACAATAGTGGCTGCTCCGTTGTTTCGCTCAAAGCTTCCGCAATGGCCTCTCCAATTATGCCATGCTCTGGTGAGAGGGAGCAGACCGGATCAGTTGCGTTAATGTCGCCGGTCAGCAGATAAGCCTGACAGCGACAGCCTCCAAGGTCCTGGTCTTTTTCAGGGCAAGACCGGCAGGGTTCCTGCATCCAGTCTGTGCCACGAAAGGTGTTGAAAAGTGGCGATTCACGCCAGATCCAATCCAGCCCGTGATCACGGACGTTGGGGAAATCCAGCCCCGGTAATTCCATTGCGCTTTGACAGGGCAATACTGTGCCATCAGGAGTAACAGTTATAAAAGTAGTCCCCCAGCCATTGCAACAGGCCTTGGGTCTTTCTTCGAAATAATCAGGTACCACAAAGATGACTTCCATGGGGCCTTTGTGCTGCTGCCGAAAAGCGTTAGTTGCGGCTTCAGCATCCAGCACCTGTTGCCGTGATGGCATCAAACTGTTGCGGTTCTTGAGTGCCCAGCCATAGTACTGAGTGTTAGCCAGCTCAACAAAGTCTGCACCAATGTCATTGGCAAGTTCTAGCATGGCGGCGGTTTGGTGGATATTCTGACGATGCAGAACAAAATTCAGCACCATAGGAAACCCCAGTTTTTTAACTTCACGGGCCATGGCGACTTTGTGCTGGAAGCTTTTACTGCCGCCAAAATAGTCGTTGGTTTGCTCGTCGCTGCCCTGAAAGCTGACCTGGATGTGATCGAGTCCAGCTTCTTTAAGACCCGCCAATCGTTTGCTATCGGCACCAACGGTCGATGTAATGAGATTGCTATAAAAGCCAAGGCCGCGCGCCTCAGCGACGATTTCTTCCAAATCCTGGCGTACCAAGGGCTCTCCACCTGATAAGCCCAACTGTACCGCGCCAAGTTTTCGGCCGGCCTTGAGAACGTCTTTCCATTGCTGCGTGGATAATTCCCGGGAGCGCGATTCGTGGTAGTTGACTGGATTTGAACAATAACTGCATTGCAGGGGGCAGGCATAACTTAGTTCGGCCAACAGCCATAACGGGATATTAGCTTTATTATCACTGGTGCTGGTAATTGCGTCTGCCATAGAAAATTGCGGGGCCTAGGGCCGCTCCTGATCTGTTGAGCTAGTGAATGTTAGCCAGCCTTCCTGCTGAACTTCCCTAAAAAACGACATGACGTCGTCTGCCAATCCCTCCGCATCGGGAAAGCTCTGTTGCAGATTTTCGAGCACTGCACCTATGGTGGTCGGCTGCTGGCATCGTTTAAGAATTTCACCTGCACTGGGGTTTAGCTGAATCATTCCCTCGGGATATAGCAGGACGTGGCATTGCTGCGCCTCTTCCCATTGAAAGCGAAACTTCGTCGATAATTTTAAAGAGGTGCTTTTTTCCATAATGTTTGATCTGCTCGTCTGCCGACTTTATTGATTAAAGCTCGATGTCCATGCCATCAAAAGCGACTTCAATGCCTTCCTGATCCAATTTAGCGCGTTCGGACGAGTCCTCAACTAATATGGGGTTGGTATTGTTTATGTGAATTAAAACTTTTCGCGGTTTCTGCATGTCGCGCAGTAAACTAATCATCCCGGCGTCACCTGACTGCGGCAGGTGCCCCATGTCAGCAGCAAGTTTGGTACCCACGCCGGAAAATGCCATTTCATCTTCTCGCCAGAATGTGCCGTCTACCAACAGACAATCAGCCTCTTCCATCAGCGCAATAATATGAGGCTCAGGGTCACCGAGTCCGGGGGCATAAAACAATGTTTTGCCGCTTACTTCGTCCTCGATGCACATTGCAATGGTATCGCCAACATGAGAGTCATGGCGATGAGGAGAATAAGGCGGCGCTTTACTCTTGATAGGCACCGCGTGGAAGCGCAGTTTGTCGATGCCCGGGATACTAAAACTGCCCGCTTCACTGTAGTCGTCTTTGTTAAGCTGAATAGGGTGATGATTGAGACCGCCGTTCCAGTGCTTTAGCATTTCGAATAGAGGGAAGCCCGTGCTCAAGTCCTCCATTACCATGTCTGAGCAATAGACATTATGAGGACAACCCTCGCGCAGCATTAGCATGCCGGTGGTGTGGTCGATTTGGCTGTCCATCAATATGATGGCTGTAATGCCGGTATCTCGCAGATTGCGCGCTGGCTGTAACGGAGGAAATGCGGCTAGCTGCGCACGGATATCCGGCGACGTATTGAACAGCACCCAGTTTTCTCCATCGCTGCTTATGGCAATAGAGCTTTGCGTACGTGCCTGGGCGCTAATCGAACCGTTTCGAAGACCAGCACAATTTGCACAGTTGCAATTCCACTGTGGAAAACCGCCACCAGCGGCAGAACCAAGAACATGTATATACATAAGTAACGTTGTCTTCTTTAATAGAAAGAGGGTTAGTTTTTGTATTCAGCTAATTTTTCGCTCAAACCGTATGGCCCTGAGCATGCTAGGCCGTTACTGCCTCTGGTCCATATAACGCAAAACAAGTACCAGACTCAGAAAGGTAGTGGCATAAAAAAACCGACTGACGCTGGTCAAATCGGCTTTTTTGATTGTTTGCCACTGCCTGTCCATGCGCATCATGTGTGCAGGAACATCGGGCAGCCATCGAATCCTAGGGATTGCTTGATCGTACTTCCGTACTCACAAAAAGTTTCCGTCAGGGATTAGGCCCTGAATACAAACGATTTAGCGATTGTACTTGTACATGGTGATTTCGAAACCCAGGCGAATCTTGGTATAGCTTGGCTTTGTCCACATAGTAATATTCCTCGTAGTTATCAACGGAACGACCGCTCTAATATTTTTGTTAGAAACAAACTCCTCAAGACCATACCGTTAGTGAATGGCCGTTATAACTAGGAATTCGCGACCGACGATAACACGAATGTTTGATCTTGACTATAGATCGTTCGATGCTCCTTTACTGCCACCCCCCTAAAAGGATCTCAGCACTGAACTCGGGTTTGATGTATCAAATGACACTTAGGTTCTAGACCCTTGTTTGTATAATAGGACTCTACCTGCAACTGAAGCCCGGGCCAGTGGTGCTCGATAAGTTGGTGCAGCAGCGCTTGTTCGAGCTTGTGGCAAACACGGGCAAACACTTGGCCGCTAGCTGCCTAGAAGCCGTATAAAAGTCTGTTAATTGGAAATTCACCTCCAATTCCATAAGTGGCTTGAAGCTCTTCTTCCATCTGATGTGCGACTCGATTACTAACGCCATTGCGCCCGCTCAGCCCGTAACTGACTAGTTTTTCAAACCGGGAGCTCCTGTCAATTGCCTCGCGTGCAGACGTTAACAAACCTGCACGATATTTCTGCAGCTCCTCTCGCATAAAGCTCTGTGCAGCAGCCCTGGCACTGACGTGCAGATCCGCAGTTAATGCTTGTGCAGATATTTGGACCAAGGGATCTGCATTCATATTAAGCAACGGTTGCGCGTCATGATAGCTATCGTTATTGACGACTTTCAATGGGTAAACAACGGTGCTACCGGCAGTTGTTATGAGGACCTCGCCCTTCAGTATGTAAGCGCTATGTGTTACAAAATAGGAGTGTACTGAATAAACCTCTTCAATGATTGTCGCTGGCGTCATATCCAGCTGATGAATGGTGTTATAGAGCCGCTCTTCGTCATCTTCCATTGCCTGAATTGTCTTGTGGAGTTTTCGCTTAGCCCGATGAAGTTGCGCCAAGGCCTGCTTCAATGCCTCACCAGTGAGGTTTGTATCGGGTTCTGTCTTATAATCTTGTTCCTCGTTTATCCGGGAAATCTTGTGTTTGGCCTCTTTGATCCGATGTCGGTATTTTTTCCTATCGCGCCGAAATTCTTTCACCTCGTGATTAAGATGATGGATTTGGTTTTTCAGATGACCGATTTCCGGATTTTCTACTATTTGGATGCCGGAAATATACTCGCCGCTGCGCTCTTCTTGCTGCTCAACAATGATCGTGTCGAATGCCGCGAATGCAAAACTGTATTCGCGCTGATTCGGCAAGCCACTGAAATCGCCAACCATTGGGAGCAGATCTGCTATATCAGATTCCATGTTATGGCCGAACACGGCGACCGGATAGGACGCCTTTACCTGTAAGAGGCTTTCATCTAACAATGCTACTTGCAATGCCTGAAACCGGGCTTGCGCCTGGACGTTTTCTCCTGCGCTTTTTGTCCCTAAAAGCTTGCTATAAAGCATAAACGCTCGGCCTCTGAGATTGCTTTGATAAGCAACGTCTGCCGCATCAGCGATGCTTGTTAACCAACGCAGGAAACTTATTTGGGCCTCGTTATATTTGACGCGAGTGTCATCGCGACTGGGCTTCAGTTGCAGTGCTTGATGATACTGAACCATAGCGAGTTCATGACGCCCTTGCTCTGCGTAACTGTCGCCCTGATTTAGTAAATTAGTGTGCGTGCAACCCCCTAGCAAGGCAATGAGCACACATAGGCTGGCGTGGACTGTGTGGCGCGCATAACTGGGGAAGTAAAAATTATTCATCGGTCACCTGATACTCTAGATTTGAGGTGACTTTAACTACCGGTGTATTAACAGAAGCTGAATGGATATCCTGAGCGGGAAGCTATATGACTCTACGCGCCCTAAAAGGTATTGACCTTAATGCCTTTTAGGGTTTTCAAACAGCCGCATTAATCAGGTTTGTGCTAGCCTTTTCTGTCTACTGGTAAAATATTTATGAAAAATGAGCGTAGGTAAAAGGTAGATGACTACTAGCCTAAAATCTCCCCATCCGAATTCTGTAGTCACATCGCGAACTTTAAATCCGTTTCGATCGACATAGAGCAGCACGACCGTGCCCAGTGATAAAATATACAAGTAGGGAATTGTTTTCATCGGCTTAAGTATTTTTAATATTCGATAGGGGACAATCCAAATAATGGTGTGCAGGGCCGCCAATCCAAGAGTATCCACTAAAACAAGCCACCTATAGTCTAGGTAATATTCCAGACGCCAGCTGTAATACAGGATTGAAAGATAATGCAAATAACGTTCTGGCAGATACGTGACCCAAGCCTCTGCCAGCAAAATAAATGCCGCCATATTGAGTGCTAATTCTAACCTCTTGTCATAAAGGGATTCTGACATAGCTCGCAAGATCTCTATTGGTAGCTTCTGATGGCTCTACAGATTTATGACCGATATAACGGCGAAAATCTGTAGAGCCGGAGGTAGATTAACAGGTATTAATTTGTGAAAAAAAGAGGGTGGGGCCTCAACTGGACACCAACTCTAATTAAGAAATTCAAAGTCTTACTCAGACTATATTCGGCTCAGTCTTTTAAGGATCACTCGCTGCTTAATGCCATTACTAGCTGTGTATCCTCAGCACATCGCGAGAAAGCAGGTTTGAAATTCTTATCTTCGCTGTTTAAGCTTTAGTTTCTGTCTACCATATCCTTGTCCAGCCGGCGCCAAGTCAGCACAAAAAACAGTGAACTAGCAGCGTATAAGATCGCCATAATGACCATTGCAGACTGTAAACTCTGAGCGTAAACAGCGCCGCAGACATTCTGCAGATTTTCGCTTAACTCGCCAATAGCGCGCGGATGGCACTGGTTTCGGGTCAGTTCCTCTGCTGCAACACCGAGTTCAATCGCGCCGCTGACAAAGAATATGTCAGATATAAAACCAATGAACAGAGGACCAAAACCGTAGCCAATTAAATTAACGATGAATAGCAGCACCGCCGTTGCCATCGCACGCACACGCATACTTACGACACCCTGGCCGATGGTGTACTGAGCGGCAATATAGCCATACTTTACGAATCCGCCGATGATCAAGCCTATGGCGGCAAACAATAGATTCTGTGTCGTGAAGGCAAACACATAGAATGGGACCGACAAGGCTAAACCAAGGGCCGGCAGCCAGGCGATGGCACCCGGATGTTTTTTGTAAAGTCTGGTTGCAAGCCAGCCTGTAACAAACGTGCCGATGGCAGACGACAACGACACTGGTGTGTTAATCCAAATGGCCGCTTCACCAGTTGTGATTTCGTGCGCGCGAACCAGGAAGATGGACTGAAATGAGGAGATTCCATAACCGCAGAACGAAGCGATTGTGGCGCCAGCCGTCATTAGCCAAAAGGCCGGCTTTGTTGTCAATTCGCGGATCGCCTCGCGCAGCTCAACCCGCTCGGTTGATTGCGTTCCCTTCGGGTCCGTATAACCGCGTGGCGGCTCTTTTACCGTTAACTTGAAAACCACGGCAATCAACAGGCCCGGCAAGCCGACAACGATGAACGCCGTTCGCCAGTCGAATACATCGGTCACCCAACCACCTATCAGGTTGGCAAACATCGTGCCGAGCGTAACACCCATGGCGTAGACCCCCAGCGCCTGAGATCTGTCACGCGGCGCATAATAATCTGCGATCAACGAATTAGCCGGCGGTGTACAACCAGCCTCACCGATACCTACCCCAACGCGACACATCAACAAAACCCAGAACGCACCAATGGTGACCGAACCAATAGTTATTTCGGTTGCGAGCCCACATAGCACCGTCATGAGAGACCATAGAGCAACGCAGACGCTCATAATCCACACACGGTGAGCCGCATCTGCATAGCGTGCCAGAGGGAGACCCACTATCGTGTAGAGAAGGGCAAAACCGAAACCAGTAAGAAGGCCGAACTGGGTATCAGAAATACCGAGCTCCGGCACCAGGTCAGGACCGACCACCGCGAGTAGGCCGCGGTCGACAAAATTCATGATATAGATAAGCGTTAGGGCCGAGAGCACATAAGTTCGGTAACGTTTAGTACCGAACCCTGTAACTTGATCGGACGCTTTATCTTCTTCGGATGCGGTTGCTGCTGTCATAAATCAATCTCTTCAAAACGTAGTAACTATTATTGGTACGTCTATTTTCAATGTGTCAGTTCGACCCTTCTGGCTTCGCTGGACCGAGAATGTACAGCCATCCCCCATAGCCAGTAAAGGTTTAATAATGAGGTAGGCGTAAAAATTACAATTAGCTTTTACTCGGCATCGACTTCGCCGCTGATGTAACGGCTATGTTCTGGTTATTCGCTCGACCTGATCACGGGATTGAGTATTACCTACGCCGGATACATTTTGGATAGAACGCCTAATATCGTCAACTGTTTTACTATCAAACCCATTTTAAGCGTTGCGATAGTCTGATTGTCGCACCAAGGCCGACGCCGCATTGAAAAGAGTGAGCAATTGAATGGTGGGACTCATTCCCGACTATTATATGTGTGAACCCTGTTTCATCTGTTTGGTCGTACGAATTATTATCTCAAGGATTATTTGACCGATTAATTTATAAATAAAGATCAAAAGCGTTTTTCATCGCAGTATGACTTGCGGCAGACCTAAGCAATTTGATCATAACCAAGTGCTCCCATCCGCCATGGTGGTCTTTTCGCGTCAGGGGTATGACAGGACCTCGCTCGACCGAGGGATTGAGGCTATGCAAATCCCTAGCAAACTCATTCTGTAGCATTAGCCCGAGTTGCACCATCTAGCTCTTCATCGGCTAACAGTCTTATGCTGGCCATACCCTCGCCTAGCTCAGCTGTTTTTTGTCATTCTGTGGTTAAACCCGGCGCGCGAAACCCATTGGATAAACCTGCTCTGGCATTATCAACCGGCCAACCGTCGTAGCTCTTCTATCACCTCGGCGCCTAGAGCCACTTCTTCTTCTGGGTGTTCGGCACAAACCTTCAGGTTGAACAAGCGACAGCCGGACTCTATATAAGGCGCCAATTGCTCTGCCACCTCAGCAGGCGTGCCAGAGGGTGTGTAGCGTTCGAACTTGGAAAAAGGAATTTGATAAAACGCTTCCATGCCGTCTTTTACCGTTTTATGTGCCTTCGCGGAATTATTTCTGTGCACGCCAATCCAAGGCTGATAGCCATGGCACCAGTTAACATCGCCCCGGCCTAGCTCCTGAGCCTCGCGGGCAACCGTAGCCACAGCCTCTGTGAATCTGCGGGCAGAACACCAAACGCCAATCCAACCCTCACTGAAACGCGCGGCTCTAGTGAGCGCCGCATCAGACCGCCCGCCGACAATGACGGGTATGGGAATCTTCGGCGTAGGCTTAATGATTGCATCTGTAACATCAAATTCCAGCCCTGCAAAAGTCACCGACTCACCGTTAAGAAGACCCTTTATGATCTCTAAAGACTCATTTGCGCGTACACCACGACGTCGGGGATTAACTCCGCACACTTCCATTTCATGAGGATCTTCGCCACCAATACCCACGCCAAAAATCAACCTGCCGGGAGCAACTCTGGCCATACTAGCAAGCTGCCGCGCCACAGGTAACGGATGTCTGAGCGGCAGCAGGTAAATGCTGATCATCACGCCAATAGTTGGGTGCAACTGCGATAGAGACGCCACTTCAACAAAGCCATCTGTGCCTGAGCCGTCTCTGAATGCAACATGATCCGCCATAAAGATATGGTCGAATCCCGAATCAGCTATTTCGGTGACCGCTTTTTTACGCCCCTCCCAGTCCAAAGACCAAAGATTACTTGGCGTACCAAGACCAAATTTTAACTCCATTAGTATCCCTTGCCTCTAATCAACTTGGGTATAAGTTAGAGCCCGAAAGCTTCGTCGTCTAAACCTAACATTACCCGCCCAGCGAGCTCCATAATCGGTTCACCCACCATCATATGCTGGGAGGCTACATGCACATCGCGAAAATGTTGCTGCAAACAAGACGTCTCAAACACGGAAGTACCGCCCATAACACTGTACATCTTATCAATGACTTGTATTGAAACGTTCACCGCATGCACCGTGGAAGTCCGCATGGCGCGGCGCTCTTGCAGACTGCCGGGCGCAGATTGTGCAGCATGCCAACCTTGTTGAATACTTTGATAAAAAAGCGCTTTTGCTGCATTTAACGCAGTATCGGCTTCAGCGAGATCTATATGCAGGGAGGGTCGTAGTGCCAGCGTGCGCCGACTACCTTGAGGTGTTTTCTCCTTGGACACCCGTATCACTTCCTCCACGCTGGCCCGAGCCATGCCCAAACAAATTGCGCCAATGGGGATGCCTAACAAAGAAAACTTAGGAAACTGATATATAGGTTCCGCCGCTTGTGGAGTGTCTTCCACATTACCCGAAAGCCGGTCAGCGGACACCCAAACGTTGTCTGCAATATAATCACTGGAACCAGAGCCACGCAGACCGGAAACATGCCAATTGTCGTGTATATCAATTTCTTCAGGTTTAAAAAAGATACGCGTTAGAGGCTCGCCATCGGTTATACGTTGACCATCAGCGCTAACTTCGTGCACACCACCTGAAATCCATTCTGCATTGCGACAACCCGAGCCCCAACGCCAGTGACCGTTAATACGATATCCAGGCTGACCATGTTGTTCCTCAAACAACGCAGTGCCCATGTCGGCAAAAACCCCGCTGGTGATCACATTCGGGTTTTGTAACATTGTCTCTAATTGAGTTGTGGGTAACGCGCCAAATAAATACTGAGAGGTGGCGCCAATAAACACACACCAACCCGTTGAACCGTTCGCCATAGCTAGCGTTTCGCAAATTTTACAAAAGGCTTCTGGCGAAACCCCCAAGCCACCCAGATTTTCTGGCACGACCAAGCGATAGAAGCCGAGTTGTGCAAGCTTGTCTGCTAAATCTTGTGGCAACTGCCGCAGCTTGTCGATTTCTCCGCTGCGCTGCTCAAGTTCAGGCTGCAGCTTTTCAGCCGCATCAATCAATGCTTGTTCCTTCACGCTAATTGCTATGTTCATTCGACTCCCTATTCGCGGACTGCCAATATTGCAACTGCAGATATAGGTAGGATAAACCCGCTACTTTCGATCAATCTACTAAACGATAGAGGCTACTGGCAATCGACAGGCTAGTGATTGACGTTGTGCTCTTTCGAAAAGTAAGAGGATCAACGAGATCAATTTGAAAGAAAAACGGTCTCGTTAATATATGCGCCTTGTTCAACAACGGCCAATAAAAAGTGGGATACGTCAGCACGGGAAATATCGCCAGACTGCACGCCGTCCATATCAAGCAGTACCCGATAACGTGTTTCACTCATATCATCTGTTAGAAAACCGGGTCTGACAATAGTCCATCGAGATTGACTGCTACGCAAGATGGCTTCTTGCCGAGTCTTGTCTGCATAGTCTTCTTCCAGTAAAAAAGGGTTGACGATACGATCATAAAAAAAGCCACCGTGCCCTTTGCTATCGCCAGCTCCTATCCCAGTAATAGTGACTACCTGAGTCGAACTGTTCGAACCGATGGCCTTGAGTACATTTTTCATTCCCTCAGAATAAATCGTTATTTTCTCACTCGATGCATCCACACCTATTGCACTGATTATCGCGTCTTTACCCTCGATAAAAGAAGCGTAAGAATCCGATTTGACAAAATCACCTTTAACATTGTTTAAATTATCATGCTCAAGTGTCATTCTTTCTGGGCGTCGGCTTACTGAAGTGACTTTGTGGCCTCGTGCCAACGCTAATTTCACCGTTTCTAAACCTACGCCGGCGGTACCGCCAAATATTAGCAGGTCGAGTTGCTCGGGATTCTGCGTCAATGTGGGTGCTTCGTTTCCATAAGTCAGTAAGGCTTCACCATTTTTTGTACCGTTACCACCGGAGCAGGCTGCAAGGACCGCTGAAAACGCTATGACTAAACCAATTTTGAACATATACCATGACTCTTTTTTATTGTTTAAGTTGACACTCATTGTGTCTGGGCTTCTTAAACTACATGCTCCGTTTGGACTCGTCAATAAATCCATCAGCTGGATTATCGGATGTGCCAACGCCACATTCCAATACTGCCGTCACAACGTCACTCATTGAAGGCGATAAGCATTTTTTTACCTTGCGTCCCGAGCTTTAGTTGACACCGTCATGGGTCATTGAGTTCAGCATGAGAATAGCTACTGTCTATCATTTTACTAAAAGCAACCGCATCTATGAATCCAAACGAGTGAGGCATATGCCAACATGTTATCGATTTTTTATTCATCAGCATCTACGATGGGTACTGAAGCTGCCAGTGACGGGAGTAGTCATCACGCACAGCAGCTATGCGAAAGCAGCAAGCTATATATTACTATTCAGAAAACCTTTCGTTTCAGTTTACTGGCTCGCAAGGGCCCTTTATTTATCCTGAAACTGGCCCTGCTTTTTTTGTTTCTGAGGCGACTCAAAGGTAATCAGGTCATTATTGGGACCAAGCTAACTTACTCGTGCAAATCGGCCTGATCAACCCGGATGGCCTTCCATTAACTGGGGCGGATGCTGTCGCAAAATTACGCGACCCATCACTGCCAGATCCGTTTTTTAACGAGTCTTGAGGCGCAGCACTTTGTTGTTGCAGGTTTTACCGTGGTCATAAACTGTCCGACTTGCTATGCTGCCGCACAGCTAAATTCTGATAAGTGAGTCACCGGAGAAACATGAAATGTCTATATTGCTAAGTGTGATGGGCTTGATTGCAGCCTTAGTTGTGCTGTTTGCTTTTCTTTATCGGGCCCCAGATGTAAGCCAGTTTGATTCACCTCGGGCAGCGTTGCTGGTAGAGGATCATGAGATTAGCGATGCTCATGACAATGTTGTTGCGAAGATCACTGATTATATTACCGCTTCGAATCCTAAACTTAGCATTCATGATCAGCGCTTAAATATGGAAAACCTAATGGCCAGTGAGATCACTGCTTCTATTACACCGGTAGATGTGGACGGTATCTCAGGTGAATGGGTGGTTGCCGAGGGTGCTGACGCCAACAAAAGATTACTGTATCTACACGGTGGTGCATTTCGTCTTGGTAGCCCTAAGTCCCATCGGAATATTACCGGCGAACTTTCTCGGCGCGCGGGTGTATCAGTACTCGCTATTGATTACCGCATGATGCCCGAATACAAAATTACCGCCTGCCATGAAGATGCCCGCAAGGCTTATCGCTGGATACTGAAAAACGGACCGCAGGGCACTGCAGACCTTGACGCACTTTATGTGGCTGGTGACTCTGCAGGCGGAAACCTAACCCTTTCCGTTATTGCTTGGGCAAGAGATTCACGCCTGCGCGCCGCAGATGCCGCTATTGCCTTTGCGCCGGTAACCGACTTCACGATGACGAACCCCACTTGGCGCTCAAATTTGACGACCGACCCATTTCTTGGCCCATTTTTGCAGCCATTGAGCAAACTGCCCCGCTGGGTCCTTGCCTTTGCTACTCGTTTACCCACGGGTAGGCCGGTCAACCACCCTGAAATATCCCCCCTATTTGGCAATCTTGTGGGGCTTCCTCCTACCTTGATTCAGGTCAGTCGCGACGAGTTGTTATATGACGATGCACAAAGATACGCCAACCGCGCCATTCACTTCGGTAGTCACGTACAGTTAGATGTTTGGCCTAAGTTGGTACATGTCTTTCAAGCGTTTGATGATATTCCAGAAAGTGCATTAGCACTACAAAGAGCAGCAGACTTCATTAGAGCCCGGTGAATCGGCTCCAATCCACGCGCGTTTAGGCGCGTCTGCGGTTAATAGTGTGTCGTTACATCAACCATTGGTGTCATTTGGCATAGCAACACTCAACATATATTGCTGTCGTAAACGTTGGGGGTCTTCAACTTTTATCGGGCGACGATAAAGCCTCTGTTACAGATCCAGCGAAAACAACTTGAGAGTTGCTAACAATCTGACTTTTACTGTAACTTAAAAAATTGGCGGGCTGATTCTTCGAAGGTATCATCCCGTCTCTATTTGCCTGTACTTGAGGATTGTCATCTTGATCAAACCGTTAACCACAGGATTAATGTTGCTGTTGGTGAGTGTTATTAGCTGGTCTACTACAGCGTCGCAGAATGACGCCTCGCGTTCTACTGAACTGAACCTGCTTGTCTATAATACCCATGGATTGCCTGCGATTTTTGCCGCTGACGAACCCGAAAAAAGATTCCCACAGATTGGCAAGTTGACCGAGGGCTATGATCTGTCGTTGCTGCAAGAAGACTTTGCTCATCATGACCTACTTTTGCAACATCTGAAAAATCCAACAGCCGCAGCGCGAGGCAGTGATGCGCTTGTTCCAGAGTGCTGGCTATGTTCTGGCTCTGGATTGACGCTTGTCTCAAATTTGCAGACACCTGCTTGGCAGATTCGCACGACCTTCGAACCCTTCAAACAATGTTCCGGATGGCTCAACCGTTTAAATGATTGCTTCGCTCAAAAAGGTTTTCAGTTAATTATTATGGAACACACTAGCGGCCACCGGATCTATATCGTGAATACGCATCTTGATGCCGGCCGCAGCGAGCCTGACCGAGAAGCAAGAGCGTCACAACTGGAACAGATTGCGCTTACTCTAGAGGCGGAAGCTACTAACGAGGCGATATTGTTTGCCGGTGATTTGAATCTTGATTGGGACACGCAAGCGGATAACCAATTACTGAAAAACTTCGTTGGTCGGCTGAATCTTGTAGCTGCGCAAAAGGGTGGCGATGTATCAAACGGTTGGGCCACCCTAGACTATATTTATTATCGCAGCGGTGAGAAAACTAGCTTAACGCTGATCGGGTCTGGCGAGGATATCGCGTTCACCAACGAGGCCAAGCCATTGAGTGATCACCCGGCTCTTTTTGCGCGCTTTGGCATTCAACAGGGCACATCGCAATAACGTGACTGTCGATGCAGAGGAGCACCGCGCATTGAGAATTAGAGCAAAAGATTGTGCAAAGTGCCGCCAGTCCAAAGAGGTTTTGTTTAGGTGCAGATATGAAAACCTGGACTGGCTGTTCCTCTGCGAAGGCTGTCTTTTTCTTGTCAAAAATGAATACGCTGCCACGTATTTTTATGGCGGAACCTGGAAGCGCAAGAAAAAGTAACCGCGCTTTTAGAATCTAATCAGTGTAGCTGAGCCGGCGCAACCTTTCGGCAGAAATCTGGCTCTTCAATGATTATCTAAACACGTATTTCAGCAAGTGCGACTGGAACTAGCTTAAAAACAACACAACCCATTTACCTATTAAGTCTCTACCTGTATCGTTTGTTGCTCGTTTATTCGGAGTCTAGGAGACACCCTCATGGCAGATTACATTCCCCCGTCGCTAGACTGGGTACGCGAACAAGTCGAGCTCTATGAGAGCAGCGGCGGCACAAAGGGCACCACCCTGATGGATACCGGCATGCCTTGCATACTAGTCACCCATACCGGTAATAAGACGGGGGGGATTCGGAA
>Ga0206127_1000900_pt1 | contig 34182 bp, 43 predicted proteins | sample Helgoland_Spring_6_FD_148646 | JGI IMG/M metagenome (GOLD analysis project Ga0206127, IMG submission 148646) | Pelagic subsurface seawater microbial communities from Kabeltonne, Helgoland, North Sea - Helgoland_Spring_Bloom_20160419_1 | ecosystem: Environmental > Aquatic > Marine > Epipelagic ...
ATATAATGTTGGATAAAATTCAAATATATTTTTCATATTTAAATTAAAATTTATATGATTTAAAGTTTTATTTAAAATTCTACATTCTGTAATAAAACAAATCCAAAATTCACATAACATATCTGGTCCATCAGTAGTTTGAAAATATAACTCGGATGATCCATAAATTGAATAATCCGGTAAATATTTATGCAATTCATTATATATAATATCTTTTAAATTTCCAATACCACACAAAGTATTATAATATTCAATACTTTTAATAAATGGATTAATAATTAAAAGAGAAATATGTGGGTTATATGGACTTTCATATCTAATTGGAATCATATTAATTTTAGAAAAATCTAAAGAAGAAATAACATCTGATACTTTTGAAATATCAGTAGTATAAAACTTAAGAAAATAAACATTTAATGAATCATTATATTTTTTTTGTAAATAATAATGTAAATATTGATTATCTAAATTATCTTTATTTCTACCTAATTTATTTATCATATATTCCGGTGTATATCTACGACCACTCTGATTATATTTTTCATTTTTCTGATCATAAAAATTATCATTAAAATATTTATCAATATTAGGTAATATTAAATGATTATTACCTCCAATTAAATTAAGATATTTAGATTTATATTTCAAATATTTATATAGTTTATTATTCATTAAATTATATTTAGATAAAAATTGAAAATAATAAATCTTAAATTAATAAACCTTATTTTTATGATAAAATCCAAAAAAAAAAAAATTCCTTATTAATTTATATTACTTTAAAATATATATTATATATATTTAAATGACAAAGTCAAAAAATAGTAACAGTTGGTTGTTAGAAGAAGATCGAACTAAGATGACGCTAAAAAGAATGACTGAGTTATATAAACGTTCAAAAAAAACAAAACAAAAAATACCAACAATCGATGATATAAATAAATTAAATTCGATGAAAGATGTTCGTAAACTAATGCAATTATTTAAATTTGTTACTGATAGAGTAATAGATGGCCCTCGTGCGGATGAAGATATTCCATGGTATAGAGATAATATCATAAAGGTTTTAAAGAATTATAAATTATTTTAAAAAAATATTAAAAAAATCTAAAGGTAGTAAAAATACAACTAACAATATTACTATCTTATAAAGAAACATCTTCATTTCAAAGAGATATTGACGAATCTAAAATATCTGATATAAAATTATATTTAATTTTACAAAAAGAGTTAGATAAAAAATTGAAAATAATAAATCTTAAGTTATAATATTTTAATACAAAAAAATGACAGAAATTCAAAATGGAAATAAACAATTTATAAAAAAAATACAAGTATCAAGATTACTATCTTGTATAGAAAAACCTTCCTTTCAAAGAGATATTGACGTATCTAGAATATCTGATATAAAATCATATTTAATTGAACAAAAAGAGTTATATAAATATTATCCTTTAATTGGTATTATTACTTTAGGTAAATTAAAAGATAAATTATATTGCATAGATGGACAGCATAGATTATGTGCATATAAGGATTTATTAGATGCTGATTCAGAAGTAAATGTTTTAATTGATGAGAGGACTATTGATAATTATTCTCAGTTACGTGATTTATTTAAAAAAATTAATCAATCGGTTGTTGTACCAGATTATTTAATATTTGAAGAAAATGAAGAAGCAAAAACTACAATAAAAAACGGAATTAGTAATTTTAAAAAAAAATATGAAACATATTTTGTTAAAAAGAGTACTTCTCGAAAAGCATATCGTCCCGCAATTAAAGAAAATGATTTATCTAATGCTATTTTTCATTCATCAGTTGAATTTGGTTCTCATCAAGAATTAACTAAATATTTACTAACAATAAATAAAAAATTAGTTGAAATTAGTAATCAACAAATTTATGATTTATTATTAAAATATAAAGAATTAGAATATCAAGATAAATTAGAAAAAATAAATAGTTTAATTAATAAAGCTAGAACTAAATGTCCTGAAAATCCATGTCTATTAGGTATGTTTAAAAATTTTACTTATATAAATCACAAGAAAGATTTTGAAAAAGAATTTATTGATTAAATTTTTAATTTTTTTATGATTTTAATTTACTTTTTCCGCCGATTTGATCTTAGATTTTAAACATATTGATTCAAATTAACTTTTTTTAATTAAAAATTTATTTAAAAAAAAAGTTTAAAAATAATAAAAATAGAAGTACAAATTTGATTGAAAATATAATACTTTTTTTTAAATTTTTATGATCTATATAATATAAAATTGATGAAACTATAAACGCAAGCATGGTATCTTTTTTTTTTAAATTAAATACATAATTTTGTATAAAATTCATTTAATATATTTAATAAATATTTTATTCTCAATATAATATTTAAGTATGCACTATATTATGAAATAATAATAGTTTTCATTATAATAAAAACTATTATTAATTAAAATAATAAAAAAAATCTAATATATTATTATAAATGATAACAAAATCACAACAATTATTAGTAATTATTTTAATTTTATTATTTATTGGCTATATAAATTTTAATACAGATAAAACATCTAAATCTGAAAATAAAAAACAATCAGATTGTCCTTTATTACCAACATTTGATTGCAATTCATGTAAAGTAAATTAATTAAAAATATTTTAAATTAATATTTTATTATTTTAAATTAAAATATTTTATAAGATTATAACTCAATGAGTGAATATTTTATAAAAAAATTATATTCTATCAGTAGAAGTTTATCTTCTACAAGTAGAGAATTTGGTCCAAATTTAAAATATTATAATAAATCAATAGAAATTGATCATAATAATTCTATTAGTGATTTTGGTAATAAAAAAATAAATATATATTATAATCAATATGCGCCAAAATTATATCGAGAAGAACTAAAAAATAGTGATTCAAAATTAACATCTACAGGAGCAATTTCAGTATTATCAGGAGCAAAAACGGGTCGTTCTCCAAGAGATAAAAGAATCGTTGATGATGAAAATACAAAGGAAATATGGTGGGATAATAATTCACCAAATATAAAAATAGATGAAAATAATTTTTTAATAACAAGAGAAACAGCAGTTAATTTTTTAAATAACCAAGAAAATTTGTACGTATTTGACGGATATGCTGGATGGGATAAAACACATCAAATAAAAGTTAGAGTAATATGTACAAGACCATATCATTGTTTATTTATGTCAAATATGTTAATCAGACCAACTAAAGATGAATTAAAAGATTTTGGAGAACCAGATTATACAATTTATAATTCAGGTGAATTTCCATGTAATAGATATAATGACTACATGACTTCTTCTACATCAATATTATTTAATTTTACAAGAAAAGAAATTTTAATTTTAGGAACACAATATGCAGGAGAAATGAAAAAAGGTATTTTTAGTGTAATGCATTATTTAATGCCGAAAGAAAATATATTATCTTTACATTCAAGCGCTAATCAAAATCAAGATGGTGATGTTACTTTATTTTTTGGTTTATCGGGTACTGGAAAAACAACTTTATCCGCAGATCCAGAAAGATATTTAATTGGAGACGATGAACATTGTTGGACAGAAAAAGGAATTTTTAATATTGAAGGGGGTTGTTATGCTAAATGTATAAATTTAAATCCTGAAAAAGAACCAATAATATATAAAAGTATTAAATTTGGATCTTTATTAGAAAATGTAATTTTAAATAATGATTATGAAGTAGATTTTAATGATATTTCAATTACTCAAAATACTAGAGTCTCTTACCCACTTAATTATATTGAAAATGGAATTATACCCGCTGTTGGAAATCACCCCAAAAATATAATTTTTTTAACTTGTGATGCTTTTGGTATTTTACCTCCGGTTTCAAAATTAAATACAGAACAAGCATTATATTATTTTATAAGTGGATATACAGCCAAAATTCCAGGAACAGAACAAGATATTATATTACCAGAAGCTACATTTTCAGCCTGTTTTGGAGAAGCATTTATAATCTGGCATCCATTTAAATATGCATCATTATTAAGAGAAAAAATTGTAAAATATAAAACTAAAGTATGGTTAGTTAATACTGGGTGGAAAGGTGGTATATATGGTAAAGGTAAAAGATATGATATTAACTTTACTAGAACTATTGTAGATTCAATTAATCAAAATAAAATAGATTGTGAATTTGATAAATTAGATATTTTTAATTTACAATATCCAAAAAAAATAAATGGTTTAGATTCTAATCAATTGAATCCAAAAAATAATTGGAAAGATCAAAAACAATATGATAAATATCGTATTCAATTATCAAAAATGTTTATTAAAAATTTTAAAAAATATAACGATTGTTATGATTTAGAAAATTATGGACCAATAATAAATTAAATTATGGACTAATAATCTTTAATCTATTATCAAAAATTTTAAATATATCATTAAACGTATAATCTTTATTATTATAACTATATAATATATAAGTGTCTATATTATTTAAAATAATATGTTTATTTGGATTATTATTATGATAATTAAGAAGACATCCACTTATTGTAAAGCTCAAATGTGTATATTTAATACTTTCATATAATTTAAAATTATTAAATTGTTCATCATGATAATGAATTGGAAATACTTTTTTAAATTTTTTTCTTTCCCATTCATGAAAAACTTTAAGCCATTCCGTTTTATTTTGATATTTATTTAAGAAATTCAATAATCTATTTTCATTCTTCATGTTTAAAAAAAATTACTTTAAACAAAAAAGTTTTTTAATAAAAAAATCAATTTTTATTAAAATATAATTTCAAAAATATAAATTATAATCTTATTTATAATTATGGATAGATTAATAATCAATTCAAAATATATTAGATTTGATGTTTCAAATAATAATAAATTAAATATAAAATCAAATAATATTTATAATAAATTAGATAAAGAAACTAAAATAAATATAAAATCAAATAATATTTATAGTAAATTAAATAAAGAAAATAAATTACCAAACGATTGGATAGAATTAATTGATCCAATATCAAGAAAAAAATATTATTCATGTAAAACAACTAAACATACTCAATGGTTAAATCCTACAATACCAATTGGTAGAATGATGTCAAATGGACTTCCATACGGCTGGGATAAAGAATATGATGCTGATTCGAATAGATACTATTATATCAATCATGTAGGTAGATTTAATACATGGAGTCCACCGATTAAACAGCGTAGTTATTTAGGTCAAAATTTTATATGGTAAAAAAAAATTGATTAAAATTTTAATTAAAATAAAAAAATAATAAAAAATATTTATTATGTATGCTCTTATAATTAAATGTATTAGAATTACTAATGATATTGTTGAATTTGAAATTAAAGATTTTTTTGATCAAAAGAAAGGAGTACTTAAATTTGATGTAAAAGGTTTTAATGTATCTCTAATAGAAGATATCAAAATGGAAATTGATCCTAAATTTGATACTATTGCATTAATTTATGCGTGTTTTGTTTGTAAAATTGATTTAACAAAGAATCACAATTTAAAATGGGAAGGGTTTGACTTAAATATTAATGACAGAAATTTAATTTTTAAGAAAGGTTCATCAATTATATATGGTCATAGTTTTATGAGTATTATATGGGACTATAAAGAAATATTAAATAAAAAATTAATTCAGGAGGGTGATAAATAGTTTTTTATTTTATCAAAATTAATTTTATTTTGAGTCCATATTTTATTTTGTTCAATTGATTGATATATTAACATATCAATTCCTTTAATAATTTTACATCCAAAATCAATTCCTTGTTTAGTAAGGGTTGTAATTTCTGGATAATAATTAACATCAAAAATAATTGGTTTTAATTTTATAATTTTATTTGGTAAAGTATAATTTAATGAGGCAGGTAAGGTTGAAATGACTATATCAATTTCATCAATTTCATTAATTTCATTTAATTGTTTTATATAATTACAATTATATTTTAATGATAAATACATTGCTTTTTTTTATTTTTATTAAAAATATAAATTTGTTTACAATTTAATAATTTGATTCCATAAATTGCAGCACGCGATGTTCCACAACAACCTAAAATTAAAACTTTAGTTTTAGACCAATCTTTATTATGGATTAATTTTAATGGTTTAATTATACCGATCCAATCTGTATTATAACTATATAAAATATTATCTTTTTTTACAATAGTATTTACAGCACGTATTTTTCGAGCGGCATGATTTAAAATATTTATTGACGGTAAAATTTTTTATTTAAAAGGAATTGTAATCGAAGCACCGTAAAAATTAGAATAGCTTATAATATCATTAATATTTTTAGTTTCAAAAATAAAAAATTTATGTTCTTGATTAAATTCTTTAAAAATAAAGTTATGTATTTTTGGCGAAGGTGAATTCTGAATAGGATAACCAAATAAATAAAAAAACATATAAATGTATATATTTTTTTTATTTTAAATAAAAAATTATTCATAATAAAAATTATAATAAAGTATATTAGATTCTACTTTTTTAGCATATAATTTTAATTTATTAATTAGTATTTTAATTTTTTGAATAGACAAATTTAAAGATATATTTTCTGAATTTAAAATTAATAGAGATTCTTCAACCGCAAAATAAACTCTTTCAAATTTATCTTTAATACATAAGTCTTGTATTAAAGTTTTAGAATTTTCGAGTTCTAAATTATATTTTGATTTAATATATAGATTAAATTGTTTCATATTATTAAAATTATTATTTGAATTAAAATTTTTAATTTCATATAATAGAATAGATAGATATTTTAGATTATTAATATCTAATTCATAATTTTTTTCATCAACTTGAAAACAATTTTTTTTTATCCATGTATGAAAAAATTGTGATATATTATTTATAATTAAATTTTGTGATATATTATTTATTGACGGTTGAAATTGTGTTATTAACATTTTAGAAATTATGGCATTTATTTATATTTAATATTTTAATTATAATAAAAAGAAAATCATTTTTTTATTGTTAAAAAAAAAAATGTAAACTACGGTTTTTGAACATTATAACATCCAAACATCATTGGAATACAGCATACAACATCACATACTATTGTACATGGAATACAGCATAATGCACAATCTTTATCACTATTATCACCTGGATTATGTTGATTTGAACCAATACCTGGTTTATCACATCCAATACAGCAGTAATCCATTGCTTGTTCAGTATGTGTATATGGTTTTCTAATATAATGTGTCTCTCTCATCATTTTGCAGCATGATTGTTTTTCTCCAGACATAGTATTTTTTAATATTGAAAAATAGAATTAAAACAAAATTAATCAATTTTTTTTTATTAATTTCGTAAAAATTTAGATATTTATTATAAAAAAGGAGTAATTATGAAAAATCTAAATAAAAAATATAAAAAAATAATTTCAATGTATTTGTTATCAGGATTATAACAGTTTTTACCCAATGAATTACAAAGATATGTTGATAATATGTTACAATTAACAATATGTGAAAAGGTTAGTTAATCTTTTTTATTCCAACTTGTAATTCGGATAGTATAACTTTGCATAATTTTATATAATCTTTATTAATCATTCCGATATCTCCATCATATGAATACACCCGTTATGAGGTATTAACTCCCAATAATTTCACATAAACACTTATGATTACTATTTATGTACGGTATTGTGGTTTCAGACTCATTATAATAGATTCTGTTTTCTGTATTGGATTTAAAACAACCATTGGTATATGTAAGATTATCTATGTTACAAAATTTTTTATCATCAGTGGTTCTGTTTGTATGACCACTTTCAAATTTTTGGTATGGTGTTTCCTCTCCACAAATAATCGTACCGTCTCTTAAGTATTTAACTGCATTAGAGAAATAATCACTATAATATTCATCCGGCTTATAGCTTGGAAATCGACCACCAATTTTAGTAATACCTTCCATATAGCAATCCGGTACATGTCGTATGCTATCATATTCAACACTTTCATCATTAAAATAACTATCATCTAAGGAATCTTTAGGAAATAATTCGTAGAGTTTATAATATGTGGGCATGTCTCCAATATACATTTTCTCCACTGCACCAGAAGTATAATATATTAAAATATATATGTCTTTTTTTGGATGGTTCATTTTGTAAAAATCAAAGTCTCGGTATACTTTTGGATCTGGCGGGGGTGTAAAATTAATCGTACCGTCGGTTAAGTATGAAATTGCTTGATGGAAAAAAAAATTTCCTCCCTCTCCCTCTCTACTTTCTAGATAACTTGGAAATACACCATGATTCCAAGTAAGACCTTCCATATAGAAAGGTGGTACTTCCTCTATTTTTTTATATTTTTCATGACTAATAGTGTTAATAAATCTATTATCTTTTTCCTCTTTAGTATTAAAAATACTTTTGATTTGATTATATGTATCCATGTTTCCAGCATTCATTTTCTCCATATTACCATCTTCATAAATTATTAAAATATATCTTCCAGTTTCTTGTAGGTTGGAAACAAAATGAAAGTAGTCATATACTTTTGGATCTAGTGAGGGTTTGGTTAAATCCATCCCATTTTCTAAAAAGTAGTTATATGCTGTTTTACAACCTTGAGATGTATCAATACTTTTATATCCATCATTACATGTATTTTTACAATTATCTTGAATTTCTTCATCAGATATCTTAAATTTATCCTTCGGTTTTTGAGTTAGTTCTTGAGTTAGTAATATGTTGATTGGTTTTTGTCCAGAGTCAGACTCACATGAGAATGTTCCCCAATGAAAAGTAGTTTCAGCTTTATTATTACATTTTTTTACTATACCAAAATAAATACCCAATATAATAATTAAAAATATAATAATTCCTATTAAGATTATTTTCATTTTATATATATAATTAAGAAAAAAAAATAACTAAATAATAATTATATAAATACTATTTAATTATTATTTATTACAACTTTAATAATTGGTTGTTTATTAATAAAATTAATAATTATATAAATACTATTTAATTATTATTTATTACAACTTTAATAATTGGTTGTTTATTAATAAAATTATTTATTCTATAAAAAATAATTTTATATTCACTATTTTTTTTTAATTAATCAACTTCTTCTACGGTTGATTCTGAACTAGTATTCATATTGGGCATTCCAGGCATTCCAGGCATTCCACCAGGCATTCCAGGCATTCCACCAGGCATTCCACCAGGCATTTTATCATCAGGCGGAGCTTGATATAAATTTTGAATTATAGGATAACAAATTAATTCTAATTCTTTACGTTTATCTTCAAATTCATCTTTTTCAGCCATTTGATTTTCATCTAACCAAGTAAGTGCTTCTTCTACTTTAGTTGAAATAGTTTTTCTATCTTCTTCTGAAATTTTATCTTTTAATTTTTCATCATCGGTCGTTTGTTTCATTGAAAAGCAGTATGATTCTAGTTGATTTCTTGCATTTATTTTTTCCATTTGATTTTCATCATCAGTTTTAAATTTTTCAGCATTTGATACCATTTGTTCAATTTCTTCTTTAGATAATCTACCACTATCATTTGTAATTTTAATATTATTTGATTTACCACAACTTTTATCAGCAGCAGTTACATTTAATACACCATTTGCATCAATATCAAAAGTTACTTCAATTTGAGGTACTCCTCTAGGTGCCGGTGGAATACCAGTTAATTCAAATTTACCAAGCAGATTATTATCTTTAGTCATAGTTCTTTCACCTTCAAATACTTGAATTGATACCGCAGGTTGATTATCAGCATAAGTAGAAAAAGTTTGAGTTTGTTTGGTAGGAATTGTAGTATTTCTTTTAATTAAAGTTGTCATTACTCCGCCAGCTGTTTCTAAACCCATTGATAATGGTGCAACATCAAGGAGAAGTAAATCTGAAACAGCTTCGGATTCATCTCCTTTAAGAATTGCGGCTTGAACAGCTGCACCATATGCTACAGCTTCATCAGGATTAATTGATTTGTTAAGTTCTTTACCATTAAAAAAATCTTGAAGTAATTTTTGAATACGCGGTATTCTAGTAGAACCTCCGACTAAGACAACTTCATCAATAGTTGATTTATCAATCTTTGCATCACGAAGTGCTTTTTCAACTGGTTCTAAAGTTCCTCTAAAAAGATCACTACATAGTTCATCAAATCGTGCTCTAGTAATAGTTGTATAAAAATCAACACCATCAAATAGAGCATCAATTTCAATGTTTGCAGTTGAACTAGAAGATAGAGTTCTTTTAGAACGCTCACATGCTGTTCGAAGACGTCTCATAGATCGTTTATTTCCAGATAAATCTTTTTTATGTTTTCTTTTAAATTCATTCATAAAGTGATTAACTAAACGATTATCAAAATCTTCTCCACCAAGATGAGTATTACCTGCTGTAGATTTAACTTCAAATATACCATCATCAATAGATAAAATTGATACATCAAATGTACCACCTCCAAGATCAAAAATTAAAACATTTTGTTCTTCAGTTTTTTTATTTTTTTTATCTAAACCATATGCAATTGCAGCTGCAGTTGGTTCATTAATAATTCTAAGAATATTTAATCCTGCAATAGTACCTGCATCTTTGGTTGCTTGACGTTGTGAATCATTGAAATAAGCTGGTACAGTAATAACAGCTTCGGTAACTTCATAACCAAGATAAGATTCAGCAATATCTTTCATTTTAACTAAAATCATAGATGAGATTTCTTCAGGTGTAAATTGTTTATTTTCACCTTTATATTCAACTTCAATTTTAGGTTTTCCGTCAGCATTTACACAATTAAAAGACCAATGTTTAGCATCAGATTGAACTACTGGGTCATTAAAGTCACGACCAATTAAACGTTTAGCGTCAAATACAGTATTTGACGGATTCATTGCTACTTGATTTTTGGCTGCATCACCAATTAATCTTTCAGTATCGTTGAAAGCAACGTAAGAGGGTGTTGTACGATTACCTTGATCATTGGCAATAATTTCAACTTTCCCATGTTGAAATACTCCAACACAAGAGTAAGTTGTTCCGAGATCTATTCCGATTGCTTTAGAAGACATTATTATAATTATAATATAATTTTTTTCTAAATGATTTTTAAAATTGATTATTTATATTATAAAATTTATAATTTAATAAAAATTATAAAAATGCGTACATCAAAAAAAGAATGTATTGAAAAAATTATTGATTATTTAAAATCTCCTTTAGATTTTTCAAAAGGGAATGAATTATATAGTAAAAAATTTTATGAGTATATTTTTAAAGAAAAGGGTTTAAGAAAGTGTGATATAAATAAAATGATTAAAACTAAAGTAGATGAATTATATAATCAATATTTACAAGAAACTAGTTTTAAGATAAGTGATTTAAAACAAATTTCAAAATCAGGAATTATTTCATATAGTTTATTTAATCAAACTGATATAAAATTTATAAGAAAATACAATAAAAATAAATTACAGCATAAAAATAAATTTGGCGAATGTAAAAAATGTATTAGAGGAGATTTACCTAAAAAATATCCAAGAATAATTGAAAATTTATTAAAAAGAGTTAATTTAAATACAGTTATACCTTCTTTTAATAATTATTTAAAAAATATTATTTTGTGTTTAAAACGCAATGATTTAAACAATGATTGTATTTTAATGATATTTGAATATTTAAGATTTCCAAATTTAGATACAATATTAGATAATATATTACAAAAATATTTTGATATAAGTCTTATTATAAATCCTAGTAAAGTTCAGACGAATCCAGAATATTATAATCTAGAATATTATTTGAATTATATTGGAAATAAAATATGCCCAGAAGGAAAAATCGAAAGAGACTTTATATTTCAAAATTCCGAAAATATATTTAATAAACATGACTTTCAATGGGAAGAATTTAATACACCTCAAGGGGTTAGCTATTTCTACAACACAATTAAAAAATATACAAGTTCGACTAAGACAAGTGAATATAAATATGAATTAATTAATCTTTTAAATTTATCCTTTAGTAAATATAAAGATAATACATATTCAATAATTGAATATATTAAAAAATTTACATTATTAACTTTAATAAGTCAAGAATTTAATAAAGTTTTTTGTGAAGATACAATATGCTTTAAGCCAAATATAAATATCGTATCTTCACAAAAATATTTAGTTCCAAATTATAGAGAGTCAACGAGATATGGATTATCAAATGAAAATAAAAAATTAAATATTTACAATTTTTCACAAGCATTTGGTAATCAAAATACAAATTTTCCATGCGAGGCAGTTGAATTTATAAAGTTGTATGCCAGAAGAAACCAAAAAGAAAGAATAAATAAAAATTTGTGTGAACTAAAAAGTTTTATAGTAAATCATTCAGATATTTCATACTTTGAGAATATAATGATTAATTGTCAACCTGTAGATATTTCATTATCAAGTTATCAATTAGATGAAGAAACAAAAAGAAAGTTATCAATTGATTTTACTCGTCGTAGAAGTGTTCAATTGAACGCGTATTTATTAAATCAAGAAGAAGAAGATCAAGAAGTCGAAGAAACCGTAGAAGCAGAATTTATTCAACCCGATAATTTAGATAATAGTTTATCATTTATATCAAATGAATAAAAGAATTATAAATATCAAATATTGATTTTTTTTTAAATCGTATATCTTTTAATAAAAGTTTTCTTTTTAATAACCGATTAAAAATCATAACATTATGTTTACTTTTAGGAACATAAATAGTTATAATATTTTTATTTATTTTTTTATCAACTATAATAGGTAAAGCAGATGATAAATTTACTTGATTATATTTAAATAATATTTTTTTAAAATTAAAAATTCTTGGTTGAGTAAGTTTATTATAATTATAATTTGTAATTTTACCATTTTTATAAATTTTTAATTTAAATTCTTTATTATTTATTTTAATTATAAAATCAAAATAAAAACTTTTATTACCATATTTATTTAAAAAAAGGAATAAATTCATAGCTGTATTTTAATATAAGAAAAAAAATAATACTAAATTGGAAATTGAGATGTTAATATAGTTGTTTTTCCCATAACTTTTAAAACAGATTTTTCAAAATTTAGAAAAATTTCACTCCCAATATTATCTTGAGTTAAAGGATATTCTTTAGGATATTCTTTATTAAAAAAAGGACATCCAAAAGTAGAATTAAAATGTTTATCTTTACGAATCATATAATTATAATTACATCCATCATTTGATATTGAAATTACACGATTCCAGTCTCCATAAACTTCAGAACAAAATGTATTTTGATCCCAAATAACAATATAAATATCTGGAGATAATATTTTAAATTCATCTAAAATATCTTTACTTGTTATGTCAAGATCAAGAATTGTATTACTTAATACACAGTGTGGATAAATATAAACTTCTCCAATAGGCAAATATGAAATATACATATTTATTTTAATAATTAAAGAATAAATTAATATTTTAATAAAAATCAATTTTAAAAAAATGTTATTATTATTAAATGGTTAATCTTTTTTATTTAGATCATAACCCTAAAAAATGTGCAAGATATTATTGTGATAAACATGTAATAAAAATTCCTGTAGAAATATGTCAAATATTATCACAAATACATCATGAAATTGGAACTAAAACACCACCATATAAAAAATGTCGCGGTATATCATATAATTTAAATACTTATATTTGGGCAAAAGAATCTACTCAAAATTATAAATATTGTACAGATTTGGCTAGGGAATTATTAAATGAATATAAATATAGATATAATAAACTAAGTCATAAATCAGAAAAGACTTTAAAATGGTTACAACAAAATATACCACCAATTAAGTCAAAAAAACTTACTAAATTTAAATTATCAAAAAATATAGATATTTATAATGAGTTTTATGTAGATATTGTTAAAGCATCTCGTTTAATTTACGTTGATTTCAAATGTAAAAATGATAGATGGTTAAAAAGAGAAAAACCAAAATGGTTTGATATTTTAAAAAAAAAAAATGAGGCGGATAAACTTAAATTAAAAAATAAAATTTTGTATATGGTTAGAAATAAATTACCAGTTATTATGAAAGATAAAAATATAAGAGTTAAAAGGTTTCATAGTTTTTTTAGAGTATGTTATGATGAATTATTTAAAATGAAATGGAATAATTATATTAAACAATATCCTAATATGTTTTCGCCAAAAAGACCATTAATTCATCAACTTGGAATTGCACATTTAAAAAAATTAGATTTAATTGTTAAATCATTAAAAAATATAAAAAAATTACAAGAATTAAATCAAAATTCTCTAAAATATAGAGGATTCAAAATAAATATAAAATAAAGAATTAAAATCACCATTAACTATTATAATTTCATATCGTTTTTATAGGTATTGATATAAATTAATTCCTATATAATAGAGATGTTATATCATAATTTAGAACATTCTGGATAAATTATGATATATTATTTAATCCATAGAAAGTATCTAAAGAATCCAAAGAATTACTACTATACCTATTATTAAAGTTATAAGTTTTCATCGATATTGATATAAATTCATTTCTACATAATGGACAACTTATATCATATTTTAAATTATTTAATTGTTGAGAAGTCCATGATTCTAAACAATCTGTACAAAATTTATGTTTACAATCTAAAGTAATTGTTTTACTATTTTTTTTATCTATAAATTCATCTAAACAAATTGTACATGTTTCATCTGTAGATAAATTATTTTTATTATTTTTAATAATATATTTTTCTTGAAATTTTCCATCTTTAAATTGCAATTCTTCATTTTTTTTATATTTATTAATAAAATTTATTAATTTTTTTTTTATTAAGAAATAACTATCGCATATATACTTTATGAAAAAAACCCCGCAAATACATATAAGAGGAGATAATGATATTGTGATAACCCACAACGAAATTGAATGTGATTTTTCATTTATAGTATTATTAGTTATATTACTAAAATTAGTTAAAATATACATTTTATACTATCTACTTAAATTTTCATTTATTTAAAAAAAATTAAAAGAATATTATTATAAATAATCAATTTTAATTTTAAAAATTTAGCAAATAATAAAGTAAATTTAATAAAAAAAAATCTTATATATATATATATATATATATATGTATATATATAGTTTTTTTAGTAGAAAACAAGGATGGCCAAATGGATTGAAAGTAAAATACTATAAATCCGGACAAATAAATGATCTTGAAAATTATACAATTTCTTTTATAGGTAAAACCGGAAGTGAAATTAATGATATAATAAAAAAAAAACCAATTAAAAATAAAAAAATACATGAAAAATTATTAGATTTAAGTAGAATTTATTATAATTTTTATTATTATAGTGATGATACTGAAATAACAAGTGAATTAACAATTTAATTAACTGTTTAATTAATAGTTTAAATTATCTAAATTATATATATATATGGAAAAATATAAAAAAAAATATTTAAAATATCAACAGAAATATAATAATCAAAAAAAAAGAGATATTATATCAAATATAATTAATAAAAGTTATTTTAAATTACAAATTGGTGGAAAAAGAAGTAGAGAATTAGAAAGAAGTAGATATATAAGACCAGAAGATGATACAAATTTAAGACAAGAACAAATTGATGATCAATTAAAACAATTCCTGGAAAGATTAAAAAATAAAGAAATTCAAACTGTCGAACCAAAATTAACATCAAAACAAAGAAAATTAAGGTTTATGCGTCAGGAAAAAAAAAGAAAAAGAATTGAATTACTAGAGAGTTTCGAAAAATTAATTCAATGTCCGATTACTTATGAAATAATGATTGATCCGGTTATAACAAGTGATGGACATACATATGAACGAGAATCAATTCAACAATGGTTAAAAGAAAATAATACTTCACCTATAACCGGTCTTGATCTTTTAAATAAAAAAATGAGACCTAATTATGCTTTAAAAAATATTATTGAAAATATAATAAAACATGGTTTAATACCATTAGATGAGGTAAAAAAATATAATGAAAGAATTTATGAATTACCTGATCAAGGATTACCGAATCAAGGATTACCTGATCAAGGATTACCTGATCAAGGATTACCTAATCAAGGATTACCTAATCAAGGATTACCTAATCAAGGATTACCGAATCAAGGATTACCGAATCAAGGATTACCTGATCAATATATGGAAAATACTACATTGATGCCTCTTATTGCAGCATCAGCAGGTAATAGTATCCTTGGTATGGCAGGCGGTTGTAAGGGAAACAGTTGAAGAGACCGGATTTAAATTTAAACAAAAAAATTTTATTAAATTTTCAGAGGGAAAACATTGTAATTGGTTTGCAATTATTAAGAGTGATCAACCTAAAAATCATAGTAATGTAGATATAGTTTCAATGGAAGAAATACAAGATACTAATATTTTAATTGATAATCATAAAGAATGGAATTGTTTAAGAGCTGTAACATATTGTCATTTTTGGATGTCAATTAAAGAAATTGATAGTTTAAATAATCATAGTAGTGAAGGAAATTCACTAGTAATGGGTGGATTAATAAATAAAATAAAACATGCTGCGCGTATATTAAAAATATATTAAAAAAAATATTTCATTCAAGAATTAATCATTATAAAAATAGTAATATTGTTCAATCGTATATTTACAATTTATTACTTATTTTTAATTTTTTTATATTAATATAATTAATATAATTAATATTATCTTATTATAAAGTATTATTAATGGACGAAGAGAAAATTAATAATCAAATTAAACATATTAATTTAACAATTAAAAGTATAAATAATACTTTAATATCAATTGATAACAAGATAGAGAAAATTAATAATATTTACATGAATTATGGATATAATAAGAATTTAAATTTAAATAAAACAAATACTTATTTAAAATTTCAAATTAATCTTTTAAATAATGAGAAAATATATTATTCAAATATTAAAAAAAATTTAATTAAAAAATTTATAGATGATTTAGGAGATATATCTGAAAATATAATAATTATATTAGTATCAATGAATGATTTAGATATAGGATTTGACGATGATAAAAAAGTAGTATTTAAAAAAATATTAAAATTTGTAAAAAATAAAGAATTAAATGATGTAAAAATATTTGAGCAGATAAATATAACAATTAATAATTTGAAATTAATGGAGGATTTTATTAATATTTTTGAAAAATATATCTTAAAAAATGAAGACCAAAATATAAAGCAAAATATTCATAGTAAAAATTTTAAAATAAATTTAATGATAAAAAAAAAACATTTTTATTTGGAATATAGTAAATATTCACAGCAATTAAATGAACTTTTAAATTATTTTAACGAATTATGTAATTCAATAGAAAATCAAAAAAAAAATCAGGAAATTTTAAATTTTTTTATTGATGAAAAAAAATAACTTAAAAATTAATATTTATAAATAATTAAAAATAATGGAAGATGAAAAAGTAAAACAAGTTAGAAATTATTGGAAAGAAGAAGATGAAAACCTATTAAAACAATGGTCAGATAAAGCACAATGTTATCAATGGTTACATAATAAAGGAAGACAAATTTATCAAGTTAAAAATGCGTGGTTTTCTATTCCAGTAATTATTATATCAACTATTACTGGTACCGCAAATTTTGCTCAAGATAGATTTTCCGATGATGCCAAACCATATGTATCTATAGTAATTGGATCATTATCTTTGATTGCGGGAATAATATCAACAATTAATCAATTTTTAAAGATTTCAGAAATAAATGAAGGACATCGAATTGCCACGTTATCTTGGGGTAAATTTCATAGAAATTTAGAAACTGAATTAACTAAACATCCATATGATAGAATGAAACCAAATGAATTATTAAATTTATCCAAAGAAGAATATAATAGATTGATAGAAATTTCACCACCAATAGATAAGAAAATATTAAAATTATTTAATAGTAAATTTAGTTCTAATTTAAATCTTTACAAACCGGTAATAGGTAATACTATAAATTCTGTTAATATATATAAAATGAGTGATGAAGAAAGGAAAAAAATGATAGGTGAAATAAATAATAACTTAAATCAAAAAAAAAATATTAAGTTAAAAAAGCAACAGAAGGAATTATCACAAATAGAAAAATTTAAGAAAAATTTTTATGAATTACATAATAGATTGCCGAATGAAGAAGATATTAGTAAAAATATGAAATTTATAAAAAATGATGATGATTTAGATACATCTTCAACAGGTAAATCAGATATAAGTTTTCAACAAGATATTGATTTAGATGATCTTGAAATTAATAATGATTTGAATAGTGAAGTAATTATTAATGATGTATCAGTTGTATAAAATTAATAAAGATAGATTAATAAATATAGATTAATAAATATAGATTAATAATAATTTTATACAACTTCAAATATCTATTTTAAAATTATATTATAATATAATTTTAAACATTATATAAAAAAAATATTTACTTTTCAATTTCATTTAGTATTTTTATTAAAATATTTCCATGACATTTATCTGGGTAACACCAACAACCTAGTACTTTATTTTTTTTTAATTTTTTTTAATTCGTTAATACCATCTTTTTTAATTTTATCTCTAATCCACGCTTCATATAAATATAAACTCTAATCTCTTCCGTATTTTTTAACTGTAAATGGATTTGCCCATTGGCTTAATTTTTTAGGAAAACGTTCTTTATTTATAAATACAACACCACACCGTCCGATATATTCATGTTGAGGATTTTCAGTCGAATCAAGTAATGTATTATAAGTAGGACGAATATATTTTACTCTAACATTAACGACTGATGTCATTATTTTTTTTTATAATTATATATATATAAAAAAATAATCAATTTTAAATGTTTAAAGGTATAATTATTTAAATTTTCTGGCGCATCCTCCTAATGAACCAAATACATAAGCAATGTAAAATGGAGGACAACAGCATGCGGCAACAAAATCAGTTAATGAAGCTTTACATTTAAAAGCTAGATATAATGCATAGAAACTTATAAAAGAGTAAATTAAATTAAAAATTAATCTATTATTACTACAATCTTCTTTATCATTAAAGTGTTCATATTTAAATAAATTATTTTTAATTATCATAGGAATTTTAATTAAAGTCATTTATAATATAATATAATATATTTTTTATTATTTAAAAAAATATATTATATCATAAACATTTAATTTGATTTAATGGATCATCAAATTTATTTTTTGGTAAATTTATTTTAAATTTATCATTTCCTAAATAAAATTTATAAAATTTATTCATAATATAGTAAGAAATATCTTTATATAATTCTTTTTCTGGTGTAATTTCTAATTCTTTTATTATATTTTTAATAATAATATTTTCAATTTCAAATGGATGAATTAATGGATTAAATATATAATCACTTGGAATGTTACCTTTATATTTGAAAGCACTTATTTTTTCACCTTTAAAAATAGTGGTTTGATCATCTGGTAAAAGTCGTGATAATATATTATTTGGAATAAAAATGCCAAATATAATATGTTTTACCTGCTTTCTTTCTGAAAGTAAAAATCCATAAAATTGTGATAAACTTATTGTTGATGTTAAATAGACATGTTCTTTTACTTCTGGGTCTTCTAAGTTACCATTTATAAATTGTGTAAGTCCCGTACTTACCCCACCAGGAAATGGTATTAATCCATGTGTTAATATAGGTATATAGTTAGAATAAGATGTTGCATGAAAAAAAATATTTTTTTCAATCATATTATGAATTTTAGTACCTAATCCTAAACTTTCTATATGTTCCGTTTTATCTGGAGAATGTAATATATTAAGTCTTTGAGAATTATATTTTTCATAGAGAGTATCTTTTAATAAGAATAACTTTAGTTCATCTGAATCAAATGTATCTTCATCTGAAAAATCATCTATTTCAAATTGTGTTATGGTTTCATAATCTGAATTTGAAGTTGCGTTCATATATTTTAATTATATTTATTAAATCAATTTTAATCAAATTAATATAAATATAAAAATATATTAATTAAAATTGATTAAATTTAAATTAAAATAAATACACATGATATAAGGATGGCTAAAGGTGAGGTAAAACATGTCAAAAGGTGAGGTAAAACATGTCAAAAAAAGAAGCTGGGTGGAAGGCAAAAAACTATATTTTTCAGTTGATATAGAAGGAAATTTAAGAGGTGTTAGAGATTTTAATATTACAAGTGAAATTATAAGGGAATGCGTCATTGGTGAATATAAAGTATTTTTAACTAGATCGGGAACTTTATATATTTGTTCTAATTTTAAAAGTTATGCACCAACAATAATTAGGTAATATAATTCAATATTATATTTTTTTTTTATTACTCGATTATTAAATTTTTTATATATAATTTCATACTATAATTTTTACATTATTTTTAATCATTATAAAAAAAAATTAATTAAATTTTATTTTAAAGTTTATATTTCCTCTAAACTCAGGTGAAATATAATATTTTGTATCATAATTTATAAATACTTGATTAATTTTTTCTAGTATATCTTTTGAATCTATTTTAACATTCCATGATAATCCATTTAAGGTAGATTCGTTATGATCTTCTATTTCTGGAATATTTAATTCATACATATACCAGATAAAAAACCATAATTTACCATTAAAAAAATCATAATTTCTTAAAATTTTAATTTTAATTAATTCATGATAATTGTAAAATGATTGATTTGTATTACTTTCCCAAGACAAACCATATTTTTCTTCTAAATAATTAAAAATTACATAATTATTTAATTCTTCTTTTAATTCAATTGGGAGTTCTTTTATTAGATATTCGGGTATATCTAACCAAGTACCTAATTTATCTAAATTAGATTCTAAAAATTTAATAATACATAATTGTTTTAATGTAAATATTGTATTTTTTTTTTTTGTATCACGTGTTATTTTACACGAACATGTAATATTATCCGACATAATAATTATTATAAATTAAAAAATAAAAGAAATATAGTTATTTTTCAATTTTATATATTTTTCAAACAACATCTTTTTTATATAAAAGATGTTTTATAAATATGTATTTGAAAAGGTACATAATCATTTAATTCTTCTTTTAATTCATTTGGGAGATTTTTTATTAGATATTCTGGTATAATAAAACTAGAATCTAATTTATCTAAATTAGATTCTAAAAATTTAAAAATACATAATTGTTTTAATGTAAATATTGTATTTTTTTTTTTGTATCACGTGTTATTTTACACCCATCGATATTCTGAGTCGTTGAACTCATCGTCATCCATATGAGGCATCTTTGAAAAACGAATTGAGATAAAACGGTCTCCTGGAGGGCTTCTATTGTACTTTACAAGGTGTCTGTGCAATTCTGGATGGTTTTCGAATGAAATCCAGACGCCAAATCGGGGGTAGTACTGATCCACCTTATAAAATTGAGTGTAATGTTCTATAATTGGACTCCTCTTGTCTTTGGTAACTGTGAACATGAATTGTGCTAGAGTAATGAAGTCCATGATTTTTTTTTAATTAAATTTTAATTAGTTTTTAATTTAATAAAAATTAATTTTTTATAATTAAAATATAGGATGTAATATTAAAAATAAAATTGAAATAATATTATTATTATAAATATTAATAATAAAAAATTTATTTCAATATGAATTTTGAGAAAAAAGAATTTAAAAAGGGTCTAGAATATATTATATCAAATAAGGGTCTATTTTTAGAAACAATAGTTAATTCATATAAAATATTTAGTCAGAATAAATTTTATAAACATGATAGTAATGTAATATATACTAAAATATATGATAAAAAAAAATATATTGAGATAATTGGATTGGTTTCAGAATATGATTTTACTTGTATAGGAATAGAAATATTAAAAAATATAAATGGAGAAGGTTGGAAATATAATATATGTAATAAAGATACAAATTGTAGTAATTTAATATGTGAATCATGTGATAAAGATATAGATTTTACAAAAGGTAAATTTTACAGCAATAAATCAATAGATATAGAATTATTTGATATATGTATTGATTGTCATAATGGAAATAATATGGATTTAAAAGAAATAAATGTAAATAATTTAAACTTTTTTGGAATAAATACGTATAGTTATAATTTAATAAAATATTATTCTAAATTGTCAGATTTATATAATAATACAATAAATATAAAAAATATACCTATAATAGAAAAACCAAAATGGATAGAATATGATAAATATTGTAATTTAGAATATCAAGATAATAATAATAAATTAAAAATTAAAAGACCAATTTTTGATATAAAATAATATATAAATAATTGAATATTAATCTTAAATTTATAAAAAAAATTTTTGGATTTGCAATTACTGATGATGAAATTAAAATAATTAAAAATACATTTGGATGTATAAGATAATATTATTATTACAAATATTAAAGATAAAAATATAGTACTATTTTGTATACCTGAAAATGGTACTAAAATAATTTATAAATATTGGGTAAATGTTAATATTTTTTTTTCAAAAGATAACCTAATGGAAGATTGTTCCCAATGAATAAACAACTGCAGACATATTTATAAAAAAATTGAATAATTTATTTATAAATTTATATTAACTAAAAATATAAATAAGAGTGAAAAAGAAAACTATCTTAATATGAATCAACAAGATGAACCATCTAACGTGAATGAATTGATGATGATAATTAAATATCCTGAAAAATTGGAAAAAATCCAAGATCTTCTCATCAAATGTTTTAAAGAAAATTTTGGATTTAAAATTACTGATGATGAGATTAAAATAATTAAAAATGCATTTGGTGTATCAGATAATATTATTATTACAAATATTAAAGATAAAAATATACTTCTATTTGGTATGCCTGAAAATAGTACTACCAAAGGTTATAAATATTGGGTAAATGTCAATATATTTCGTTCTAAAGATGACCCCCAATGGAAGATTGTTCCCAATGGATAAACATCCTGATATATATATATATATATTAATTATTGAGACATTTAGTTGAATGCTGTACTATTGGTAATTAATAGTAATTGAGGTTGTATTATTTTTATTTTATTATATAATATATATAAAATAAATAATAAATTAAAAATCAAATATAAAAATCAAATTTTCTATGGTTTAATAGATATTCAATCCATCTTGGACTAGTGAAATATTCTATAAAAGAATTACACCAAAGCTCAACTTTTACTGAATTACCTCCAAAACGATCAACTTGTTCTTTTAAAAAATTTAATATTTCAGGTTTTTCCCGAAGAATAATCGCAAAGTTTCTTGGGGAATGTTGAAATACAAGTGCATGATGCATTTTATGACAAGATACAGCTTTAATATCTATAATATTAGAAAAAAGAGGACTATTTAAAGAAGAAGAAATAATATTTAAATCTCTCCACTTTCCTCTTAAACCATCTTTTAGGAATAAACTACTACTTACCATTGCATATTTAGTTCCATCATCATATTCTAAAAAATGTAGATGTTGCTCAATACCATTTTCATCACGTTTAACCATCCTATTTTTAGTTGCTTTAGTATCTTCATCAGCATTATAATATGCTTCTTCTGTAGATTTAATTGAATCATTAATAATTTCCAATAATTGAGGACCTTTAAACAAATGTGATAATTCTTCATTTCTTTTGAATTGTTTTTCTAATTGTTGTTTTAAAACTATTGGATAAGAATTATTTTTTTTAACTTTTATTATTTTTTCATGTCCTTTAATAACATTCGCATTAATATCATTTTCAACACTATATTTACCGACTTTAAAAAACATTTCATATGGCAAAGAAATAATGGATGATAAGTCACTTGGAATTTTCCAAATAAGCCAGAATGTAGAATTTATATTATTATAAATTATATTATTATCTTCAATAATAACTGGTATATAATCAGATCCAAATGCGCCTGAATGTGTTAAATCTGGTATAGATAAAATATCATTATCTTCATTTGGTAGTAATAAATAACTGCCATCTGTAGAAAGTAATGGTTGTCCAATAAGCGTATTTTTTTCTTTTTGATCTATATTTTGTTTTAAAGTATTCATAAATTGTTTTAACTATACTTTACTAGATGGTCCATAATATATAGATAAATCAGGTACATTTAATTCTCCTTCACTTTCTATATGTTCTTGATTAAAATATATTTTTTCTGTTAATTTTTGTATTTCTTTAATCATATGAGGTTCATTTTTTTCAAGGTACCAATACTCAATAGCTTGTTCTTTTATACTCCATTTTTTGATTCCACTATCATCTATATGATTATAATTGATAATTTGATCGATTATCTCAGGAGTATATCTTTTTAAATCATTTATTAAATCTAATATATTTCCATTTTTAGAATTATCTAATAATATACTATAATTAGGAACGAACCCACCTTTTAATTCAAAATATTTTTGTTGGTATTTTAAAAATTTTAATTTGTGAAAAATTTTAATTTGTGAAAAAATTTATTCATTTATATAGTTTTACTTAAGAAATAATTTAAAATTAATAATAATATATTTAATTTAAAATCAATTATTATCTCATATATATATATATGTCTTCAGTAGATTTTAAAAGTCTTTATGAAAAATATAGAAATAAATATAATGAACTATATGATGAATGTTGTGAGTTAGATTTACAAATACCAAAACATCATCAAAAAATTGGTATAGAATCACAAATGATTCAACATCCAATGATGTATCAAAAACCAGTAATGTATCAAAAACCAGTAATGTATCAAACACCAATAATGATGACTCAAACACCAGTAATGATGACTCAAACACCTGTAATGATGACTCAAACACCAGTAATGATGAATAAAAACTTAATTGTACCAAGTTATAAAGGAAAAATTAAAAGTAAAAGAAATAATAAATTGTGTGATCAAGAAAAAGTGATTCAAACCGATGAAGAATTATTAAAAGATGATAAATACAAAGAATCATTAAAATATGCTAATTTAGAATTATTAGAAACTAAGTCGGAACTAAGAGCTGAAAGAGCAAAAATAACAAAAAAAATGCAGGAAGAAGAAAGAAGAAGAAGAATAAAACAGATGGAAGAAACAGTAAGTCCATCATCACTTACCCGAGAACAACGTGCTCAAAGAACAAGACAAATGCAGGAAGAAGAAAGAAGAAGAAGGGTAAGACAAGAATATGAACCTATGATGAGACAAAAACAACTTGATGACCAATTTAAACAATTCCAAGATAGATTATCTAATGATGAAATTCAAACTCCAGAGCCAAGATTAACTAGAGAACAACGAAATACACGATTTGATAGAAATAATCCAGAATTAGTAATTCCCGGAATTGGTTCTGAAGCAACAAGACAAATGCAGGAAGAAGAAAGAAGAAGAAGGGTAAGACAAGAATATGAACCTATGATGAGACAAAAACAACTTGATGACCAATTTAAACAATTCCAAGATAGATTATCTAATGATGAAATTCAAACTCTAGAGCCAAGATTAACTAGAGAACAACGAAATATACGATTTGATAGAAATAATCCAGAATTAGTAATTCCGGGGATTGGTTCTGAAGAAACAAGACAAATGCAGGAAGAAGAAAGAAGAAGAAGAATACAACGATTAAATAATCTTTCCCCCACATTAACACCTCCTCAAGAATTTAGAACACCAATACAAATGCAGGATCAAATAAAAAAAGAATATGATAGAAGAGCATAATAGAATTTTGATGTAATAATTATTTATTAAACAAAATTTATGAGTAATTTATATAATTCTATAAAAAAAAACATAATTATAATGTAAAAAAAATTAAATTCAGTACAATATTTAAAAGATAACTAAGAAAAATAAAAAATGCATGTAAAAGATAATAATAAAAAAAAATATATTAATTTTTTTTTATTAGATTGAAATATATATAAAAAATTGAATATATTTATTATAAATTTATTTAATATTGTAACAATAAATTTAAAATGAATGGATTAAATGATAAATCTCTAAAAATAAAAATAAAACAATTAAAATATTTAAGAATATTAACAACTAAAATAGATGAATCAATGAAAAAAAATATTCGTTATATTGATAAAAAAGGAAATTATCAGATTGTAAATCAATATAAAATGGATCAATTTAATCTATTACCAGAAGAAATAAATATGGCGGTTAATAAAATATTTAGTGATTTAAGTGAAAGAATGACATGGAGTGGTTGTTCAAATTTTAAAATAGATAATATAGAATTTGTTCGAGTAAGTTTAAAAAGTGGTTATGTGTCAGAAGAAATTTATGTGTCAAAAAATATTTACAAAGATCAAAAAAATGAAGATAGAAATATATCATTAATAATTTTATCTGGAGGACAAGGGATTGGTCTAGCCTCTTTTGATCTTTATGCGATGCGTCCATCAAATCATAAAAGAAGACAGAAAATAACTTTAGCAATTTAAATTTTTTTATTTTATTTATTATTTAAATGGAAAACTTATATATCAAAAAAAAGAAAATAATTTCTAGATTAATTGATGTAAAAATACCTAAAATGATATAATAAAGATTTTAAAATCTTATTTATTTAAAAGAAGTTTATGGTTTTAAAAATATATAGGATAAGTATTTAGTTAAGTATAGATAATTTAATAAAAAAATAAAAGGTTTTTAACCTTTTAAGTAATAACTTTTTCTCTTCACTGTTCTTCACCCTCGGGCTCTTCTGTGATGGTTGTAAGAAATCCGGGAGAGATTGAAGTTAGAAACGAAACAGCCTCCACAACTGCAGATGCTGCCGTACTTGCTTCACGAGCGTAGTGTTGAACTCCATGAGCAGCTGCAGACGCTGCTGTACCTTCTGATGGAGTAAGCGCTAGCTTTAGTTGCAAAGCAGTTCGCTGAAATTTTGTAAAAGTTTCTTGAAACATACCCTGCTGAGGTGGTTTAGCACCATCACTCGGCACATACACAAAATCCACTCTATCTTCAGCAAGTTCTTTAAAGAGTTTAATCTCTCCCGATTTTGGTGCTTCAAAGTGATGCATTTTGAAGTTTTAGTTTTAGTTTTTGTTTTTTCTTGTCACAACTGTTGTAATTGGTTTTGTTGGTATAGAATTATGTTTTTATAATTTGAATAATATAATTAATATTGTATTATAATTAATAAAATGTCTTATCAGGTATCTTATGATTTTTATAAAAAATATAATAATTTAGATGATTTTGTAAGTAAATATGAAGAAAGAAAGAAAACAATAAAAGATAGATATAAATTAAAATTAAATGATGAATTATTAGTAAAAGAATATTTTGTAGAAATATTTTCATGGACCGTATTACCAAAGGAAGTTTTAAAATTTATAAAAGATATTATTGATAAAAATAATATTAAATTAATAATTGATCCAAGTTGTGGAAATGCATTTCATGGATATTTATTTGAAAACTTATTTAATATTAAATCGGTAAACATTGATTTACAGAATGAAAAAAAATCTTGGTTACCTGTGACTGTTGGTGATGGAAGAGACTATTTATCATATCAATTAAAATATGTTCATGAAAAAAGTATATTATTATTATCATGGATAGATTACGAAAAATTATGTTTAGAATTTATGGATTTATTCAAAGGAAATATAATTATTAGTCTTGGAAATTATGATGAGTTATGTCCAAATTATAAAAAAAAATTAAATCATAATTTTGAATTAATAGAAAAAATAGAGTTTGAAATGCCATGGGGTTTAAGTGAAACAATGGAAAAATATTTATATATATATGAATAATAAATTAATACATTTTAAAATTTGATTTTTTATATACTTTTAAAAAAAATTAAATAAAAAATGAAAGCTTTATATAAATTAGAATTTGAAGAAGAAATTATTTCATTTAAAAAAATAGCGAAATTATATGAAAAAATTTATAATAATATAGATAGAGATATAAATAAATTTACAATTAATGGTATTGATTTTAATAATTTTAAAGGTGATATTACTAAAAATATAAATTGGACTTGGATAATTAATGATTTAGGTTTAAAATTTTTTAGCGAATTTATGATAGAAATTGAGTTACTAAATAATTTAAAATTAATTTATAATAATGAATTTCATATCATAGGTATTAGTTTTATAACAGTAAATACTCAGGAAATTAAAGAAACAGATACAGATTTTCATTATGATATTTTATCACAATGTGATATTTCTAATAAAACAAATATTTTAACAGTTTTAATTCCATTAAAAATTGAAGAAGGTATGGGTGGTCTAGAATACTATTTAGATAGTGAGATTCATAATTGTAAATATAAAATTGGTGAGTATTATACATTTGATTCATCAAAATTAAAACATCGAACAGAACCATTTAAATTAGATATTAAAAAAAAAAGAGTTTTAATCTCAATAAATTTATCATCAAGTCAAAGTTGGGCGGTTGAAGATGCGAAAAGAAGTACTTATTATCAAGGTAATTATTTATCAAAATAATTAAATTAATTGTAAATGTTATAATATTACAAAAAGTTTAATTTATAAAAGAAATATGTAAATATTAATTATAATGAAAAATATTAATGTATTTAAAAATTTTATTTTAAAAAATGCTTTTATTAAATATATTCAAAAAAATATAAAAAAAATGAATAAAACTAAAATATTACAGTTATATGGATTATATCATTTATTTAAATATGGTTTTAATTTTTTTATAAATTCAAAATATTATTTAAGGTATCAAATAAAACAAATACCATTTATAAAAAATAAAATATCAGATGAACGTAATAAAATTATAGTTGATTTAAAGAAAAAATTTAATGAACCAAATAAAAATTTAGATAAATATTATTTTTTACCAAATCAAGGAATTAAATCAGAGAAAATTATAGAAAAATTTGATAATATGATAATCAACGGATCAATTGATTATAAACAAGGATATGTTTCAGGGGCAACTTATTCAAATAATAATGATTTAGATATTTTATTAACAAAATTATTTCCATATTTTAATAAATCAAATCCTTTACATACAAATATGTATCCTTCTATTAGAAAAATGGAACAAGAATGTATTTCAATTATGATTAATTTATTTAACGGGGACATTAATACATGTGGAATATTTACAAGTGGGGGTACTGAAAGTATTTTAATGGCATGTAAAACTTATAGGGATTATGCATTAGATAAAAAAAATATAAAAGAACCAGAAATAATTGTATCTGACACAGTTCATTGTGCTTTTAATAAAGCTTGTAAATATTTTAATATAAAAATGGTTATTATAAAATCAAATAAAGATGGTTTATATGATTTAAATTTATTGAAAAAATCCATAAATAAAAATACTATATTAATTGTTGCTTCTACACCTAGTTATAATTTAGGTTTAATTGACCAAGTAGATAAATTAAATCAAATAGCATTAAAATATAAAATACCATTACATTTAGATGCGTGTATTGGTACTTTTTTAATTAATTTTACTAAATATAATTACGGTTTCACTTTAGATGGTATAACAAGTATTTCTGCTGATTTTCATAAATATGGTAATAGTCCAAAGGGTGCATCTTCTATATTATATAAAAATAAAGAATTAATGAAGTATCAATATTTTATTGATGAAAAATGGAGTGGTGGAATTTATGCTTCTTCAGCTATTTCAGGTAGTAGATGTGGAAATATAGTTGCTTTAACATGGGCAACTTTATTATATTATGGAAATGAAGGATATTATAAAAATTATATAAAAATAATGGAAATACAAAAATATTTAGTTGATGAAATTAATAAAATTGATGATTTGTTTATTTACGGAGAGCCAGAATTAAGTATAGTTGGAATTGGTTCTAAAAATATTAATATTAATGTTATTGCGGACGAGATAAAGAAAAAAAAATGGGAAATAAATGTTATACAAAATCCAAATGGATTTCATTTTTGTGTAACTTCTTATCATACGAAAGATGTAATAAAAAATTTTATTTCAGATATTAAAAATGTAATTATTTATATAAAAAAAAATAATACAGGGAATGTAAAATATAGTCCATGTATTTACGGAACAATGAGTAAAATCGGCGATACTCAAATTATGCATGATGTAATCTCCGATTATTTACATGTGCTCAATGGAGCATTATGATCCATTTTTTCAGTTTGATGGCTTTTACACACAACTTCCAGCTCACAGTTCAACGCTTCTCCTCCCCTTCTAAAAAATGGGCAACCGCAACATTCATGTGTTCGCTTATTTGTGTACATTCCGGAGGACATGGATTTTTAAAGTCCATGTATTGTTTCTGACATTCTTGGTGGTTGTGGGGATTTTTTCCTGTGAATTGAACCCATTTCCTTAGAACAATAATATGCTCAGTTGTCGAATATTGTATGACAATGTTCATAAGGAAGAGTACATAAAGAACTTTTTTGATAAGCATAATGAATTATTTTGTAAATTTTAAATATAATTTTAATATGAAAATAATTAATTTTTTTATAAATATACTTTTATAAAAAAAAAATAAATGAGGGAATGTAAAATATAGTCGATATATTTACGGAAGAATGAGTAAAATAAGAGATAGTTAGATAATTAATAATGTAATTACTGATTATTTACTGATTATTTACATGTAATTAATAATGCCATATAATAGTTATTTAGTCATCTATCTGTTTTTCACGTGGTACTAACATATTATAATTCTAAATTTTATGAATTTGAATCAGTGAAGCATCCTTTATATTAATTTTAATCGGAGTTATTATAATAATTTTTATTATTTTAAATTATTTTATGTTTGGAATTATTTATCCTTGTATAAATGATAATGGTTCATATGATATTTTATCTTTAAAATGTGTAAAAGAAAATAAAAATACTCAAGCACCCCAAAATACTCAAGTACCACAAAATACTCAAGCACCACAAAATAATGATGATAATGATGATAATGATAATAAGGATGAATTAAATGTACAGTGTCATTTGTTTAATAATAATGAAGATAATTGTCCATTAAATTATTGTGATTGGAGCGCGAAATATTTAGTTTGTAATCAAAAAAGGAAAAAAAGGGATATGTCTCGCCGTGAATTGGACAAACTCCTAGATTATGATAGTATTATAGAAAATATAATTTATTATTTAAAAAAAATTCTGAATTGTCTATTTTTAATAAATTTTTTATAGACCCATATTTATTCAATATTTTAAAATTAATAATAAATTCAGATATATATGGGTATAAATATTATTCATCTAATATTGATTATGTTAAGAACCCAGATGAAACTGGAAGATATATTTTAATAAGTGATAAACACGGTTCAAAAAAGAAAATAATGTTTCCAAACAGGGATACATATTATGAACTCAAAAAAATATTACCTAAAAATGATATACCTGATAAACAAATGGAAGAAGTACCGAATTTTGAAATGGAAGATATTATTACTAATGGCAAATTTCCACTCATTACGGATGAAGAAAATTACTCTAAAGCAATAAAATTATTAACTAAAATTTATAATAATTATTTTATTCATATAAAAAATGAAGCTTTAAAAAAATTAACTATTTATGAAATGACTGATGATATACCTGATGAAACAGTAGTAGATATAATTAAATTATTTTATACTAGTTCTATGCATTCTACTTTAGTTGATATAAGTTTTGGTAACGACATTATTAGATATATAAATGGTAGTTTTATTACATCTCCAGAATATAAAAGTTTTATTAATGAAACTAGTCTCTATAAAGCGAAATATATTACTTATAAAGAACAAATTGAAACAGACTTAGAAATAGAAGCAGAAAATCTAAAAAAAACAGAAAAAGAATTAGAAATAGAAGCAGAAGAAAACAGACTTGAAGATTTAAAACATGGAATAAAACCAGAACCACTCTATGACACACAAGGTACGCCTTTAGAAAAAAGGATTTATAATTATCCTTCACCTATGAGTAAGGAAGAATATAATGAAAATAGAAAATTTAAAAATAGTAAAGGCAAATTAATTTATCTTTACGATGAAAAAGCACAATCGTCTGAAAAAAAAATACATACATATTGTACAAATAATCAGGCGTGTAAAAATGGTGGGTACAATTTAGCATGCTATAATGGTAAGCATATAAAAGAAGATGATGTTTTAATTAAATCTCGAGGTGAAGATCCAATCACTAGTTCCGATGATAAAAAAAAAATAAGTTGTAGGAATATAGATAGAATTGATACTTATTTAGGATTTGATATGTATGATCCTATTGGATCAACAGATGAATCTTGTATAAATAATAGTAAATTAACTGATGTACAAAAAAATTGTTATATTAACCGTTCGGGTACTGAATGTACTGACGAAGATGTTTATAAATATGCCACTTATATAAATAAAGAATGTAATCCACTGATAAATAAAGATGAAAAGAAATATACATTAAATTTGAATTATAATACAAATTTTCAAATAGTAGATAATGATGATGGTTCTTTAAAAGCAAAACAAACATTAAAATATTGGCCTGGAGATAAAGCGTGTCAATTATGGTATAGTGATATAAATAAAGATCCAGTAACTGAAGAAGAGATTGACTTAACAACAGATGATGGTGCTAAAAAATGGCTTGAATATAAAAAAAAATGTGCTTTTGCGGATAATCGTAACAACGATGATTTACGACATTTTATTCCAATAAATTGTCATGAACTATGTAATCAAGATGGAATTATAGAAGATCAAAACGGTAACACAACCGATTGTAAAATGTTTACAGGAAATATCAAAACAAATATAGATCAAGATTGTTCTAATGTTGATCCTGGGGAATGCGGTCAAACTTTTGATTTAACTTGTGAGTTATTTCCAGAAAGTGTATCACATCTAAGTTATGATGATGAATATGATGGTAAAACTTTTGAAAGAGAATCTAATTATGACCTCCATAAGAAGGATTACTATAAAAACTATAAACTAAATGATGATAAGAATATTTGTGGTGAAAAATTATTTATAAAAGTATTAAATTAAAAAATTTTAATTTAAATAGTGTAATAATATTTTAATAAGAATATAATATTGAATCATTTTTTTATAATATATATTTATAAAAAAATGAATAATTTTGTGATTAAAATAAAATAATATAAACTAAGGAAAAAAGCAAACTAGTGAACAAGTTGTGTGTCCTGTTAAAAACATTCATTAGACACTTCATTAGAAATTGTAGAAACAATGTCTGATTTATATCAAACATCTAAACCAAAAATGTTACTATGTGTTTTAGGAGGCGTAGTTTCGTATGAAGATTATGGTTCATTTAGAACTTCCCGTCTGGGAAAAGCATATTATGATGCCGCCAAAGATAACGATTGTGATATTTTAATTATTGATCCATTAACAGGTGATTGTAGATCTCAGATACCTGAAGCTGGTGAGAATACTGTAAGGTTTATTAAAGAATCAATAGAGAAAAATTCTAATCCTCATGCGGTTATTAATGTTACTTTGATAAGGGAATCAGCTGAATTATTTGATTATGATTTAATTTTCAAAAATAGTGAATATTCAGATGGTGGAGTTTGTATTATAAATGATATTAAAGGAACAGACGATTCATATTTTAAAGAATTACGTGAAAAAGTGTATGATAAACTTTCAGAATATATTCATGTATCTACTGTTCCTATAAGTTTATGTGAAATATTTAATGATTATGGTAAAATTAAAATGAGTATGTTTTGGTCAAAGAAAAAAGGTATAATAGAATTGAACAAATCAGAGATTGAAAAAGAAATACGATTAAATATATTTAGAAGTATTATATCTATAAACGATATTGGAAATATAAAATTTATATGGTCGCATATATCATTAAATAATGTACATCGTGAAAAAACAAATATTATTTTAAGTAACTAATATTAATTATATATATTTTTTTTCTTTTATAATTATATAATGAATATTAATAATTCAATTGAATCATTTGTTAATATA
>Ga0206127_1000902_pt1 | contig 34047 bp, 28 predicted proteins | sample Helgoland_Spring_6_FD_148646 | JGI IMG/M metagenome (GOLD analysis project Ga0206127, IMG submission 148646) | Pelagic subsurface seawater microbial communities from Kabeltonne, Helgoland, North Sea - Helgoland_Spring_Bloom_20160419_1 | ecosystem: Environmental > Aquatic > Marine > Epipelagic ...
TGCGAGAGAATTTAAAGAAAGTGCCGAAAATGCGGACCCATGCTCAAGCAGTTGTAATCGGTGGCGGTGTCATTGGTTGTTCTATACTTTATCATCTGACCAAATTGGGCTGGAGTGATGTGGTTCTTTTGGAACGCGACGAGCTGACGTCCGGTTCGACCTGGCATGCGGCGGCGAATATTCATGGGCTACATGACAGCACCAATATCAGCCGTATCCAACACTACACGATGAACCTTTACAATGAGCTGGAAGTCGAGACCGGACAAAGCTGCGGCGTGTTTCAGCCCGGAAGCCTATATCTAGCCCAAACAGAAAACCGTGAACATCAGCTGCGTCTTCAGGCGGCTAAGGCCAAATTCTACGGTATGAACTTTCACGAGGTCAGCCGCGAGGAGGCGAAGCGGCTGCATCCTTTGGTCAATTATGACGGGGTGCGCTGCATCATGTTTGAACCTGATGGCGGCAATGTCGATCCCTCAGGTGTCACCCATGCCTATGCGGCCGGCGCGCGGGCGCGGGGTGCGGAAATTCATCGTTTCACCCCGGTGATGGGCACAGAGGCCCAGGCCGATGGCAGCTGGATTGTGCGCACCCCGAAGGGCGACATTCACACGCAATGGGTGGTGAATGCCGCAGGTCTCTGGGGGCGAGAGGTGGCCGCGATGGCCGGTATTACCTTGCCGCTTCAGCCAACAGAGCATCAATATTTCGTGACCGAAACCATTCCAGAGGTGGCCGCGATGAGCCAGCGCCTGCCGTCGGTTGCGGATCGTGATGGCGAATATTATCTGCGCCAAGAGGGGCAGGGGCTTTTGATTGGCGCCTATGAAAAGGATATGCGGTTTTGGGCCGAAGAAGGCACGCCGCTTGATTTCGCCCATGAACTTTTTGCCGATGACTTAGACCGGATCGAAGACAATATGATGCGTGCCATTGATCGCGTGCCTGCCGTCGGCACAGCTGGGATCAAACGCGTGATTAATGGGCCGATGATCTGGTCACCCGACAGCAATGTATTGTTTGGCCCGCATCCCGATTTGACAAACTATTTCTGCTGTAATGGGATCATCCCTGGTTTTAGCCAATCGGGCGGTATGGGTTTGATGTCGGCGCAATGGATGGTGGAGGGCGAAAGCCAATATGATATGTTCGCTTGGGATGTCGCGCGTTTTGGCGACTGGGCCGATAAGGCCTTTACCAAGGCGCGGGTGGGCGACCAATATGCCAAGCGTTTTGCGATCCATTTTCCCAATGAAGAGCGCGACGCTGGCCGGCCTCTCCGCACCCGTCCCGCTCATGCTTTGCAAACGGCCCTTGGCGGCGTGTTTGGGCTGAACTACGGCTGGGAGCATGTGCAGTGGTTTGCCGATCACCCCGGCGCAAAGGACACAAATGGCTTCACCCGGCAAAATTGGTTCGAGCCTGTGGGCCGCGAATGCCGCATGCTGCGCAATACGGCTGGGATCATAGATATTTCGAATTTTGCCAAATATCGCGTCTGTGGCGGGCAGGCGGAGGAGTGGCTTAACGCCGTCTTCGCCAATACGATGCCCAAGGCGGTGGGCCGCTCTTGCCTGACGCCTTTGATCGGTGTGCGCGGGGGGATTGCTGGCGATTTCACAGTGACGCGGTTGGCTGAAGATGAATTTATGATCATCGGCTCCGGCATGGCCGAACGCTATCATCAGCGGTTCTGGAAGATGGTTCCGATGCCTGCAGGCGTGAGCTTTGAAAGCCTGACCGAAGCGCTTTGCGGCTTTAATGTTGCGGGGCCAAAATCCCGCGCATTGCTGCAGCGTCTGACTAATACGTCGCTGGCCACTGAGGATTTCCCTTTCATGCGATCCAAGCGTATTGAGCTGGCCGGCGTGGATTGCGTCGCGCTGCGGGTCTCTTTCACAGGGGATTTGGGCTGGGAGCTACATTGCAAAACAGAAGACCAGTTGCGGCTCTATGAGGCCCTGCTGGACTGCGCAAAAGACTTTGATGCAGGCCCTGTCGGGGCCCGTGCATTAATGAGCCTTCGAGTGGAAAAAGGCTACGGCTCTTGGTCGCGGGAATATAGCCCGGAATATTGGCCGCAGGAGGTTGGTCTCGCGGGATTGATCAAGCTAGACAAGGATTTTCTGCATAAAGAGGCCTATCTGGCCATCAAAGATAAAGACCCGCGCGAGCGGCTTTGCATCGTTGAAATCCTGGCGCCAGATAATGCCGATGCCACGGGCGGTGAGCCCATTTTCGACAAGGCTGGAGCAGGTGTTGGACGGGTGACATCTGGCGCCAATGGCTATGGGGTGAATAAGTCCTTGGCGCTGTGTTACCTGAGAAATGTGAAAGCGGGTGATGAGCTGGATGTTATGATCTTGGGAAAACGGCATCATGCGATTGTTCTGCCCGAAGCCCCCTTTGATCCCAAGGGGGAGAAATTGCGGGCTTAGCTCTAGATTGATCCGCCTTCGACCATAAAGTTTTGCGCCGAACAGGCAGCAGAATCGTCGGAGGCGAGAAACAGCACCATTCGGGCTACATATACTGGATCGATAGCATCGGGAAGGCATTGGCGATCAATTTGCTTAGCGAGTGCTTCGGGAGTGACCCAAAGCTCCTTTTGCCGCTCGGTCATAATCCAACCGGGCACAACTGTGTTGACCCGAATACGATGATCGCCCAGGTCGCGCGCCATGGTTCGGGTCAGCCCGTGCACCGCTGCCTTGGCAGTGGTATAGGCTGGAAAGCCGCCACCGGCTTCCCACCATGAGTTCGACCCCATGTTTATAATAGAGCCACCGCCAGCCGCGATCATGTCATCGGCCACTGCTTGAATGGCAAAAAACATATGGCGCAGATTGTTGTTTTGCCGCTCATCCCAATACTCTGGGGTCACGCTGCGCCAATCATGCCGATCATCTCTTGCAGCATTGTTGACCAAAACCTGCGCTGGCCCCAGCTTTTTTTCCAAATCGGCGAAAGCGGTTTTGAGCGCCTCAATGTCGCGTAGATCACAGGGTGCGAAGCTATGCGTGCCGTCTAGCTTGGCTAAAAGCGCCTCTGATCCTGTGATGTCCATATCAACGAATCCCACCTGTGCCCCCTGTTCGGCAAAGGTATTGACCAGCTCAGCGCCGATACCCGACGCGCCTCCTGTTATAAAGACGGTTTTGCCGCGCAGGCTGGGGTAATTGGCAAATCTTGAGGTCATTTCGGTCTCTTTTGTGGCTTGGACTGATACCATGTCCGCTTGCTGGCGTTTATGCAATGACTTCCTGCGGGCTTACAGATCATTTTGCAGCTGGCCCAGAAAGGTGTTGCTTGGCACTATATAAACGGTTAGCCCATCACAGCTTACACGAGGAAATCACGCTATGATCACTGCATTTTACGCTTCGCTTTTGGGCTTGTTTTTCACCATTTTGACCTTCCGCGTTTTGGCGCTCCGAGGCGTCACCCTGTTAAAATGGCTGGCCTTTAACAACTTTGGAGCGCAGGCATTAGAACGCTCCGTGCGCGCGCACGGAAATTTTATTGAATATGTCCCAATGGTCTTGCTGATGATGTATTTGGCAGAAGCTGCAGAACTCTCGCCGCTGCGGCTTCACATCACCGGTGCCTTGCTATTACTGGGGCGGGTCATGCATGGGGTTTGCTTTGGCTTTATGGAGTTTAACATGCCGCTTCGCTTTGGCGGTATGGTGTTGACGCTTTTGGCTTTGATCAATATTTCTGTCAGCTTGCTGATCGTGGCGCTTTAGCGCATTCGATCAATCCGGAGCAATGAGACCCAAGCCGCGCAGATAGATGCCCATGCCGCTTTCAAGCAGTTGCTCGGCCGGAATAGGGCTGCGCCCGCCGGGTACGCCGCGGGCAAACAGCTCGACCACCCCGTGGCTGAGTGCTCAGATATGGGCAGCGAACATCTGCGGTGGTGGGCGTTTTTCCGCTGGGATATGCTTGCTCAGCTCCACTGCCGCGGCTTGCAGAACCTTTTGCGCCTCCATCGCGGCGTGATTGAGCTCGGGGCTGGGTTGACGCGGTAGGCCACTTTCAAACATGGCGACGTAAGGGCCGCGGTGCGTGCGGACAAAATTCAAATAAGCCTGGCCGGTCGCCTCGAAGGCACTAAGTGCGTTGGGGTGTCGACCGTTATAGGCGGTTTCCATGCACTCGGCAAAAATGGCAAAGCGCTGCAATGCGGCCTCAGCAATCAGATCCTCGCGGCCCTCGAAATGGCGATAGACGGCGGCTAGTGTTACGCCGGAATTCTTGGCCGCTTCCGATAGGGTAAAGCCGGTTGGGCCTTTGGTTTCAATCAACAAAAGCGCGGCGTCCACCAAAGCTTGACGCAAGTTGCCGTGATGATATCTGCGTATTTGCATCGTGGATCCAATCCACCTTCGCCCAAAGGCAGGGTTGCAGTCCAGAAAATTTAGCGGCCTATTTCGTTGCGATCAAAAGGCGTCGTTTGGTAGATTTCATTGATCCAATTGCCATAGAAAAGATGCGCATGCGAGCGCCAGCGGTTGAGGGGCGTTTGTCTGGGATCATCCCCGGGATAATAATGACCCGGTATATTGATGGGGGTGCCATTGGCAGTGTCGCGGTCATATTCTTGTTTGAGCGTATTGCTATCATATTCAAAATGATTGAAGAGATACAGCGCGCGATGGGCCGAATCCTCTACCAAACAAGGACCAGTCTCGCTCGACCCAAGCAGGGTTTTGAGACCCGGCACAGCGGCAATTTCATCCTGCTTCATCTCTGTCCAGCGGCTGACGGGCACCACGAAATCATCTGAAAACCCACGCAAATAAGGCGAGGAGGGGTCTAAGTTTTGGTGTCGAAAACAGCCAAAAGCCTTCTGCGGCAAATCATGTTTTTTTACCCCATGCAGGTGATTGATCATCGCCATGCCGCCCCAGCAGACCCCCAAGGTGGCATGCACATGGCTTTGAGTCCATTTCATCACCTCCACCATTTCTGGCCAATAGGTGACGTCTTGGAAATCCAAATGCTCAATCGGCGCACCGGTGATGATCAACCCATCAAATTTTTCATTCCGAACCGCGCTGAAGGCTTTATAAAATTGCTCCATATGATCGGAGGAGGTGTTTTTTGTTTGGTGGCTCGTCATCCGCAAGAGGGTGAGTTCAATCTGCAACGGGGTTGCCCCAATGAGGCGGGCAAATTGATTTTCCGTCTGAATTTTGAGCGGCATGAGGTTGAGCAATGCGATGCGGAGTGGACGGATGTCTTGGCGGTCTGCCTGGCTGGGGTCCATGACCATCACACCTTCGGCGCTCAGAACATCGTGGGCGGGCAGATTTGCGGGAATCTTAATTGGCATAAAGTTCAGTCCTTGCCGCCATTGGATCGCGATGCTGCGGCGTGGTGGTCTAGGGTTTCGGCCACCAGAGCTTCGAAATCCTGAGGCGTCTTTAAATTTTGCACATCATTGGCTTGAAGCGTAATGCCCCATTTGGCCATCTCCGCATACCGTGGCTGGCGATGGGCCATGGCGCGCGCATAGGTCCAGCGGATGAAATCATCGGGATTCACCTTATCGGGCTGAGCGCCTGTTTCGCGCTTATAGTCCGACCAACAGGTCATGAGAAATTCCGGCTGATAGCACATAGGTTTTGGCGCCAAATCAAAGCGCCGCACCAATTCGGCCGTGTGATCCTCACTGCCGGCAATCCAGATCATCAGCAGGTTATCCGATAGGGCGGTTAAAATCGGATCGGCCGCATCCCAAGGATCGACAACTTCACAAATCGAGCCTCCACTGTCGCAGATAAAGTTGTCATAACCATAAAGATCACTGGCCCGCTCAATGAAGTGAGGCGTATCCAAAAGCGCGGCGCGCTCGGCAGCGTGATGTTGCGCTTGGCGGTTGCAATAATCATCAAATGGAATGCCGGCCTTTGACACATCGCCCGGTTTTCCCAAATATGTGGATAGCGGCGCAAGGTTCTCAAAGGTAATATTCGAGGACATAGAAATAGAGTCTGAGCGCAATAACTCAGCCAAAAAAGGCACAGCCATGGCGGCTTTCTTGAAGTTATCAACAATATGCTCGCCCATATAGCGCGTGCCGATGCGATAATCTATCGAGTAATGAAACCAATTCCCTCGGTGGCGCAGTATGGAAGATATATGGGTTTTTCCCAGACCCGACATTGCAAACAGCAGGGCTTTTTTCTGTTTGGCACCGGCCCATTGTGCGCCGTTTTCATAAATCATGGCTTATAATCCCAAGCTTCAATTTTATCATAGGCCAATATGGTCGATTGGAAAAGACCTTGCGCTAGGCTTGGCGTTTAAGATTTAGGTAATTGGCCACCAAAATCAATACAGCACCAAGAACCAGGTAGAGATCTAGGCTCTCTTCATAAAACACAACGCCGATGACCGCTATCAATGGCAGGCGTGCAAAATCGACAGGCATCACCAGACTCGCCGGAGCCAAAGATAGAGATTTCGTCATGCAAAAATGTGCGGCCAGCCCGGTGGCGCCAATCACGATAAGCCAAGGCACCGTGGCTAGCTGGGGCAGGGCGATATCCCCGTCGTAACAGGCGCAAAGCAACCCAAAGAGAATTTGTAACCCAGTGAGAAAAAACAAGATTTTGGTCAATGAGTTTTGTTCCGTAAGCTTGCGAGTCAAAATTGCCGCGCCTGCAAAGCCAATGGCGGCAGAGCCGGCGGCTAATATTCCGATGTTCACCGCACCTATTTCCGGTTGAGCGACGATTAAAACGCCGATGAACCCCAAGGCCGCAATCGCCAATTTGCGAAGCGTTAAACTTTCGCCTAAAATTAACGGGCCTAGTAGTAAAACCCAGATGGGTGAGGTAAATTCAAGCGCGAATAATTGCGCCAATGGAATTAACGGTAAGGCGAAGAACCAAAGATTTTGCCCGATGAAATGAAATATGTTGCGCAGAAGGTGAAGGCGAAAATACTTGAGGTCTATTTCGCCTAGCGTGCCCACAGATTTCGCCACGCCGAGAACGATTAAAAAGCCCATAATGGAACGATAGAACATAATCTCGAACGTATCGAGTTGCCCGGATATTGCCCGGCCAGCGATGGCCATTGATGTAAAAGAGAAAATAGCACCAATCATCCACAGCGCGGCACGGCGGTTGTTCATTTTGCAAGCCTCTTACAATCTTGGCCAACCCAATGACATAAATCCGCCCTACGCAAGCCACAAAACGAAGTTGGGCCGTTCCGTAGCCTCAGACAGCATAAGGCGGAGAAAATCTCCGCCTTATGAAGTACTTTAGGTTTTGGGGGCGCGATTGCGGCCCTTGGCCAATACGCCTTGCAACATTCCGGCGGTGAACCCAAATTCTTTACAAAGTTGTGTGTGACGCTCTGTCGCCGTCATACTGCACATATAGCCAACGTACCCACGTAACACTCGCTTCACTGCGTGTGCGTAGGCTTTTACGTGCGTACTTTTTTTCTTTTGGCAACTATATACGAAACTGCCAGTACTCACCTCGCTTGTAGATACAAGCCTCGTCAAATATGGCTATTTCGCCTTCTGCGAATTGCTGTTTCTTCAGTGCCAAGTTTGCTCGCAGAGTTACTATGATTTTCAGTAGTCACACGTTTGTGCAACATTCTGTGTAACTGAACGCGAAAACCTCAATTAAATCAACGACTGATTTTTTATGTGAAACAAAAGTATAAGTCACTAAATAAATTAAATCAATGACTTATAATTAAATAACTACTCCCACTCAATCGTACCCGGAGGCTTGGAAGTGATGTCATAGGTCACTCGGTTGATGCCTTGCACTTCGTTAATAATGCGCGTGGCGGTTTCGCCAAGGAATTCATGGGAAAACGGATAATAGTCTGCGGTCATCCCGTCGACAGACGTGACAGCCCGCAGTGCACAGGCAAAGTCATAAGTTCGGCTGTCGCCCATAACGCCGACGGTGCGAACAGGCAGGATCGCGACGAAAGCTTGCCAGATCTCGTCGTAGAGACCGTGCTTACGAATTTGATCGATATAAATCGCATCGGCGCGGCGCAAAATTTCGAGTTTCTCGCGGGTAATTTCTCCCGGGCAGCGGATTGCAAGGCCGGGGCCAGGAAAGGGATGGCGACCGATGAAAGACGCGGGTAGGCCCAACTCGCGACCCAAGGCCCGCACTTCATCTTTGAACAGCTCACGAAGAGGTTCAACCAAGCTCAAGCCCATTTTTTCAGGCAATCCGCCGACATTGTGATGTGACTTGATGGTCACCGACGGTCCGCCTGAGAAGCTAACACTCTCAATGACATCAGGGTATAGGGTGCCCTGAGCCAGGAATTTGGCGCCTCCAACATCCGAGGCATGTTTTTGGAACACGTCGATAAACAGCTTACCGATGATCTTTCGCTTGGTTTCCGGATCGGATTGACCATCAAGAGCGCCAAGAAAGAGCTCTTTTTCATCCGCATGGATGAATGGTATATTATAGTGATCGCGGAACATACCGATGACCTCATCGGCCTCACCTTCGCGCAGCAAGCCATGGTCGACAAAAACACATGTCAGCTGGTCGCCAATCGCCTCGTGGATCAAAACCGCCGCAACAGAGCTGTCAACGCCACCTGAAAGGCCGCAAATCACTTTTTGATTCCTAACTTGATCGCGGATCGCCTGTAATGCCTGCTCGCGATAAGCTCCCATGGTCCAATCCCTAACAAATCCGGCTCGACGAATGAAATTTTCATAGAGTTGCGCCCCTTTGGGGGTGTGATGTACTTCTGGATGGAATTGAACAGCGTAAAATTCGCGGGCCGGGTCTGCTGTGACCGCGAATGGCGCATTGGGCGAGGTTCCGTAAACCTCGAACCCCGCCGCAATGGCGCTGACATGATCGCCATGGCTCATCCAGACCTGCTCATCGCCGTCTTCAAACCAACCGTCCAGCAGGCCCAATGGGGCTTTTGGGCTCACATAGGCGCGACCAAATTCGGCTGTACCATGTCCGCGCTCCACTTTGCCGCCCAGGCATTGCATCATCACCTGTTGGCCATAACAAATTCCTAAAACTGGAATACTCATCTCAAATACAGCCATTGGAGGGCGCGGAGAGCCTTCGTCAATCACTGAGGCAGGCCCGCCCGACAAGATCACAGCCTTCGGCGCAAACTGCGTCAAAAAATCTTCTGTTACATTCTGAAACGGATGAATTTCGCAATAGACATTAAGCTCGCGCAAACGCCGTGCGATGAGTTGCGTAACCTGACTGCCAAAGTCGATGATAAGTAATTTTTGATGCATATTTTCCATAGTCCCCGATATTCTGACCGTTAAAAAGGTTCAACCCAAGGAAAGAGAAGATTTTACGCCTTATGTCGTTTTCCCGTCCGAAGTGGCGGAAATTAACGTCTTGTGGCCGAAGAAATGCTTAGAAGCGTCATGACACTTAAATTTGAGGTTTCAAAATGTCCGAGACACGCGCGCGTAGATCCCGCAGCGGCGGTGGCGCCGCCCGCCGAGCCGAACGCACAGCGGTGAGCGTCGAAACAGAGCGCTATATTGAGCGTAATATTCCTCTGTACGAATTCTTGGACGAGGCGACACTCGAAATAATCGAGTATAATGCGGAAACCTTACTCGAGGAAATCGGCGTGAACTTCGTGGACAGTCCGGTAGCCTTAGAACGTTGGCGCTCGGTTGGGGCGAATATTGAGGGCGAGCGTGTAAGGATCCCACGCGGCCTTGCTAGAGAGCTGTGCAAAACGGCGCCATCTAAGTTTGTGCAACACGCGCGCAACCCTGAGCGGAGTGTCGAAATTGGTGGCAAATCCCTTGTGACTGCGCCGGTCTATGGTCCGCCCTTCGTGCGCGACCGAGATGGCGGTCGCCGGTACGCAACTTTGGCTGATTTTAAAAAATTTGTTAAATTGGGCTACATGTCGAAATATTTGCATCATTCTGGTGGGACCGTCTGCGAGCCAACAGATGTGCCTGTCAACAAGCGCCATTTGGACATGCTTTTGGCGCATATGGTCTATAGCGACAAGCCGTTCATGGGATCTGTGACCGAACCAAGCCGCGCGCAGGATTCCGTCGATATGTGCGAAATTTTGTTTGGCAAAGACTTCGTCCAAAACAACACCGTGATGACCTCGCTGATCAATATCAACAGCCCGCTCACGTTTGACAGCATCATGATGGGCGCTTTAGAGGTTTTTGCCTCCAACAATCAAGCCAGCATTATTTCGCCCTTCATCGTGGGGGGCGCGATGGCGCCTGTGTCGGTTGTGGGAACATTGACCCAGGTTTTGGCGGAAGTTTTGGCCGGTATTGCCTATAGCCAAATCATCAAGCCGGGAGCACCTGTAATTTTTGGCACATTTGTGACCTCCATTGATATGAACTCTGGCGCGCCGACTTTCGGCACGCCAGAAGCCAGCCAAATTCTCTACGGAGCCGGGCAATTGGCCCGCCGGATGAACTTGCCGTTTCGCTCAGGCGGTGGCCTTTGCGGCTCGAAACTGCCCGACGCGCAGGCCGCTTACGAGTCCGCCAATACGCTCAACGCTGCGCTCTTGGGTGGGGTGAACTTCATGCTGCACTCCTGCGGCTGGCTGGAGGGCGGGCTGGTGGCGTCCTTTGAGAAATTCATTATGGATGCCGACCACCTAGGCACTTTGCAGAAAATGGGCCTTGGGGTCTCAGCCGATGAAAACGGCCAAGCGATGGATGCCATCCGAGAGGTCGGACCAAGCGGCCATTATCTTGGCTGTGACCACACGCAAAGGAACTTCAAATCTGCTTTTTGGCGGTCAAATCTGTTTGACTATAAGCCCTTTGAGACCTGGTACGAAGAGGGCGCGCGTGACACGTATAGCTTGGCCGTAGACCGCGTGGCCCATCAATTGGCCAGTTATCAGCAACCGCCGCTCGATCCTGAGATTTTGGCGGCGCTTGAGAAATATGTGGCTGACAAAAAAGCTGCGATGCCCGACGCTTTTGTTTAGGGCATTGGCCTTTGGTCCTTAGGTCTTTTTAAGACTGCTGTATTCTGCCAATGTGGCAATAAAATATCGGATGTGGCGCGCTGGGGATGCGACCGAACCCTAATAAGGTTTTTATTATCAAAATCTTAGTGGGGTGCCATTTTGGAAAAGCGGTCCCGAAAGCGGTCCTTAGCTGTAAATATGAGCAATTGGATCTCGCATGAGAACTTAAAGCCAAACCAGTGCCACCAGTACCGAACAGCTTCATAGCTGACATCTACTCAACGCTTATGAAGCAGGTCCTCTACGTTCCTCAATGAAAGTGGGAATCTCACATACAGTATGACTGCAAGCTAGATGATCTTAGGACTGGTTTTGAAGTAGCGGAAGGACGGTTGATTGGGCATAGCGTCATGTTTATGTGCCGGGCCTGTTGTGAGCAAGGCGCTTTATTCTGACAGTGCCTTTATATTGTCACATCTCAGACCGTTGCATCCATTCCCACCACTTCACTTTTGCCCAAATACCCATGGATAAAATAGGTTGGGGTGGTAACTGTTCCGGGTTACCCATTGCCTGAATATCTTTTAAAAGTTGGCTGTCGATCCCGTTAAGCGCCTCTGCTGCGAGCCGTCCAGACATAGTACCTTTCGTCATGCCGGATTATAACTGGCCAGTCCGTTGCGCGCCGCCTCTAACATGAGCTTGGGACGTTTGAGAGTGTTTAATTTGAGTTCAATGTGTCGCACCACGCACCTCCATTTAAAGAACCAACCCTCAGGCTGGTACAGGTGCCGTGGGTGTTGCATCTCGCGGTGTTTGGCCTTCGGTCAATTCATAGATGGGCTGATTTTATTCCTCGTTATTTGAGGCTTAGAGCGAATTAACCGACGCGTAATGATTATTACTATAATACTAATGCAACCTTTGAAAAGATTGGTGTCTGGAGTGCGTATCTCACAATTTGACTTTTCGAGCGGTCGAGGCGGCGTGCCACATTCGAAAATGCCTGTTTGGATGCCTCATGCGGTCAAGCTGTATCTGGCCCATACAGAGCATGGATATTCTATTCGCAGTTTGGCCCGGTATTTTGGTGTTCACCCGTCAACGGTGTTGCGCTCTGTCCGCAAGATTGAGACATTGCATGACGATCCTCTTGTCGATCGCGCGGTCCAAGAATTGAGCAAATACTGCTTAGAATCAGCGCCCAGGCGCTTGGAGAAAAAACCCATGAGCCATCAAAATCCTGCCTCCAATCCCCTGTGCTACCCGGCCTCTCTGGACGCGCCGAGCATCACCGCCTTGCGGTATCTGGCATGAAAAATACCGTCTTGGCTTTGGCGCAGGGGCTTGAGCTGGCGGTTATTGTCCGTGAGGCGGTTCAGGGACAGGTTGAGAAATTGGGGACGCTTGATTTGGCGCAGGTCATGGCCATGACCATGCAAGATTGGCTCAAATGTGACGATCCGTAAGTACGGATCATGCGCTTTCACCTCACCGATGTCGGTTTAAAACTTCTGGCAAGACTGGAGGAGGCCGACACGAATGACTCCGAAGGCCGAGAGGGCGGGCCCTCCGACCCTGTCAGCCGTGGGCGATTGCACTACGGCCATGCGATCAGCCCGGTTTACGCTTTGGCGCGCCGTCGCAACAAAGATGGCGAGCCATATATTTACGCAGCCTTGTGAAACAGGCGGAGCGGTTACGGGAGGATTATGAATTGGCGCTGCTCGAAAGCAATACGCCCATCGATTAGCTTGGGACCAGGTCTTGGCGATCTGGCGCTGCGCTGTTGATGCCGGCTCGAGGGGCTTGAGGCCGTGGAGCAGACTATGGGTTGGTCAGCGCGCTCTGGGAAAATCGTGTTGAGCATTGCTCTGCAAAGGCTGGCGCGCCATTACCAAGACACGCAAGCGGCTGAAGCCTTGGTCGGCTAACGCCTCAGTGCATAACGGATATTCCCAACCTTGGGGGTGGCTGTTTACGCGGGTTGTGTTAGTTTAAAACAACTGAGGACTACTGACATGCGCAATTTAAAAATTCCCGAGCAACGCCATCCTGAAAAAGCGAAACGGCCGGACAATCCGCAGCCGAAAAAGCCGGCTTGGATTCGTGTGAAAGCCCCTGTCGGGCAAGGCTACCAAGAGACACGCAAAATCATGCGTGACAATAAGCTCGTGACTGTCTGTGAAGAGGCCGGCTGCCCCAATGTGGGGGAATGCTGGAATCAAGGCCATGCCACAATGATGATCATGGGGGAGGTCTGCACGAGGGCCTGTACCTTTTGCAATATTGCCACCGGAAAACCGCCAGAAGATTTAGATGTGTTCGAGCCGGGCCGGGTGGCCGATGCCGTAAAAAAATTGGGGCTCAACCACGTTGTCGTCACCTCAGTGGATCGCGACGATATCGAAGATGGCGGTGCGGCGCATTTCGCCCAAACCATTCGCGCGATTCGCAAGCAATCGCCCAACACAACCATTGAGATCCTGACACCCGATTTAATTCGTTGCGCCCCTGAAGCCTTGGAAGAGGTTGTGGCGGCGAAACCCGATGTGTTTAACCACAATCTAGAAACCGTCCCCGGTCTCTATCCCGAAGTGCGCCCCGGCGCGCGGTATTTTCACTCACTGCGGCTGCTGCAACGGGTCAAGGAGCTCGATCCCACGATGTTTACCAAATCGGGTATAATGGTCGGTTTAGGGGAGGATCGCCAAGCTGTGCATCAGGTCATGGATGATATGCGCGCGGCCAATGTAGATTTTATCACCATCGGCCAATATCTCCAACCGACGCTCAAACATCACCGGGTTGACCGATTTGTCACGCCAGAGGAATTTGCCAGCTATGATAAAGCGGCCAAAGGAAAGGGATTCTTGATGGTCTCAGCGACCCCCTTAACCCGCAGTTCTTATCACGCGGGTGATGATTTTGCGAAAATGCAAAAGGCACGACAGGCGGCACAGGGTTAGGGCTAAAGGCTGCGTTAAAAGCCTATTCCGCCGCGATGCGAATTCACCGTCAGCCAATCTGGCCAGCCGATCAATCGCTCGATGCCAAATAGAACCAAAGCGATCCCCACAACGGCAATCCACAAGAGAATGGTTTTTTCAAGGGTGGATGGCGTGCAATCTTTGCCGTTTTTAGAAAAATCTTGGGTTCATGTAAAACGAACTTTTCCAATAAAGGGCAGGTTGCGGTTGCGTTGGGCGAAATCAATACCATAGCCTACCACAAACTCATCTGGAATTTCAAAGCCCAAGAAGTCAGTCTTGATGTCAACCTCGCGTCGTGAGGGCTTGTCCAACAAGGCGATGGTCCGCATCCGTTTGGGTTGACGGCGCAAAATATGCTCGGTGACATTTTTCATCGTGTGGCCGGTGTCGACAATATCCTCCACAATAAGGACGTCACGATTCTCGATGGTGCCACGCAGATCCTTCAATATACGCACCTCGTGCGAGCTTTCCATGGCGTCGCCATAGCTGCTGACCTCCAGGAAATCGACCTCAATCGGCAGATTAATCTCGCGCACCAAATCAGCAATGAAAACAAATGAGCCGCGCAAAAGTCCGACCACCACCAGTTTATCAGTATCTGCAAATTCTTGCTCAATTTCTGCGGCCAATTGCTCTATTCTGGCGGCAATAGACTTGGCAGAAATCATATTGTCGATGACATACGGTTTTTGCGACATAGTACCCTCTTGAATTTTTCCCAGCTTTCTAGGACATCTTGCGCTCAAAGTCAGCGGGAAACACAATGCCAACCCATAATGAAACAAAAATTTTGCCATATTCTGCGCAGGGCATGTATAATTTGGTCGCAGATGTGGCCTCATACCCGGAATTTTTGCCTTGGTGTGCCGCCGCGCGCGTGAAATCAGTGACCGATGAGGGATCGCGGCAAATTATGGCGGCGGATCTTGTTATCTCTTTCAAAGTATTTCGCGAACGCTTCGGCAGTCAGGTGATCTTGCATCCCAATGATAAGTTCATCGACACCCAATATCTCGATGGACCATTTAAATATATGAAATCTACCTGGAAGTTTGAGGATACACCCGAAGGCTGCGCTGTTACATTCTTTGTAGATTTTGAGTTCAAGAGCGCCATTTTACAAGGTGTGATTGGTCTGGTCTTCAATGAGGCCATGCTGCGGATCGTGCGAGCATTTGAGACCCGAGCGGATGCTCTTTATGGGCAAGCCCGGCAATAAAAAAGGCCCCCAAATAAGAGCCTTTTTCGAGTATCTACCTTAGGTTTTACGACGTGTGATCATAGGCGCGCTCGCCATGGGCGGCTAGATCCAACCCGGTGTATTCGTCTTCCTCACTGACCCGCAGAGGGGTCACGAGTGACACGAGCTTGACCAGCACCACGGTCACAACCACCGTGAAAATGCCGACAATGACCAGGCTGCCAATTTGCGCGACCCACGCGCCTGCTCCAAAGACTGCGATCATGATGGTTCCAAAGATCCCGCCGACACCGTGGACGGCGAAAACGTCCAATGTATCGTCTATTTTTAGGCTATTGCGCACCAGATTTACCGCTTCCTGGCACAGGATGCCTGCGACTGAACCGATGAGGAGTGCCTCAATTGGACCAATAAAGCCAGAAGCCGGTGTGATAGAGGCCAGCCCTGCAATCGTGCCGGTTACCATACCCACGAGTGAGGCTTTGCCGTATTTGATCCGCTCCCAGAGCGCCCAGGTGAGCGAGGCCGCTGCGGCAGAAATGTGCGTAACCGTCATAGCCATAGCTGCGCCGCCATCGGCCGCCAATTGCGAACCGCCGTTAAAGCCGAACCAACCAACCCAAAGCATCGCAGCCCCGAGCATGACAAAGCCAGGGTTGTGCGGCGGGGTGGTTGTATTGCGCCGCGCGCCGAGCATCACTGCAATGACCAATGCCGCCAGGCCCGCTGTTTCATGCACCACAACACCGCCCGCGAAATCCTTTAATCCCGTGGCGCCAAACAGGCCGCCATCGGCCAGGAAACCGCCGCCCCAGACCCAATGTACAACCGGCGCATAGCAAAGCAGCATCCACAGACCGGAAAATGTCATCACAAACCCAAATCCAATCCGCTCAACATAGGCGCCGACGATCAAGGCGGGGGTTATGATGGCGAAGGTCATTTGAAAGGCAAAGAACAGAACTTCTGGCAGAGTCGTGCCATCTCGGACCGTACTGGCGTCAACACCGCTTAGGAAAATATGGCTCAGACCGCCCCAATATCCGGAGGTGCCAGAACCAAAGGCGATGGAATAGCCGCAGGCCAACCAAAGCACACTCATGAGACAAGCAATGCCGAAACATTGCATGAATACGCTCAGAACATTTCGAGCGCGCACAAGCCCCCCGTAAAAAAGAGCCAGCCCTGGCAGTGTCATGAATAGCACCAATGCCGTGGCAACAATAATCCAAGCTGTATCAGCCGCGTTCATAGTAACCTCCTATATCACGTGATCACGTGGCGGACTAATCGACCACAAGCGCAGGTGATGAAAAGCGTCATGCAGGGCGCACTGATGTTTTTCAGGGCTTATTCAAAGTTTGCATAAATTTTGAGCGAAAATAACGCACCAGGTTTAATCAATGGGCTAAGGTGAGATGCACATGGATTAAGTTTAAGGCATGATTTAAAGCAGCCTGGCGCACCGCGGCCCGGCCCAGCGCGCCAAATTCCTGGGTTTCGCTTTCGGTGCCGTGAGCGCTGGCGAGGGCAAAACATACGCGGCCTTCGGGCTTAAATTCAGAGCCGCTCGGCCCCGCAATGCCGCTAACTGAGATTGCGAGATCGGCCTGTGACTGGCGCAATGCGCCTTCAGCCATTTCGCGCGCCACGGGTTCCGAGACCGCGCCATAATCGGCAAGGGTCTTGTGGCGCACCCCAAGCATCTTCTGCTTTGCCCCATTGGAATAGGTGACAAAACCTTCTTCAAATATGGCTGAACTGCCGGCAATATCTGTCAAAGCGGCGCTAATCATCCCGCCCGTGCAGCTTTCGGCACAGGTGATTTTCAGCCCAAAAGCCTGGGCCTTGCGCAAGATCTCTTCGGCGACGGGGCTCATAGGACCGCCATCACAAGCGCCATGGCCAAGGCTGCCATCAACCCAGCAATGATATCATCGAGCATCACGCCAAGAGGGCCCACAAGACGATCGGCCCATCCGACCAGACCTGGTTTTGTAATATCAAACAGGCGAAAGGCCACAAAACCGAACAGATAATAGAAAGCGGCGCTGTCAAAGGGTAGGGGCCAAATCGCCAGCGGCAGCAAGGTAATCCATTGCCCGGCCACCTCGTCAATGACTATTTCCGAAGGATCATGGTCGCTTTTTTCAGCTGTTTCGCGCGCTGTGGCCCAATAGCCCAGCAGGCAAGCCAGCAAAATTCCAATGCATAGCCCAATGAGCTCCGCGCCATTTATCACAGCCGCACCACTCATCAACGCGGCCAAGCTGCCCCAGCTGCCAGGAGCCGGGCGCAAATGCCCGATGTAAAAGAAGGTTGCAATTATATGGCTCATTTGCCCACCAAAGCCGCGGTGGCAATGGCTGCAATGCCCTCTTCGCGCCCCGTAAACCCAAGGGTTTCCGACGTGGTGGCTTTGACGGAGACTTGATCGCACTCCAGACCCATGATTTGCGCCATCCGCGCCTGCATCGCTTGTGCATGGGGGCCAATTTTTGGAAATTCGCAAATCAAGGTGCAATCCACGTTTTCAATGTGAAAGCCAAGGTCTTTGGCCAGTTGCACCGCGTGTTTTAGGAAAATATTCGAGGGGGCGCCCTTCCATTGGGGATCGGAGGGTGGAAAATGTTGACCAATATCGCCACGTGCCAATGCGCCATAAATGGCATCGGTCACCGCATGCATCCCAACATCTGCATCAGAATGGCCAAGCAGGCCGGCCTTGTGGGGCAGGGTGACACCGCAAAGCGTGATCTCTGTACCCGGTCCAAATTTATGAACGTCAAACCCGTTACCCAAACGTAGTTTCATGCGGCCTCGCAAAATTCGTTCGGCCCGGGCAAAGTCACCGGGCACTGTTACTTTCAGATTATCGGCATCTCCGGGGACAATGGCAACCGGGTGTCCCGCGGCGCGAACAACTTGCACATCATCCGTTGCCGGGCCTGTTGCGGCCGCATGTGCCGCATAAATCACCGGATAAGAAAAGCACTGGGGCGTTTGGGCTCGCCATAGATCACTGCGATCTACTTGCGCTGTCACTGTATCAGCGCCGCGCCACAAGGTGTCTTGTACTGCGACAGCGGGTGCCGCTGCGCCCTGGGCGCGCATGGCCTCAACGCAATAAGAGATTACAGATTGGGTCACACATGGGCGTGCGGCATCGTGGATCAAAACATAATCTGGGGCCTGATCTTTGAGAGCCTCAAGGGCGCAACGCACAGAATCGTCGCGGTTTACGCCGCCGTGCAGTGAACGCACCTCTGCAGGCAGCTGGGCGATCCAATCTTGATCCTCCGGGTGATGCACCACCACGACCGCACCAATTTCGGCGTGAGACATAAACGCATCCACAGACCAAGCTGTAAGTGGCCTGCCCAGGAGCATTCGCCATTGTTTCGGCACTGTGCCGCCAGCGCGCGTGCCACGGCCGGCCGCCAGTACAATCGCGATAGTTTTGGGTGCATCTGTCATAGGTTGTGCTTATATCTTTTGATTTTCTGCATGCAATCCTTGGTTTTGGCTGGAATTTTGCTCAATTTTTGTGCAAATGTATAAAAATGCGGATGTAACGTGAAGAAGGGCTTGTCGCCCGCGGGTCAGATCGTGTGGATTTGTTGAACGTTTGGAGATGGGATCTTGACCTTCGTATTAGGAAATCAAACTGTTTTTCCTCCTGTTCTGTTGGCCCCTCTGGCTGGCATCACAGATGTGCCTTTTCGCAATTTGGTTCAGTCCTTTGGGGCTGGTCTTGTTGTGTCCGAAATGGTGGCCAGCCACGAGATGGTGCAAAAAAGGCCAGGTGTGCGCGAAAGAGCGGAGCTTGGTTTCGGGATCGAAAGCACGTCGGTGCAAATTGCCGGATGTGACGCCTATTTGATGGCCGAAGCGGCCCGGATTATTGAGGCCAACGGCGCAAAAATAATCGACATTAACATGGGCTGTCCTGCCAAAAAGGTCACCAGCGGCCAGTCAGGCTCGGCTCTCATGCGCACGCCAGATTTTGCCATGGAGTTGGTCGAGGCGGTTGTGCAAGCTACATCGCTGGATGTCACTTTGAAGATGCGTCTTGGTTGGGACGACAACAGCCTCAACGCCCCAGAGATCGCCAAACGGGCTGAGGCCGCGGGTGTGAAAATGATCACAGTGCATGGGCGCACGCGCTGCCAGTTTTACAAAGGCGCAGCTGATTGGCAGGCCATTGGCCGGGTGAAGCGGGCTGTGTCGATTCCCGTGATTGCCAATGGCGATATTGTGGATGTGGCCTCTGCGCGCCAGGCTTTGCAGCAATCGGGCGCCGATGGGGTCATGGTGGGGCGCGGGGCGCAGGGCGCGCCTTGGCTATTGGCGCAAATCGCGTCAGCGCTCTATGGCACCCCAGCGCCAAATATCCCCCACGGTTCTGAACTGGCACAGTTAATTTTACAGCATCATCAGGCAATCGTTGACTTCTACCGGGGCACGCTTGGGCTTAAAAACGCCCGCAAGCATTTGGGTTGGTATTTAGATGGCTTGAATGTGGCTCCTGAGCTGCGCCAGTCGGTATTGAGATCCTTTGATCTTGCTGAAATTCGCGAGCTGATCTGGCGCGCCGTCGAGGTGCCTTCCGCAGGTGTGGCGGCGTGAGACTATATCGAGAACTTTGGTCACAGCTTCCAATCCCCGCCTTGCTGGTGACGGGCGATGATAACGTGCAAGAGTTGAACCTGGCCGCCGAACAATTCCTCGGAATTTCCGCCAAGGTTATCCTAGGTCAACCCATTTGGAACTACCTGAGGGGGGAGGAAATTTTGCCAGTAGGCCTTAAGCGGGCACGCGCGACCTCGCGGCCCATCGTTATTTCGCAGATCACAACCCACGGTCGTGCAACGGCACCCCAGACCTGTGCAGTCCATCTTTGTCCGATGACAGGGGCAGAGGAGCAGATCATGATTTTGCTCATTGAACATGAAACGCTCGGCAGTCAATTTGGAGAAACCGCGCCGCTTTCGGCAGCGCATTCTGCCATTGGCATGGCTGAAATGCTTGCCCATGAGATCAAAAATCCACTAGCCGGTATCACGGGCGCGGCGCAGTTTTTATCATTGTCTCTGCCTGCTGAAGATCTTGAAATGACGGATCTGATTGTCCAAGAAAGCAAACGCATTGTCAGCCTTCTTGATCAGGTCGAACAATTCGGCGATGTCACGCCGCCAAGTTGTGCCTTTGTAAATATTCATGATGTGCTCGATAGAGCCGCACGCTCGGCCTTGTTTGGATTTGCTGGTGAGATCCAGATTCACAAGAACTATGACCCCTCCCTACCGGAAGTCTGGGCAGATGCGGATCAAATGGTGCAGGTCTTTCTTAATTTGGTCAAAAACGCCTGTGAGGCTTTGGGTCGAGAGGGAAAAGTGACTATTCGCACCTTCTACGACCCAAGCTTGCGTCTGCCGCTGCCGGATGGGACAGGACGCCGCCTGCCGTTGCATGTGGAGATCATCGACAACGGCCCGGGTTTACCCAAGGCGCTGGCCAATCATGTTTTTGAGCCGTTTGTGACCACAAAAAACAATGGCAAGGGGCTCGGATTGGCCCTGGTGTCTAAAATCATCGCTCAGCATCGCGCTTGGATCAGTGTCGCATCACAGCCAGGCCATACGAATTTCAGAGTATCATTGGCGATACAAAACGAGAGTAGGAGTTAACGCTATGGATGGAACGATTCTAATCGCCGATGACGACCGAACGATTCGAACGGTCTTAACCCAGGCCTTCACACGGGCTGGATGTAAAGTGCACGCAACATCCTCGCTGATCACCTTGATGCGCTGGGTCGAGGATGGCAAAGGCGATTTGGTGGTATCCGATGTGGTCATGCCGGATGGTAACGGCCTGGAGAATCTGCCAAAAATCACAAAGATGCGCCCCAATCTTCCGGTCATCATTATCTCTGCTCAAAACACAATTGTGACCGCGATACGCGCCAATGAGGCCAAGGCCTTTGATTACCTGCCCAAACCCTTTGATTTGCCCGAATTGATGCATCGTGCGGCCAAAGCATTGGAGCGCCGCCGTCCGCCGCAAGCCATAGCGCAGATGACCGAAGCGCAGGATGCGGATATCCCGCTGGTGGGTCAATCGGCGGCGATGCAAACGCTTTATCGGTTGATCGCCCGCGCTATGAATGCGCCTGCGCCTGTTCTTGTGTTAGGTGAGGCCGGCACGGGGAAGTCCCTGATTGCCTTAAGTTTACATAAGTTTTCAAAACGCGCGGATCAACCGATGGTGGTTTTGCATCCTGAGATGATGGAAAGCCAATCGACCATTCGCGATGCGCTCATGCGCTGCGGCTCTGGGACGTTGATTTTGGATGGGGTGAGCGACCTGAGCCCCGTGGCCCAATTGAGATTGCTACATATTTTGGGGGAGCCGGGTAATCAAAACTTGCGTTTGGTCTCTTCGGCCGCCCCCAATATTTTGGCAGATGTACAAAATGGAAATTTCCGCAATGATTTGTTTTTTCGCCTGTCGAGTCTTCAGCTGACCGTGCCAGCCCTGCGTGAGCGGGTTGAGGATATTTCAGTCCTGGCACAGCATTTCATTGCGATGTTGCAGTCGGATGTCAAGTTTGAGCTCAGCCCGGCCGGCGTCGCGGCGCTGCGCGATTACAACTGGCCGGGCAACGTGCGGCAATTGCAGAATGTGATCGGTCAACTAATGATGGAATCGCCAAACACATTGCTGGATGGCAATGCTGTTAAAGAGGTTTTACAAAAAGCAGGGCCAAGCGGCGCGATGAGCGCATTGTTACCCTCCGAAAGCCTAGCCGAATCTGTCGGGCTGCATGTGCAGCGGTATTTTGACCTTCACGGCGCCAACCTGCCGCCGGACGGGGTGTATCAAAGAATTTTGCGCGAAATTGAAGTGCCTCTGATTGAGATTTCACTGGCGGCAACCTCTGGCAACCAAGCCAAATGCGCAAATTTGCTCGGCATCAATCGCAATACCCTGCGCAAAAAGATCAGTGATCTCGAAATTGTAGTGACACGTCGGCGCAAAATGATGTAAAAACGCAACAGGCGTGGTATTTTGGCACTTTTCCGAAGTGCGTGCGGCGCATGGTCATCAAAAGGGTCAGCTGAAATGCGCCAAGGGCTTGTCAGTTCTCTATTAGACAAAATTGCGGATCTGCGCGCAAACCCGCAGGTCAACTCGAACTTGACCTTTGTATTGGTGGTTACGGGGCCGTTGTTGGTGTTTCTCACCTTCTATGCCATGCAGCCGATCAAAGGCGGGCGGGCTTCGCTGCGGTTTATTTTGACCGCAGATTTTGTTTATATTTTGTTTATTACAACCCTGCTGATCCGCCGAATTGTTCAGCTGGCTGCTGCCCGGCGGGCGCAATCGGCAGGCTCACGGTTACATTTCCGCCTCACAACGGCCTTCGGCGTAATTGCGTTATTCCCAACTATTTTGGTTGCGATATTTGCGGTGCTCTCGGTCAATCAAGCCTTGGAAGGGTGGTTTTCTGAAAGGGTGCGCAATGCTGTGGGAGCTTCTTTAAGCGCTGCGCAGGCCTATGAGACCCAGACTCGCAACGGGGTCATTTCGGATGCACAGATTTTCGCGCAACGTCTGAATTCGTTGAACCAAAGGGAGTTTTTTTCTCGTAGCATGGATATGGACAGCCAGCTCAGCCCTTTGCTCATCCGCCTTCAGACCCAGTTTGAGCGAGGCTTCAAAGAAATATACATCATCAATAATCTAGGAGAGTTGCGGCTACGCGGCCCGTCCTCCTATTTGTTTGATTACGAACAGCCAAGCGAAGCGCAAATTACAGCCGCCGATGGACTAGAGCCGGTGATTATTACGGATTGGTCAAGCAATGAGATGCGCGCGCTCATCCGATTGCAAAGTTACACCAATCACTACCTATATCTCACTCGTAGTGTTGAGGGGTCTCTTTTAGCTTTGCTCGAAGAGACAACAGAAACCGCGCGCTACTATAATCAGCTTGAATCGGAACGTGGACGGCTCTTGTTTGACTTTGGCTTGCTGTATCTTGCCTTTGCGGTGATTTTGATTTTGACAGCGACTTGGCTTGGGCTTTGGTTCGCCGAAAGATTGGCCAGTCCCGTGGGGCGGATGGCGGCTGCCGCGCAGCAGGTGGGTGCTGGGGACTTGGATGCGCAGATTGAAAATATCAAGGGTGATGATGAAATCGCTATGTTGGCGCGTTACTTCAATCAAATGACCCATCGTTTGAAGGGTCAGCGTGACACTTTAATAAAGAGTGCAGATCAAGCAGAGCGCCGCCGAAGGCTTTTTGATTCTGTTCTGGCGTCTGTAACCTCTGGCGTCATTGGACTAGATAAATCGGGCAATATTATGTTTTTGAACAAATCTGCCCAACGGGTATTGGATCTGCCTGGGTCTGCCGAGCCGCGCGCCCTTGCGGAGGCGGTGCCAGAGTTGGCAAGTATGTTTACAGATTTTTGCTCCAGCCTTTCGGATGTGGCACAGCGTGAAGTGCGGGTAGTACGCAGGGGCAAGCTAGAGAGCCTTTTGGTGCGCATTGCGCGCCGGTCCGATGAAATGTCCGATGCGGAGGGCTATGTGATCGCTCTGGAAGATGTAACAGACCTGGTCAGGGCGCAACGCTTGGCGGCTTGGGGCGATGTTGCCCGGCGGATTGCCCATGAGATTAAGAATCCTTTGACGCCTATCCGCCTATCTGCTGAACGCATAAAACGCAAATTTGCGCCACAAGTCGGCGGAGGTTCAGACCAGCTTGAACGTATGACGGATGTCATTGTGCGCCAAACCGATGAGCTGAGCCGAATTGTCGATGAATTTTCGCAATTCGCGCGCATGCCAGAACCAGATTGCCGCCCAACAGATTTTGGTGACCTTCTTCGGGGGACGGTTTTGTTGCAAGAAAGCGGGCAGCCAGATGTGAAATTCACATTGGATTTTCCGGATGAAGCGCTTTGGATTGATGCGGATGCCTCGATGATTGGTCGGGCCGTCACCAATTTGTTGAAGAATGCCGGCGAATCCATCGGTGATCGCAAAGCGCAGCAGCCAGATCATCAGGGTGAAGTTCGTATTTTAGCAACGCAGACAGATCGGTCGGTCGTGGTGGAAATATCAGACAATGGCACCGGATTGCCCGAAGATCGCGCGCGTCTTCTAGAGCCCTATGTGACCAATCGGGTCTCTGGGACGGGACTTGGCCTCTCGATTGTTGTGAAAACCATAGAAGAACATGGCGGCACATTTGCGCTTAACGATGCGGAGGCCTTTGACGAAGAGGCGTGGCCTGGTGCCAAGGCTGTTATTAAAATACCCCGTCTGGCTAATAGAGCTGCACAGAAAATTGATCTAGGAATACCAGCATGACAGATATTTTGATTATTGATGACGAGCGCGATATCCGCGAGTTGATCTCCGAAATATTGATTGATGAAGGCTATAATACGCGGCTCGCAGGCACCTCGGATGCGGCCATGCGTCTGATTGCGGATCAGCGCCCGGCTATGTTGATCCTCGACATCTGGCTAAAAGACAGCGCGATGGACGGGATCGATATTTTAAAGTCGGTGAAATCAAATTATCCGGATATACCGGTGGTGATTATTTCCGGTCATGGGAACATCGAAATTGCGGTTGCGGCCATCAAACAAGGCGCGTTCGACTTCATCGAGAAACCCTTTAATATTGATCAATTGATTGTCGTTATTCGACGAGCCATGGAAGTGGCCAATTTGCGAAGCGAAAACACAGCGCTGCGCAGCCGATATCAGCACCCTTTGGAGCTTATTGGGCAAAGTGCAGTTTTCAAAACCTTGAAGAGCAATCTCGACAAGGTGACAAAGTCAAATGGGCGGGTTTTGTTGATGGGTCCATCGGGCGTCGGCAAGGAGACAGCGGCACGCTACATTCACGTCAATTCCAACAGGTGCACGACGCCGATGGTCGTGGTCAACTGTGCGTCTTTGGATGCTGAGACGGCAGATGCAAAACTTTTTGGCGTGGAGGTGAACGGTCGGCTGCACCAAATCGGCCTATTGGAATCGGCACATAACGGCATTTTATTTTTTGACGAAGTCGCAGATTTACCGCTGGCGGTGCAAGCGCGGCTTTTGCGGGTTTTGGTGGACCAAAGCTTCACGCGAGTGGATGGCACCGCCCCACAGAAGGTAGACATTCGCGTGATTTCAGCCACGGCGAAAGATTTACCTTATGAGATTGAGCGCGGCGCATTTCGTGAAGAATTGTATCACCGCCTCAAAGTGGTGCCCATTGCCGTGCCCAGCCTAGAGGAACGTCGCGAAGATATTTCCGTTCTGGCGGAATATTTTTTGGTCGAATTTCACGAAAAGCTTGGCCTACCAAGTCGTCGCTTGAGCGAAGACGCAGCCACGACTTTAGAAAGTATGATTTGGCCCGGAAATATTCGACAGCTTAAGAACCTTATGGAGCGCGTTTTGATTATGGGTCCGCCCTCGGGAGATATTGAGCCCGAAGAATTGCCCAGTGACACAGGCGTGGGCGACAGCCGGGACGGCCAGATTGTGATTTCGGGCAATGTTGCTACCTATTCGTTGCGTGAGGCGCGGGAGCTTTTTGAGCGGGAATACCTTTTGACCCAAATCAACCGCTTTGGCGGTAATATCAGCCGCACGGCCAGTTTTGTCGGTATGGAGCGTTCCGCGCTACACCGTAAGCTAAAATCACTCGGCGTGGTGACCTCAAATCGCAGCGGCGGGCGGCTCGCGCAGCTTGAGGCGGAGTGAATGAAAGAATTGACCTTCTGCATGCGGTCTGACACACCCGCTGGCAGAGTTCGTCTGATTTCAAGGGGGCACCACCCATGAAAGTGATTATATGTGGAGCCGGTCAGGTTGGCTGGCAAATCGCGCGTCATCTCGCCAATGAAAAAAACGACGTGACGGTTGTTGATCGCAACTCTGATCTCGTGCGCCGAGCGACTGACACTTTGGATGTGCAAGGCATTGTTGGCTTTGCCAGCTATCCTGATATTTTGGCGCGTGCCGGCGCAGAGGATGCCGATATGGTTATCGCGGCCACCCATTCTGATGAGGTCAATATGGTGACCTGCCAGGTGGCCCATTCGGTCTTTAATATCCCGCGCAAAATTGCGCGTCTGCGGTCGCAAAGCTATTTAGATGCAATCTATGCTGATCTATATCGTCGCGATCACCTGCCGATCGATGTGGTCATCAGCCCAGAGAAGGAGGTCTCCGAGGCCGCATTACGCCGATTGCAAACGCCTGCTGCCTTTGAAACTGAATTCTTCTTCAACGGTGATGTGCAGTTGCTTGGGATCACCTTGGATGACAGATGTCCCGTCCTCAACACGCCTTTGCGCCAACTGTCTGATCTCTTTTCAACGCTCTCCGCTGTGGTAGTGGCCATTCGGCGTGATGGCACCTTGTTTGCTCCGAGCTCTGGCGACCAACTCTTTGCCGAAGATTCCTGCTATATCTTTGTACAAAAACATGATGTGCAACGGGCGCTGGAGGTTTTTGGAAAAACCGCCCATGTGCAAGATCGTGTCGTCATCGTGGGCGGTGGTAATGTCGGGTTTGCGGTTGCTAAGAATCTGGAAAACCGCAGCAGCCGCATCCGGGCAAAGGTGATTGAGAAAGATCGGTTTACCGCCGAACAAGCGGCAGAACTGTTAGAAAAAACTATCGTGCTTCATGGCGACGGCTTGGATGCAGATATGCTATCTGAGGCCAATATTGAGCGCAGCGATGCGATCTTAGCAGTAACCGATGATGACAAAACCAATCTTCTCGCAGCCATTCGAGCCAAATCCATGGGCTGTCCGCTGACCATCTGTTTGATTAACGATCCATCAATGGAGCCTTTGCTGCGCGCGATGGGGATTGATGCGCATGTGAACCCTCGGGCGACGACCGTATCCTCTATTTTGCGTCATATTCGCCATGGGCGGGTGCGGGGTGTCTATTCCATTGGTGATGCGGAAGCGGAAGTCATTGAAGCGCAGGTCTTATCGACCTCTTCGATTGCGGGTCAGAATATTCGAGATATTGAATTTCCCGAAGGCGTGCTGGTCGGCGCGGTACGCAAGGGAGAGAAAATCCTAAAACCTTCTGGCAGGCTGCGTATTGATGAGGGCGACCATGTGGTCTTATTCGCCCTCTCCGCGGATGTGAGTGAAGTGGAACGTTTGCTGCAAGTTACAATAGATTTCTTTTAATCATGTGGACGCGTTTTCAGAAATTGCCGCTGGCAATCTCAATTCCAACACTCTTAATTGTGATGCTGATGATACCATCTCTGCATGGGTTTATATCTGGGGATTCCCACAAGGGGCGCAGCTTTTTTTATGCGGTGCTCTTGGGGCTCTTTGGCCTAACTTTTTTGAGGTTTTCGCTGCAAGGGACTGTTTTTCCAGTGCACCGCCGTGCGCAGCTATGGTCTTTAATTGCCTTTTTCCTGGGCTTTCCAGCCCTTTTGGCCATTCCGCTTTATGAAGTCAGCGGAACAGGCCAGTTCATTGATGCCTATCTCGATATCGTCAGCACCGTGACGACAACCGGTCTTCCGGTCTTTGCGCCTGGCAGTTTGAGCGAGACATTGGTCATTTGGCGGGTCAGTTTGGGCTGGGCCAGTGGGTTTTTGATTTGGGTGTTCGCCTGGTCGATCTTCGCACCGCTCAATCTGGGGGGGTTTGAACACCTCAGTGCCTGTGGGGAGGCGATGACCCAATCGCGAACTGCGCGTCGCTCCGGAGGGCGACTACCGGCAGAGAAATTCTGGCGCGAAGCGCTGCGCTTAGGGCCGGTCTATCTTTGGATCACCCTGGCAGCGGCATTAATGCTTTTGATCGTCAGCGGGGATCCCAGCTATGCTATCTTACGGGCCATGGCGACGATTGCGACCTTTGGAATTGAAATTCCAGGACATACTGGCGCGGGCGGCATCACTGGAGAGGGTATTTTGGCAGTAGTGATGCTGTTTGCCCTGTCACGTTCAACCTTCTCAACCGTCTTTGCCCGGGCGCGCAAATGGCGCGTGACCGAAGATCGAGAACTTCGCATGGCCGCTGGCTTGGTTCTTTTTGCAAGTTTGGTCCTCATCGCCCAAGGGGCGCAGGGTCTGGAGGGCCTTCGCCCGCGTCTTGAGCTGATCTGGGGCGCATTTTTTACAAGCCTTTCATTCTTGACTACAACGGGGCTGACATCCGACTATTTTCCGTCTGGGATCGTAAACTTGGATCCGGTGGAAATCATCCTGGTCGGGCTGGCCATGATTGGCGGCGGTGTGGCGACAACAGCGGGGGGCATAAAACTCCTACGCATTTTTATCTTGGCTGGTCACAGCCGCGCGGAGGTCAATCGCCTCATTACGCCATCACAGGTTATGTCGGGGCAGATAGAGAGCCGCTCGCACGACCATCATAGCGCGATGTTGGCTTGCGTGTTTTTGGTGCTGTTCATTTTGGTGCTGGGGGCCATCACCTTGGCGTTAACGGTTTCAGGCAGCCCGGTGAAAGAAGCCTTATACCTCACATTGGCCACAGTCACCAATACGGGTCCGCTTTTGCCGACCGGTGGAGGTGCTCAGACGCTGGTCATGGCGCTTCCAACGCAGGCAAAACTAACCTTAGCCGCTGCGATGGTTCTGGGCCGGCTTGAGGTTTTGGCAATCTTGGCCTTGTTAAATCCCGATATTTATCGCTGATGCGGCAATTTATGCCAGTTTGCTACTGGAAATTGATGAAAAACCACTTCATACTCCTGATCTCGGGGTGTAATTTTGTGTGTCCCCGCAAGAAAGAGGGCTTAGCAAATGGCTTCCGATAAACAAAATTTACAAGACGCATTTCTCAATCAAGTGCGCAAGACCAAGGTTCCTGTCACCATATTTTTGATCAATGGTGTGAAACTTCAAGGCGTCGTGACATGGTTTGACAATTTCTGCGTCCTCTTGCGCCGTGATGGAGCATCGCAATTGGTGTACAAACACGCGATTTCGACCATTATGCCAGCGCAGCCAATTTCGCTTTATGACGGTGAAGAATAGGCAATATGGGCAATACGCCAGATGTGCATGAGACCCACGCCTGGGTTTTACATCCCGACATAAAAACTGATTATTCCGCCCGTGCGGCGCAGGATGCTTTGGCTGAAGCTGTGTCTTTGGCCCATGCGCTTCCTGGGCTCGAAGTGATGGGCGAAACAATCGTACGCTTGCCGCGCGCCCATCCGGGAAAGCTGTTTGGCAAGGGAAAAATTTCAGAGCTGGCCGAGCTGTTCAAAGCCGCAGAGATAGAGCTCGTGCTCATAGATGGGCATGTCTCGCCCGTGCAGCAGCGCAACCTCGAGAAAGATTGGAGCGTTAAAATTCTTGATCGCACTGGATTAATCCTTGAGATTTTTTCTGATCGTGCGCGCACACGCGAGGGAGTTTTGCAGGTCGAAATGGCTGCCCTAAGCTATCAACGAACACGTTTGGTGCGCGCTTGGACCCATTTGGAGCGCCAACGGGGCGGGCTTGGTTTCGTGGGCGGACCAGGCGAGACGCAGATTGAATCGGATCGGCGGGCTATTGATATACAATTGGTGCGGTTGCAAAAACAACTCGATAAAGTGGTAAAAACCCGTGAGTTGCACCGATCGGCACGGGCGAAGGTGCCTTATCCGATCGTGGCGCTTGTGGGCTATACCAATGCCGGCAAATCCACATTGTTCAACTATATGACCGGGGCCAAGGTCTTGGCCAAAGATATGCTCTTCGCCACGCTTGATCCCACGATGCGTGCGGTGAAATTGCCCAGTGGCATGGATGTGATCTTATCAGACACGGTGGGTTTTATTTCTGATCTTCCGACCGAGCTCGTGGCCTCCTTCCGTGCGACATTGGAGGAGGTGACCGCTGCGCAATTGGTGGTACATGTGCGCGACATCGCCCATCCCGAAACCGCCGAGCAAGCGCAGGATGTGAACACGATTCTAGAGACTTTGGGCCTGGACCGCGACGTGCCGCGCATCGAGATGTGGAACAAAAGCGATATCTTGGGCCCGAGCGCCTTAGAAGCGCTGCAAAATGCGGCGGAGCGGGCGGATAATGTCTATATCACCTCAGCGTTGAGCGGCGCAGGTGTGCCTGAATTTTTGGACGCTGTATCGAGACGGTTGACACCTGATCAAACCCAATCAAAGCTTTCACTTGGCTTTGAGGAAGGTCGCGCGCGGGCCTGGTTGTTCGAGCAAGGATTGGTCAGCGCGGAGCAACAAACTCAAGAGGGTTTTTCGCTGTCAATCTCATGGACAGCACGGCAAAAGAAGGCCTTTAGCGATCTGTTTGGTCCAAAATTGGTGTCAGGGTCGTAAGGCCGGTTGCACCAGCGCGGGCCAAAGTTTCATCCAATGTCATGGGCACATATTCCCCGCGGCGCCATAATTCGCCCAGATTGTCGTAATGCCGCGACAGGGGATGACCGCTTTGTCCGGTTGAAATGATAAAAACAGAGCTGTCCGGATCGGCAAAATCATAGACCCCACGATAGCCGCCTGCATGGACGTTAAGATAGGGGTTTGGCCCGGTGCCGCTGGTTTTGCCGCGTTGTAGGGTATGGTCTCCACCAGAGGTCGATTGCCGAATGTTTACAAACCACTTCAAGATTGGAACATCGCCCAAAACAGGGTGATCATGTGTGGCTTGATGCGCCTCGCCCCAACGCAGCGCAGTGATTTCGCTGCCGTAGGTCTCGACCAATTCGGCAAGCGCATCATCCAAAGCCAAACGAGACATCTTAGCGCAGCTCTCCACCTTGCGCGATTGCACCACGTCACACCAAATACCGGCTCCTGCCACATCGCGAAAAACCCGCTCAATGAAGAGCGGCTCCGCATGGGTGAAGGCCTCATGCAACGGGCCAAGCTCATCGACTATGAGACGCTTATGCAAGGCACGAAGCCAGGCGGCGTAGATCAAGGGCTCTGGTAGGTGTTCGTTCATCTCACCGTTCCAATTTGCCAAAAGATCCAAGGCGGTTTGACGTCTGCTGGCCGGGCTATCGGTTGGCTCGGATTGTGATTGATACCAAAGCTCTTCTCCAATTAGCGGAAGAAGCGTGCGCGCGGCGGGTGATACGCTGTCCAATTGCGCTTCTATGAAACTGTCGCGGGTATGGGCCTCTCGGGTTTGCAACAGGCGCGTCATTCGCTGAACCCTTTGACTGTCACCCCAGTCAAAACTGATGTGTTCAGGAAAGCTGCGGTCGGTATATTTATTGTTGGTATGGCCCAAAATACCACTGGCGGGGTTTAGAAAAACAGGATTTACTGATGGATCGAACACGCCCTGCCAGCGGTTTTGCGCCAGCCAGCCGGCGCTTGGGAGGCGGCCTTTGGATTGATGGCGCGGATCGCGTTTGGGTAAGGCACCTATGGTGCGCATCGCAATCTGTTTGGAATCTGCCAAAGTGAGTATCTGACTTGGGGCCACAAAACCGCGCGATGCGACCAAACCTTCCTGCACCGATTGCGCGGCCATCAGATCAAAGCCAGCTTCTACGGATGTGTCCTGGCTGGAAAGGAGCGTCCAAGCCACCGATGTGACGTGACCGGCAGGGGTCACAGTTTCGAGGTTGGCGTGGCTTCCAGGCAAAACCGGGCCATTTTCGGTCCAGAACATTTCCAACGTGACGGGTGATTTGTCTTTAATCCGAACAATGCTTTGTTTTTTCACAAAGCGTTTGTAGCCCTTTGGTGTTTTATATTCACTCGGATCCAGTGGGTTAAGCTTTTCGATAAAAACATCCGTATCATCGAGATTTGAGCTGGTTAGTCCCCAGCCAAGTTTTGCCGAGCGTCCAACCAAAACCAATGGGAGGCCGGGAATGGTGCCACCAATGACGCCGCCCGTCGAGAGCTCAAGCCGCGCAAGATACCAAATTGAGGGCGCGGTGAGTTCGAGATGTGGATCATTGGCCAGAAGCGTCCCGCGTGAGGCACTGCGTCCGGGCAGGGCAGCCCAAGCATTCGATGCCCCCGCAAGGGCTATGGGTTTGAACGGCGAGAGGGCTGAGCGCGATCGTGACAATGAGGTTTTAATGGGTGATAGATCTGGAAATAGCCGCGTAAAATCGATTAGATCAGCTTGGCTATTGCCCGGCATATCAGGAAGTAAATCCTTAATGCGATCACCATCTATGATCAAAGACGCCCGCGCACGCAGCACTTCTTGTTGCATATGACTGGAGAGCTGAATCCCCATGAGCTTGACAATCGCCAGGCTATCGGCTGCAGTCCAGGGCGATATCGCGTTGTAAAATATAAAAAATTCAGGCGCTCCACGCCCCAGCGCACTCTCATTTATTTCACTGAGCCTGGCGTTTACCCCAAGAGCATAGGCATCCAGTTTCGCAAGCGTATCAGGCCGAAGAGCCGACAGAGATTGACGGGCGGCACTATAGATAGCCAAGCGCCGCACTGTCATATCAATCGGTAGAGTGGCCTCGCCAAAAAGTTCTGAGAGCCGCCCCTGCGCCGTTCGACGCAGCATTGTCATTTGCCACAGACGATCTTGGGCATGGGCATAGCCCAAGGCAAACAGCGTGTCGTGATCATTTTTGCCAAAAATATGCGGCACATTGGCGGTATCGCGCACAATTTCGACCGGGGCAATAAGCTGCTCGAGCTGCACGGTCTTGGTGTATTCCGGCAGGGATCTCGACAACACATACCAGCTGAAAGCAAAAAACAAGGCTCCTAGGACAGCCAGGCTGAGAATGAGACGCATGAGCCATACAAATATGCGATCCATAGGGTACTTTCACTGGCAGCTTGGCGAATCGCCCTGCATTTCGGACTTAATGTTATTTATTATCAAAATTTTATGGTATTATCCGCGTATATTTTGTTCCTTCAAGGGTGGCGCCGAGGCGCAGCCCAGCCTGTGCGAAGACCACTGCAATCACGGGATTAAACGTGGTGGTAGTGTCGGCTGCGAAGGAGTCGCCTTGATCGCGGTATGCATATTCAACATTTGCTCCGGCTACCCAGCCCGGTGACGATCTAAACCCGGCCAATGCGTCATCGGTCATGAAAAATAGAACATGTGAATATTGCTGCGCGCCAACTTGCAACCCTGCGCTGGCCCCTGCCGCAGAATAGTAATCCACGTTGGAATCTCCAACCTTCAGTGCACCACGGCCAAAACTGCCACCCAAGCCAAAACCGGCTTCGGTAATCAAAGGCATGACCAACATGCCGGTCGCGTTCTTGGCCAATTGCTGGGTGCCGGGGTAGGTGTCAAACATCACCTGCAAACTTGTCTCTACGGCCACGTCAATTTGCGGTGCCTTATTGGACCCGATTGCATTTGAACAGGCCGTTGTGCTGCCGAGGGCAAGAAGGCCAAGTGAGAAATTGCGTCGTGTTGTCTGTGTCATGGGAGCTCCACCTGTATCTGTCCGATTTTTCGGATCTGCTTTCAAATTTACACCAATTCCCGATGGCTGTCACTAGGGTCCCCAGGTTCACTTTGCGGCGTTTAAGATTTCGGCAACCTCTGGCGCAAAATATGTCAAAATCCCGTCACATCCGGCACGTTTAAAAGCCATGAGGCTCTCGAACATGACCCGGCGCCCATCAAGCCAACCATTTTGCACCGCCGCCTGCAGCATCGCATATTCTCCAGACACCTGATAGGCGAATGTGGGAACGCCAAATTCGCTCTTCACCCGATGGCAAATATCCAAATAGGGCATGCCGGGTTTGACCATGACCATATCTGCCCCTTCAGACAAATCCCGCGCGATCATCCGCAGGGCTTCGTCGCTGTTTGCCGGATCTATTTGATAGGTATTTTTGTCGCCCGTGA
>Ga0206127_1000906_pt1 | contig 33955 bp, 26 predicted proteins | sample Helgoland_Spring_6_FD_148646 | JGI IMG/M metagenome (GOLD analysis project Ga0206127, IMG submission 148646) | Pelagic subsurface seawater microbial communities from Kabeltonne, Helgoland, North Sea - Helgoland_Spring_Bloom_20160419_1 | ecosystem: Environmental > Aquatic > Marine > Epipelagic ...
ATTTTCATTTTTAGGCTGGTCAAGTTTATTAATGTTTTTATTGTTTCTATTAGTTTGTATATGTTTATTTATAGATACCAGTGCTTGTCCACTGCTTGTCTCGATATTGGTATTGTTGTGTACCAGAGCTTGTCCAGTACTTGTCCCGAATTTGAACATCTTAATCTTACTGCCTTTATATGGATTGTGTGATGGGTAATAAATGATGTATTGCCAATGACTTAATTCTTTAATACACTTATGATATGTGGATTTTGAACCAATTTTAGAAAAACGCATTACCTCTTCACGATTGATATAAAATTCTTCTAAAAATCGATTGCTATTCCAAATTTGAAATAGTGCAATGTATAAACTGATGTGCGTTGGATTTAAACGATTGTCTTTAGAGAATTGAAAAAATACACCTGTAAGGTGTTTTATATAGTTTACGTTTTGCATAATTTATATCAATACTTTTTTGCTTGATCAAAAAGTATTCAAAAAATCAAGACTCACTTTTATTTTTATTGAATTCTACTTTTTATTACACTTATGAATCCAGACCGTAAACTCTTTGGATTCATCCGTTTCATAAAAATTGAATTTCTACCAAAAATAAAATAGGTCAGTTCTAAATTCTAACAGTGTATTGTATTTCGTCTTTAATAATAAGATACTGAAACAGCCTTTCGCCTGTACACAAGGTAACAGTCAAAACTTATTGTGAACTCGGTTTTCTTCCATTACTTTTACAATTTCTTCATAATCATAATAAATAACACCACCAACTTTGGTATAAGGTAGTGTGCCATTGATTCTTAAATTTTGTAAAGTACCTGGAGAAATACTTAATAAATCTCTAACTTCTGGAGATTTGAGCCATTTTTTAGGAGCAAAGCCTGATTGATGATTTATCATTGCTTTGATGTCTTCTAATAGTTCTTCTTTGAATTCTCTTAAATCTTCGGTTGTAATAATTGATGTTGGCATAATAAAATGGTTTTAAATTATTTTTACTCTTTCATTTTTTCTTGATAAAAAACGAAACAAAAAAGTCAAGACTTACTTTTATTTTTTGTGAATTCTACTTTTTATTACATTTTCGAACCCAGACCACAAGCTCTTTGGGTTCTCTGAATTCTATAAAAATTGAATTCTTATAAAAAATAAAATAGGTCAGTTAAAAGAAGAAGCTACAGAATGTCCCCCAACATTATAAGTAACTTCTTCTTATTGATTTGACTTTCGTAGGCAAACTTCAGAAGAATTTTTAGATTGATTTCGGTAGTTGGACGTAACTACGAAAAGTTTTTATTTGCCTTTTTTCACTACTTTTATCTTGTTTTTTATTGCATTTTGGTAACAAATGATACTTTACTATTCTGAAAATATTGTTTTCGTAGTTACGTAGAGGTTACGTGTTTAGATGCCATCATCATATTCTAATTTTGTTTGAAAATCTTCCACTAATTTTTTGAGAAACTTTGTTCTTTCTGTGCTTCTATTTTTAATATCTGAATATATTTTATAGTGATTAGAAACCTCAATATTAAATAGTGATGAAAAAATACTGACTAATTCCTTTGTATTGATATTACCTGTATTTATTGCACCAGATACTTTTAAAGCATACACTAATTCAATTAAATCTGTTTTTGAAGCTGTCCAATTTAAAGGGCTTTTACTAATTTGATTGTTTTCATTAAATTTACCTGAAGAAATACTTTTGAGTTTACTTATTTCTTTTTTGTAGAAATTAGTTAATAAATCATAAGCAATTACTACTGCTGCTAACTTATCGTGACTTGTGTAAAATTCTGAATCTAAATAGATAGAAATATCAATTGAAAACAAATCTAACTGTTTGTTCTCTCTAAGAAAATATAAATGATCTAAAAAAGTACTATTATGTTTATAATATTGATAAAACTTTAAATTTTTACGTTTCTTCAATTCTAGTTTTTTTAGTTCATTTTTGAGATAGTTTCTGAGAATAGAATTTGTAGAGTTTGGTTTGTTTACTTTATATTTTAATTGATTATTGTAAAAAATAAAATCAGCATAAATACTCGGTTTTATATGTTTAAAAAAATCTATTTCGTCATCACTATTTTTAAATTTATTATTTCTAATGTAAATTCTTAAATTATTCAAAACTTCTTTAGCCTGTTTTAATTGAAGTTTTAGTTTTTCAGTTTTATTTATTTTTGAAAAGTTTTTTTGAGCAAGTTCTTTTTGTTGAAGATTGTATTCTTCAACTAGGGGGATTATTCTTTTCATAATTTTTTCTTTCTCTATTTAATTTTTTTTTGAATAAATTTCTTACATACCTTATCACCTTTTACCATTAACCAAAAAAAAGATATGGAATGTTACCATATCTTTTTAGCTCAAAAACAACAAGTGTTTTGAAGTTTTTTCTTTATTATTAATATTTCATTTTCTATGTAATGAAATATATTATACAACAATTGTAATTAAACAAATATGGTTTAAAAATATCTTCAATCTTTTAATTATATTGTTACTAGTCCTCTTTCAAATTTACTAACAGTAATTTTTTAAATTTTATCTCATTCAATATTAATATTATTTTAAAAAATAATTAATTATATTAAATAGTTTGGAAAGTCTTCTACTCTTTCACAACAAAGCTGTTCCATAACCTGTTGTAATTCTGTTTTTAAAAGAGAAATAGTATGGTCTCCACCTTTTTTACCTAAAGCAGAAACTCCATACATAAAAGAACGTCCCATAAAGGTGAAATTTGCGCCAGAAGCTAAAGCCCTTGCTACATCTGATCCAGAACGAATTCCACTATCCATCATAACTTCTATTTGACTTCCATATTTTTCTGCGATAGAGGTTAGTGGTTTTATGGATGATTGTCCTGCATCTAATTGTCTTCCTCCATGATTCGAAACAATAATACCATCTAAACCTAAACGAATTGCTTGTTCTGCATCATAATGAGAAGCCACACCTTTCAAAACTATTTTCCCTTTCCACATATCACGAATTGGCTTTATTTTCTCCTCGTTTAATCTACCTGAAAAGGTTTGATCCATAAATTTACCCAATTGCTTTAGGTCTAAGTTTTTTGGCATATATGGTAACAAATTTGCAAAATTAGGAATACCGTGTTTTAAGGTTTGTAAACTCCAATGAGGCCTTCCAAAAGCTTGTAAAATATTACTCAAATTCATTTTTGGTGGCATTGCCAACCCGTTTCTAATATCTCTTGGTCTAAAACCAAAACTTGGTACATCACATAAAATAACTAAAACAGGACATTCAGCTACCTCAGCTCTTTTTATAATATCATTTCTTAAACTATCTTCAGCTGGATGATATAATTGAAACCACGCTTTTCCTTCTGTTAATTCGGCAACTCTTTCAATACTTGTTGTAGTTACTGTACTTAAAATAAATGGAATGTTATGTTTGAAAGCTGCTTTTGCTAAGATTTCTGGAGAATTTGGCCACATTAAACCTTGTAAACCTACAGGAGCAATCCCAAAAGGAGCATCATATTCAATGCCAAATAATTTTGTTTTGGTTGATGAACCTTTATGATTTCTTAAATAATTTGGTTTTAATTGTACTTCTCTTAATTCTGAAGTATTTCTATGAAGATTAACATCCTCATTACAACCACCATCTAAATATTCAAAAGCGAATTTTGGAATTTTTTTACGTGCTTTATTTCTTAAATCATCTATGGATGGATATCGTGTGTCAATTTTTAATGTCATTTTTATTTCTTTTGTAATGTATATATCTTTTCCATTAAAATCCATTTTTCTCCCTTTTTAGCAATCGGGAGCGCTTGCTGATATTTCCACATTAAAGTTTCCCATTCTTGAACTTTTTCGTTTTTGTTATCAAGCTTATCCTTTACTTCAAAAGAGAAAGACTCCTCTGTCTTCATTATCATAAACAAACGATTGTGAACACAGTAAATTTCCAAATTTAATATGCCAGATTTTTTGATGCTTTCTTCTATTTCTGGCCAAACATTTCTATGATGTTCTTTATATTCTTCTATGAGTTTTACATCTTCTTTTAAATCTAAAGCAAAATAATATGTTTTCATTATTTGTGTACTTTTAACGTTCTATATCCATAAATAGCGATAAAACAAAAACATATAAAAGGTAAAATAAAAGAGAAATTTACACCAGAAAATGGGCCAATAGATTCCATGTCTATCATTAGTCCCTGTAAAATAGGCATTAAAGCACCACCAACAATTGCCATTACTAAACCTGCAGCACCTAAAGTAGAGTCTTCTTCACTTAAACCATTTAAAGCGATTCCATAAATAGTTGGGAACATTAAAGACATAAATGCAGATGTTGCTACTAATAAGTACAAGCCAGTAATTCCTTCTATTAAAATTACACCAGATATAGTGGACATTGCACAAAGTGCAAAAATCATAAGTAATTTTTTAGAGTTTATATATTTCATTAAAAAAGTACTTATAAATCGACTTCCTAAGAAAATTGACATAGCAATAATATTATAATTCTGTGCATCTGCTTTAGAAATTCCTAAATTACCTGCATACTGAATAATAAAGGTCCAACACATTATTTGAGCAGCCACATAGAACATTTGTGCAAAAACACCTTCTTTGAATTTTTTGTTTTTATACAATCTTTTAAAAGAATCAATTGCGCTAGAATATGAGGTTGCTTTAGTTTTTTTAGGCATTTTAGTAACAGAAATTAAAACTAGCATTGCTATAACTACAAAACCAAGAATTACATAAGGGTTTCTAATAATAGATAAATCATGTGTTCTAATAATTGCCTTTTGAGCTTCATTTAAGGTGTTAAAAATTAATTCACCTGCTTCATTTCTTTTATCAGAATCTAAAGCGACTAAAATAAATTTTGATGCTACAAACATTCCAAATAAAGAACCAATAGGGTTAAATGCTTGTGCTAAATTTAAACGTTGAGTAGCAGTTCTTTGGTCTCCCATTGAAAGAATATACGGGTTTGCAGTAGTTTCTAAAAAAGCTAAACCAAATGTTAAAATATATAGTGAGCCTAAAAAGAAACCAAAAACTTCAAATTTTGCAGCAGGAAAAAATAGTAAAGCACCTATTGCGTATAATATTAACCCTAAGAGAATTCCTTTTTTATAACTGTATTTTCTAACAAACAGTGCTGCAGGTATTGCCATTGTAGCATAGCCACCATAAAAGGCAAGCTGCACCAAAGCAGCTTTTGCAGTGGATATTTCCATAACAGTTCCAAAAGCTGCCACCATTGGGTTTGTAATGTCGTTAGCAAAACCCCATAGCGAAAATAATGATGTAATAATTATAAAAGGTATTAAAACTTCTTTTGATACCACTGGAATTTTTTCTATTGTCTTCATTGAGCTTTTTGTAAATTATATAACATTAATTGCTTGTTCAGCTAAAAGAATAAGCGCATTATAATTATTTAAAATTTTTATCTGTATTGGGCATAAACAACTTTAGTTTGTAGATACTCTTCCATTCCATGTTTACCATCTGCACCACCTAAACCAGATTTTTTCCATCCTGCATGAAAACCTTGAATTGCTTCAAAATGCTCTCTATTAATATAAGTCTCTCCATACTGTAATTCTTCTGCAGCATACATGACTTTATTAAAGTTTTCAGAGAAAATTGAAGATGTTAACCCAAATTCAGAATCGTTTGCCAATGCAATAGCTTCATCTAAAGTGCTAAATTTCATTACTGGTAAAACAGGGCCAAATACTTCTTCTTGTATGATTTGCATATCCTGACTAACATTTGTTAATAATGTTGGTTGATAAAAGTAACCTTTATTAAACTGATTCATACTAGATCCACCAAGAAGAACTTCAGCTCCTTCTTTTTTAGCATATTCTACCATTTCAGAAACTTTATCTAATTGTGCTTTAGAAACCAAAGCACTCATATCAGGATTATTTCCTGAAAAAGCATCTTCGACTTTAACTTCTTTCATTTTAGCAGCTACCATTTCTAAAAATTGATCATGAATAGATTCTTCAACATAAACACGTTCTGCACAGTTACATACTTGGCCACTAAAAATAATTCTTGAGTCAACTACTGCTTTAACAGCTAGTTCTAAATTTGCATCTGCACAAACAATAGCAGGAGCTTTACCCCCTAATTCTAAAGAAACTTTGGTGATATTTTGAGATGCTGCTTCCATTACTTTTTGACCTGCAAAAACACTACCTGTTAAACTAATAATACCTGTTGTAGGGTTTTTACATAAAGCATTTCCAACAATAGTTCCAGTTCCACAAACCATATTTAATACACCAGCTGGTAATTCAATTTTTTGAATCAATTCTGTCCATTCCATAACAGTATTTGGTGCAATGCAACTTGGTTTAATAACACAAGTATTACCAGTAATTAATGATGCGGCTACTTTTCTAGCCATTACAAAGAATGGAAAGTTCCATGGTAAAATACCTACAGCAACGCCAATTGGTGCTTTGTGTAAAAAGATATGTTCTTTACTTCGGTCACTTTGTATAATTTCTCCTTCTATTCTTCTTGCAAACCCTGCATAATAATCAAAATAATCTGCAGTAACATCTATTTCAATTTGTGCTAAACCAATTACCTTTGCTTGCTCCGCAGCTAAAGTTTTGGCTAGAAATATTCTGTTCTCACGAATAACGGTAGCCATTTTATTTAAATATACCGCTCTTTGAATTGCTGGAAGAGATTTCCATCCATGATGAGCATTTTGTGCTGCCTCTAAAGCATTATTAGCATCTTTTACACTACCATGTGGTATTGTAGAAAGTATTTCTTCAGTACAAGGGTTTAATACTTCATTTACTTCTGTTGAGGTTGATTTTACAAATTTTCCGTTAATAAATTGTTCAAATTGCTTCATAAAATATTATTTTAATTAGTTATTTTCAGTACACTAAAAAAAAACATTTTGAAGTGTGGCTGTTATTTTTGTTTAATTTTTTAGTTAAAAAATAAAAAACAAATCTAAAAACATAAGAAGTCGAAAAATTTATCCATAACACTCAATAATGTGTATAATATAAACATTAGGTAAAGGATGTGAAGTGAGAGGGTTTTTCAGGAGGCCTGTCTTAGTTATGTAAATAAGTTTTTTAAATAACAACAACACTAAGTTTATTATGTGTATTTTCCAGACTTATAATTTCCTGGAGTTAAACCTGTAATTGATTTAAAAACTCTAGAAAAATGGTACCTATCAGAAAAACCCAAATTAAATGCTACATCTTCAATTGTTTTATTTGTATGTTCAAACAACTCACAAGACCTTGCTATTTTTCTGTTCTGTATAAAATTGTGTAGGGTTATATTCATTTCGTCTTTGAAAAGGCGAGCAAAAGAATTAGGAGCCATATTTACAAGTGATGCAACTTCAGGGTTACTTAATTTTTTGTCAATGTTTGCTTCGGTAAAACGAATCGCTTTTAAAACCCGATCATCTATATTTATTGCTTTCCAAAGTTCTGGACCGATATTAGTCAGAACTTCTTTAATAAAAGCTTGTAGCTTCAAGTTAAATGTTAGTTTAAAGTCTTTGTTCTCTATTTTTAATCTTTCTGTTAAATACTCCAATCTATCTTTTAAATAATTGGTTACTTTTATTTTTAAAATACCAGGGTATACATTGTCAAAAGGGACACCTAAATTAAAATGAATAAAGAAATGAATTAATGATGAATCTAAATAATTTTCTTCATCGTAATCACTTGTTAAATGTCTGCCAGAAACATGTATACCCTTATTATAAATGTGCTTTTTTGTGAAACGAGAGGAAAAAGAAGTGAAAGGTGGAATTACAAATAAAGTATCAGGAGTCATTTTATAGACATTATCTAAATGAGTTAATTCACCACCTTCATTTCTATTCCAGTAAATCCTCCAAAAAGGAAAAACCATTTCATGACAATCCCATAAATTTACTAACCAATATCTACAACACAACAATTTCAATTTTAGATTTATAAAATTTTGGTGATTTGATGACGGGTCTCCTAACTCTATGTTTTTTGCAAGCTTCAAAATACAATATATGTTTATATTAGATACAAAAATACTGATTTTAAATATTTATTTAATTTTATTCTACAAGTATTTTTGTTCTATCAAAATCTATTAGAATATTATGAAAAGATTAAAACTTCCTTCAGAAGTGGAGATAGAATTAAAAAAAGTATCTAAAGTAGCTGGTTATTTATGGCAACGTGAATGGGCTGAAAGAAATGCAGGAAACATTTCTATGAATTTAACATCATTCTTTAAAAAAGAAGATATCGAAGGTATTGGGGAGGAAGTTCCATTTAATTTTCCTAAAGGAACGGCTGGCTTTGTTATATTTATTACTGGTACAGGTTGTTATTTAAGAGATTTAGTTGATAAGCTTGAAGAAGTGTCTTGCATATTATATATCAATGAAGATGCGACAGGGTATTCTATAGTTTGGGGAGGAAAACGTAAAAATTTTGGCCCCACTTGCGAGTTAATTTCACATTCAAGTATTCATTTATTTAATTCAATACACCAACCAGAAAACTTAGCAGTGGTTCATACGCATCCTATAGAATTGATTTGTATGAGTCATCATGAGTTGTTTGATAATGAAGAAGAGTTAAACAGACAGATTTGGATGATGTGTCCTGAAGTAAAAGTATTTGTTCCAAAAGGAATTCATTGTACACCTTATGCTTTATCTAGTACAGCTGCTTTAGCAAAAGTAACTATTGATGCTTTTAAAACAAGAAATGTTTCTTTATGGGAAAAACACGGAGCAACTGCTACAGCCCCAGATGTAATGAAAGCTTGGGATTTCTTAGATGTTGCAAATAAAGGAGCAAAATTATTGATGACATGTTGGGCAGCAGGTTTTAAACCAGCTGGTTTGTCTAATGAGCAGTTAACAGAATTAGAACAATTTACATAGGACATAATAAAAAATAAAAAATAAAAAATCATGAGTAGACTTATAGGTAGATTACCAAAAGTAGGGATTCGTCCTGTGATAGATGGGCGCGAATTAGGTGTAAGAGAATCTTTAGAAGTTCAAACGATGGACATGGCTAAAGCAGCAGCAAAATTAATTGTAGAAACGTTACGTTTCCCTAGTGGAGAAAAAGTAAAAGTTGTAATTGCAGATACTACTATTGGAGGTGTTGCAGATGCAGCAGCTTGTGCAGATAAATTTAAAAGAGAAGGAGTAGAAGTTTCATTAACAGTAACTCCATGTTGGTGTTATGGAACTGAAGTTATGGATACTGATCCATCAACACCCAAAGCAGTTTGGGGATTTAACGGAACAGAAAGACCAGGAGCTGTTTATTTAGCAGCAGCATTGGCAGGTTATTCTCAAAAAGGATTACCCGCTTTTGGAATTTACGGTAAAGAAGTTCAAGATGGAGGAGACCAAACGATTCCTCAAGATGTTTCTGAAAAGATTTTACGTTTTGTAAAAGGAGGTTTAGCAGTTGCTCAAATGAACGGTAAATCTTATTTATCAATAGGATATAGTTCTATGGGTATTGCTGGTTCTATGGTAGATGTTAACTTTTTACAAGATTATTTAGGTGTAAGAGCTGAGTTTGTGGAATCTGTAGAGATTTTAAGACGTATAAATGAAGGGATTTTTGACCAAGATGAATATGCAAAAGCATTAACTTGGACCAAAGAAAACTGTGAAGAAGGAAAAGATTATAACAATCCAGAAGCTCAAAAATCAAGAGAAGTAAAAGATGCTGAGTGGGAAAAGGTTGTAAAAATGACGCTAATCTGTAAAGATTTGATGAACGGAAATCCTAAATTAAAAGAAATGGGATTTGGTGAAGAAGCAAAAGGTAGAAATGCCATTATGGGAGGTTTTCAAGGACAGCGTCAATGGACAGATTACCAACCAAATGCAGATTTTACTGAATCTATTTTAAATTCTTCTTTCGATTGGAATGGAATCCGTCAAGCTTATACTTTTGCTACAGAAAACGATTGTTTAAACGCAATTTCTATGTTGTTTGGACATTTGTTAACTAATAAGGCTCAATTGTTTTCAGACGTTCGTACGTACTGGAGTCCAGAGTCTGTAAAAAGAGTTACGGGTAAAAAATTAACTGGTATTGCAAAAGATGGAATTATTCACTTAATTAATTCTGGTTCTACAACTTTAGACGCAACTGCACAACAAGAAGATGCTGATGGAAACCCAACAATGAAACCTTTTTGGGATATTACCAAAGAAGACACTCAGCGTTGTTTAGATAACACAAAATGGCCAGCTGCAATTGCAGAATATTTTAGAGGTGGTGGTTTTTCATCACAATTTAAAACAAGAGGTGAATTACCTATGACTATGTGTAGATTAAATTTGGTAAAAGGAATTGGGCCTGTTTTACAGATTGTTGAAGGATGGAGTGTAGAACTACCGGAAGATGTACATCAAATATTAGATGAAAGAACAAACCCAACTTGGCCAACAACTTGGTTTGTGCCAAGAACAACGGGCACAGGTTTCTTTAAAGATGTGTATACAGTAATGGCTAAATGGGGAGCAAACCATGGTGCGATTTCTCATGGGCATATTGGTGCAGATTTAATTTCTTTAGCTGCAATGCTACGTATTCCTGTAAACATGCATAATGTTTCTGAAGACGATATTTTTAGGCCAAGTGCATGGTCTGCCTTTGGTGAAAATCATGAAGGAGCAGATTACAGAGCTTGTAAGAATTACGGTTCATTATATGGGTTCAAAGATTAAGTATAGTCGTTTATAAAGAAATGGTAGTTGTTTCGTTAGTTACCGCAAATTTATAAGTATGGCAGAAGCTCAATCACTTTTAATGATTATTATCTCGATTAAAAGGAAACTTCTCATATTTAAATTTCAATGCAATAATGATAGATAAATATGTTATAGGAATAGATTACGGAAGTGACTCTGTAAGAGCTGCCATTATAAATACGAAAAATGGCGAAGAACTTGCTGTTTCAGTAAAAAATTATACTTCTTGGAGTAAAGGGGATTATAGTAATCCGTTAAAAAATCAATATAGACAACATCCTAGAGATTATATAGAAGGCTTAGAATATACTGTTAATGATATATTGAATAAATGTAAATCAATAGATATTAAAAATATTGTGGCACTAAGTTTTGATACAACAGGAAGTACACCAGTACTGGTAGATGAGTTAGGAGTTCCTCTGTCTTTAAGGCCAGAGTTTTCAGAAAATCCTAATGCAATGTTTGTTTTGTGGAAAGATCATACCGCTGTAAAAGAAGCAAAAGAAATTAATAACCTAGCAAAAAACTGGGATATTGATTATACAAAATATGAAGGCGGTATTTATTCTTCAGAATGGGTATGGGCAAAGATGTTACATATTCTTAGAATAGATAAAACGGTTAGGGAAAAAGCTTATTCTTGGATAGAACATTGTGATTGGATGCCAGCATTGGTTACAGGAAATACAAGGCCAAAAAAAATAAAACGTAGCCGTTGTGCAGCGGGGCATAAAGCAATGTGGCATAACGATTGGGGAGGCTTGCCTTCCGAAGCATTTTTGACCACCTTAGACCCTTTATTAAAAGGATTTAGAAGTCGATTATATAATGAAACATATACTAGTGATGTTTCTGTTGGATGCTTATCACAAGAATGGGCAGATCGACTAGGTTTGACTACAAAAGTAAAAGTAGGAGTTGGAATTTTTGATGCACATTCTGGAGCTGTTGGTGGAGAAGTTAAACCAGGCTCACTTTTAAAAGTTATAGGAACCTCTACATGTGATATTATGGTAGTTCCTAGTAGTGATATTAAAAACAACATTATACCAGGTATTTGTGGTCAAGTTGAAGGATCCGTTATTAATGATTGTATAGGATTAGAAGCTGGACAAAGTGCTTTTGGAGATATTTATGCATGGTTTAAAAATGTGATGGCTTGGCCATTATACTTAATAGAAAATCAACAAAAAAGAGAAATTATAGACCGCAAAATAATATCTGAGTTATCAAAAGAAGCATCTAAATTATTGGTAACAGAAAAAGACCTAATTGCAACAGATTGGCTAAATGGTAGAAGAACACCAGATGCAGATCAATCTTTAAAAGGAAGTATGTCAGGGTTAACTCTAGGAACAACTGCGCCTATGATTTTTAAAGCCTTAGTAGAAGCAACAGCTTTTGGTTCTAAAGCAATTGTAGACAGGTTAATTGAAAGTGGAATAGAAATTAACGAAGTAATCGCTTTAGGAGGTGTTGCTAAAAAGTCTCCTTTTGTCATGCAAACACTTTCTAATATTCTAAATATGGTAATAAAAGTTGCAAAATCAAATGAGACCTGTGCATTAGGAGTAGCTATGTATGCATCCGTAGTAGGAGATGTATATAATACTATTCAAGAAGCTCAAAATTTGATGGGGAATGGAATTGAAAGAGAATATCATCCAGACCCAACAAAAGCAATAATCTACAAACAAAATTATAAAAGATATTTAGAGTTAGGAAGCCTTTCTTTAAAGGCAAATTAATTTTATTAAAATCTTTTATTTAAAAATGAAAATAGTAAGAAAGTGAAAAAAGTTATAGCAGTTATAGATATAGGAAAAACTAATAAAAAAATATTTTTATTTGATAAAAATTTTGAAGTTTGTTTTCAAAAATCTAGACAATTTAAAGAAATATTTGATGAAGATGATTTCCCTTGTGATGATCTAGAATTGATTGAAAAATGGTTATTAGAAGAAATTAAAAAAATCCAAAAAAATCCTAACTATAATTTAAAAGCAATCAACTTTTCTACACATGGGGCATCATTAATCTATTTAGATAAGGAAGGAAATCGTATAGCACCATTATATAATTATTTAAAACCATTAGACTTAATGGAATATACAAGTTTATATAAAGAAAACGGAGGTGTTGAGGAGTTTTCAAGACAAACAGCCTCTCCAGCTTACGGAATGTTAAATTCTGGAATTCAGATGCTTGCTATGAAAAAGCACAAGCCAAAAGTATGGGTGAATGTTCATTCTATTTTACATTATCCTCAATATTTAAGTTATTTGTTTACAAATAAAATAACAGCTGATTTCACCTCAGTAGGAGCGCATACTGCTACTTGGAATTTTGATGAGATGCAATACCATGCATGGTTAACAAAAGAAAATATTCTTTTACCTGAGCCTTTAAATGGAGAAAAAGCGATGATAGTTGAAATAAATGGAAAACAAATTGCTGTTGGTTCCGGTCTGCATGATAGCTCTTCTTCAATCATTCCTATTTTGGAAAAAGAAAGTAAGAATTTCATATTACTTTCTACAGGCACTTGGATTATTGCTATGAATCCATTTAGTACTCAGACCTTGACAAAACATCAATTAACGAACAATTGCCTTTGTTTTATGACACCTACAAAGCAACAGGTAAAATCATCAATGCAGTTTTTAGGAGGGATACACGAAATGTACTTAAAACCAATGAGTAATTATTTTAATGTTCCTCTAGAAGAACATTTAAATCTTGATTTGAATGGAAAATTATATAAAAAGTTAATTATTGAAAATGCACAAATTTTTTTAGGAGAAGAAATTGATTTAAGTTTTGGTGTAGACGAAAAATTATTTAAATATTTTGGAAACTACGAATCTGCATATTCTCAGTTGATTTTTGAAATATCTAAAAAAGTAATAGCAGGAATAGATTTAATTTCTGATAAAGATAATCCGATAAAAAATATTTACATCTCTGGAGGGTTTAATAAAAATAGAATATTTACTAAGTTTTTAACATTATTAAAAAAGAATTTAGTTGTAAGGATAACTGATTGTAAAAATGAAAGTGCTTTAGGGGCTGCATTAATGATGAAGTCTTACATATAAATTAATTAAAAAAATGAAAAATCAAAAGAAAACTTTAGGAGAATTCATCATACAAAACCAATCTTCTTTTCCATTTTCAAATGGAGAGTTGTCTAGCCTTTTAAACGCAATACGTTTAGCTGCAAAAGTAGTAAACCACGAAGTGAATAAAGCTGGTTTAGTAGATATTTTCGGGAATTCTGGAGATGTAAATGTACAAGGAGAAAATCAACAGAAATTAGATGTGTTTGCAAATAATACATTTATTCAGTCGCTAAAAAATAGAGATATTGTTTGTGGAATTGTATCAGAAGAAAACGATAAGTTTATTACCATAGAAGGATCTGATATGAAATCTAAGGGCAAATATGTAGTTCTAATAGATCCTTTAGATGGGTCATCAAATATTGATGTAAACGTTTCTGTGGGAACAATTTTTTCAATTTTTAGAAGGATTACTCCTTTAGGAACACCAGTAGAAGAAAAAGATTTTTTACAACCAGGTAGAGATCAAGTAGCAGCAGGCTATGTTATTTTTGGTACTTCTACAATGTTAGTTTATACTACAGGAGATGGAGTAAATGGATTCACTTTAAACCCAGCAATTGGCTCCTTTTATTTATCACATCCAAATGTAAAAATCCCACCAAATGGAAATATTTATTCTGTTAACGAGGGTAATTATGTTCATTTTTCAAAAGGAGTTAAAAGATATATAAAATACTGCCAAAAAGAAGAAAAAGACCGGCCTTATACGGCTAGATATATTGGTTCTTTGGTTTCTGATTTTCATAGAAATATGATAAAAGGAGGAATTTACATGTATCCAAATAACACTAAAAATAATGAAGGGAAATTAAGATTACTTTATGAAGCCAATCCTATTGCAGCTATTACTGAACAAGCAGGAGGTAAATCCATAAGTGGTTATAATCAAAGAATTTTGGATATAATACCTTCAGAAATACACCAACGGGTTCCATTTTATTGCGGAAGTAAAAAAATGATAGATAAATTAGAATCATTTCTTTTAAAGGAGGAGTAAGCTTAAATACTATAGAAGTATCAAATGTTAAAAGGAATACCATGATTAATTTGTCCAGAGTTATTAAAGGCTCTCTCTGAAATGGAACATGGAAATGAAGTTGTTTTAGCAGACACACATTTTTCTGCAAAAACATTTAATTCAAATATTTTACGTCTAGATAGTGTAAAAATTACGCCACTATTATCTGGAATTTTATCGTTATTCGAATTAGATAATTATAGCACAAATCCTTTGGTAATGATATCTGCAGTAGAAGTGAGAATTTAGATAAAAAAGTAAATGAACATTATTTAAAAACCATTTACAACTTTTACCCTAAAACTACTTCAATTTTTAGGATTAATAGATTTGATTTTTTATGAAAGGGCCTAAAGAAGCATTTGGCATAGTAATTAAAGGAGAATTAGCCAGATAGGGTGACATTATTTTAAAAAAAGGAGTGACACCAATAATATAATTGGTTGTTTAACTTATGATTATTAATTGTTGCCAATAATTTGAGAAACTTGTCAATTTCAAGAGTTTAAGATTCTATATTGAAAACTCTGAAAACTTCAAATTACGAAGGCTGTTTCAAATCAGAACTGAAGGAAGAGAAATTATTGAATTTAAATAAAAATTCCTTGCGGCACTATGCGTAATTAATGATTAATTCTTGTCTACTTATGGAAATCTTCACGGATTTTTTATTCGACTTTTAATTGCAAAAAAATTGTTGCGTGTATACAAAGTTTTACCTTCTTGTAAATAAACACTCGCGCACAAACTCGGGAATTTTTATACACAAAACATTTAGCAAATAATATGAACGAATATCGTAAATCAAATTGAAATTTAGTTTTATATACATATTATTTTTTTTAAAATACATTTTCGTACAAAATACTCTTCCAGATATGAATAAAAATATAGTTATTAATGAAAAATTAACTGTTAAACCTGGGAAATGTATCTTGGCGGAATTAAAGTTGAACTAGATAAAATAATTATTCATAAACAAAACATCAAGGAAGTCAAAGTTTATATTGGAGAAAGTTCAAAAAATTTTAGTGAAGCAATTGGAACGACAATTATTGAGAGATAAAAAAAAGATGATTTTTAAGAGCTATTTTGGAAACAATAAACAGACACAAATTTATCATATTTTGGTTATGTATGGAATACTCTGGGTAATCTCTAATTCTAATTTGAAAATAAAATAAGGATAATTCCAAATAGTTTAAAAGAAATTTGCTAAGCCTCAAAATGGATGAACTAATAATATATAATTTAATATAAATAGGATGTCAATTCAAAATCAACATTCGATGAGCTAGCTTTTTCTCTAATTTTTTCATATTCAATTAAATTCTTTTTATGATAACATACTCTATTCATTAATTTCATCTTTTGCACTAAATGATATGTAAATTTTTCAAAATAAGTAGTTTATCATACTTAAAATATGCTCTTATGGGTGTGTTGAATTTAATCATTTTAGTAGCTATGTTTAAATTAGATACAAAATAGAATAAATTGAATATTTCATTAATTACAAGTTAGATATATTTTTGAAAAAACTTTTAACAATGAAAAAAAATACAATTACAAAGAGAGTGTTTATAATAGTAGGTCTAGTAATATGCTTATTTTCGTCAAATAAGGCTTACTCCCAAACGTTTACTAAAAATACAGGTAGTACCTTACCAGGATCCACTAACAACACGATTAATGTTGGTGATGTTGACGGTGATGGAGATGATGATTTGTTTTTGACAGGGCAAGATTCAGCAACTCCTTATATAGCCGATGTGTTTACTAATTCTGGAGGTGTGTTTTCAGCTACGTCTGGACCATTTGTAGGAATCAGATTAGGTGGTGCAGCTTTTGGAGACTTAGATGGTGATGGTGATTTAGATTTAGTTGTTGTAGGGCATGATAATGCTAAAACACATAATAGTTCAAATGAAAGTACATTAATCTATATTAATAATGGTTCTGGTAGCTATGCAATTGGAGGAACTCATTCTATAGTTCCGGTACGAAGTAATGCTGATGTGGCTATTGCAGATGTAAATGGTGATGGTACTTTGGATGTAATAGTTACTGGCTGGGATGGTATTACAGCCGGAACTAGAGTCATTGAGTTACATACAAATAATGGTTCTGGAACTTTTACGAAAGTAACAACAGGAGTGCCTTTTACTGCTGTAAACGAAGGGGCTTTGAGGTTTGCAGATGTTGATAGTGATAATGACATGGACCTTTTGATAGTAGGAAAAGAAAATGGTGGAACTGAAATTTCTGAATTATTTATTAACAACGGTTCTGGGAGTTTTACAAAGGACGCTACAGCTTCAACTTTATTTAAAGGAGCAAAGGCAGCAGATGCTGAATTTGCAGATGTAAATGGTGATGGTAGTGTAGATTTATTGATAGCTGGATTTAATACAGACGACGGAAAATTTGTGGAGTTATATACTAATAATGGTTCTGGCGTTTTTACATTAGATGCTGCATCTACATTTTCACCAGTATCGTCCTGTAGTGTTGATTTTGGAGATATGGATGGTGATGGAGATATGGATTTATTATTAACCGGATCTGGAACAGGTTCACCAGCTGCTACAACAGAGATATATAAAAATAATGGTTCTGGAGCATTTACATTACTCACAACAACAATAACGGATGTTAGAAGTAGTGATGGAAAATTTATTGATTCTGACGGAGATGGTGACTTAGATGTAGTAATATCTGGTTGGGATGAATCAGGAAGAACAATGGAATTATGGTTAAGTGATGCAGCTTTTTCTACTACTTGGACTGGAGCAATCAGTACAGATTGGGTTAATGCTGGTAACTGGACAAATGGTTTGCCATCTGCAATTGCTGAAGTGAATATTCCTGACTTAGCTAGCGACCCTATTATTAACTCAACAACAGGAGCAGTTTCTCATAATATAACAACAAACAATGTATTGTCTATAGCTAGTGGAGGTTCATTAATTGTACAAGGCACAGCAACAGGGAATATAACGTATAATGTTGCAGCAGCAGATACAAACTGGCATTTAGTTTCTTCACCTGTTATCGGTGAAGTATATAATGCTGCCTGGATAACTGCTAACAATATCACTTCTGGTACAACTGACTCAGATAATAGAGCTATTTCTAAATATAATAATGGAACAGCAGATGGTGCTACTGGTCATTGGAGATATTATAAAGAAGTAGATGGTGATTTAACTTTTGGATCTGGTACAGGGTATTCTTTAAAAAGAACTTCTGGCACAGATTATGGTTTTACAGGTACTTATAAAACTGACAACCTATTAATGACTATTAACCAAGATGTTAATAATTGGAATCTTGTAGGAAATCCATATCCTTCTTATTTATTAGTAAGTGAAATTATTGGTGATAATACTACTAATTTAACTGACACACATGAATTCATTTACATTTGGGATAATAATAAAGCAGGAGGAGCTGGTTATACAGCTTTAACCGGAACTGATTATATTCATCCTGGTCAAGCATTTTTTGTAAATGCTGCAAATTCTTCAGCAAATAACTTCACAATTACTGAGTCTAGACAGAGTCATCAAACTGGTAAAACTCTTTACAGAACGGGTTTACCTTCTATAAAGTTGTTTGTAAAAGATGCTATTGGAGAATTAGAATACACAGAATTAGAGTACAAATCAAATGCTACTGCAGGATTAGATAAAGGATTAGACGCTGGAACATTTACTGGAGTTTCTACAAGTTTTAGTATCTATTCTCATTTAGTGAATAATAATGAAGGAGTTGATTTTATGAAGCAATCCCTACCTAATTCTAACTTCAGTAAAATGGTGGTTCCAATTGGAGTTAAAGCAATAGCTGGTAAAGAAATTACTTTTTCTGCAGAAGTGTTAAACTTACCTTCTGGTATTAAGGTGTTTTTAGAAGATAGACAGACAAATATATACACGCGTTTAGATGAAGCGAATAGTAATTATAAAATTACTTTAAAACAAGGTTTGGATGGAATTGGTCGTTTTTACTTACATACAACTCAAAGTGCATTAAGTGCATCTGACGCTACTTTTTTAGAAAGTTTAAGTGTTTATGAACTTAACAATTCGACATTAAGATTCGTGGGTTTACCACAAGGTCAAACAAGTATTAAATTATTTAATATTCTTGGAAAACAAATAATGAATGCTTCTTTTGAGTCTAATGGTGTAAAGGATATCTCTATACCAGAATTAACTATAGGAGTTTATATTATTCAGTTAGAAACAGAAAAAGGCAAGTTAAATAAGAAAATCATTTTAGAATAATTAACGAGAATTAAAAGATAAAACATAATGAAAAAACAAATTGAAAATACACAAGAAATTACTCGTAAAGATGCTATAAAAAAAATAGGTAATTATGGGAAATATGCTGCTTTAACTGCACTTGGAACGTATCTTATATTAAACCCTCAAAAAGCGCAAGCATCGAGTCCTGAAGCTCCAGGTACTGGATTTTAATAAAAAATGTTAAAAATAAAAAATGTTTAAATTAGACATAGAATAGAATATATTAAATATATCATTTCTTAAAATCAAGGGTATATTTGACTTAAATTTAAAACAAATGTTTAAATAACACTAAACTTATGAATCTAAAAAAAATATTTAAATATACCTACAGAAGCAAAAGGGTGTTATTACTTATATTATTATGTATAAGTTGCTTTCAATCAATTCAAGCTTCGAATATGTTAGTTGGATCTTTGATTAATAATATTCAAGATAAAACAGTAACTGGTCTGGTGATGGACGAAAGCAATAATCCTTTACCTGAGGCTAGTATAGTTGTTAAAGGTAGTAAAATTGGTGTCACGACCGATTTTAATGGTACATTTTCAATTTCTTTCCCCGGTATATCAAGCAAAAATGTGGTTTTAATAGTCTCTTATTTAGGTTATAAAACTCAAGAAATATCGGTAAACGGTAGAAGTTCTCTTACTATTATATTAAAAGAAGATTCAGACCAACTTGATGAAATTGTTCTCATCGGGTACGGATCTGTTAGCCGAACAAATCTTGCCACATCTGTAGGTACTGTAAAATCAGAAGTATTAAAAGATTTACCTGTAACTGGTATAGATCAGGCATTAGTTGCTCAATTGGCAGGTGTTAGTGTAGTGCAAGAAAGCGGGGAACCTGGAAGTAATTTGTCTTTTAGAATAAGAGCTTTAACAGCTATTTCAACAAGTTCTGAGCCTTTGATTGTTTTGGATGGTATCCCCTTAGATAGAGGTGCTAGTCTTTCAAACATTGACCCAAATACTGTAGAAACAGTTAATGTCCTTAAAGATGCTGCTGCTGCTGCAATTTATGGCTCTAGAGGTTCTAATGGAGTTGTGTTGATTAATACTAAAAGAGGTGAATCGGGTGACGCTAAATATACTTTTAGTTCTTTTCATGGTTTTCAAACAGTATCAAATAAGATTAAGTTACAAGACGCATACGGTCAGGCAAAATATATTAATTCAGCATTAAAGAATGAATACATATACAAAAACCCAACCTTACCAGAACCAACAGACCCAACGGTTTATGGTTTCCCTAATGAGTTAGTACCTTATTTAAATAATCAACCAGGTTTAATTAATACAGATTGGCAAGATGAAATATTTAGAAATGGTATTCTTAATAATTATGAACTTTCTGCAAGAGGAGGAAATGAAAAAGTAAGGTACTATATAAGTGGTAATTATTTCGACCAAGAAGGAGTGGTTATTTCAACTGACTATGAACGTATTGCTTTTAGAGCTAACATAGATGTAGACCTATCAAATAAACTACGTATAGCTGTTAATCTAGCACCTAGTTTCTCTAGTGCAAATCGCGTGAATGCAGGTACAAGTAGTATAAATGGTTTTAGGGCACCTGTAGTGTCAACAGCGCAATATGTATCACCTTTTTTCTCTCCTTACAATGCAAACGGTGATATTGATGCTGATTCTATAATTGAAGGAGCTGCTAATTTAAGGTCTGCTAGTGGAAATCAAATAAGTTTAGCTAACTATGTAAATCCTATAGCGTTAGCAAAATTAAATAGTTTTACTCGTAAAGAATATCGCCTTTTAGGAAGTATAGCTTTAGAATATGATTTTTTTAAGGACATTACTTTTAAAACACAAATTAGTACAGATGTTTCAAGAAGAGAAGACGCTTTTTTCAAACCAAGTACAGTTGGTAAACGAAACGTAGTTTCAACTGATAACATAAATAATGAAATATTTGCTAACTATGGTGGAAGAACTTTAATTAACTGGACTATAGAAAATACAGTAAATTATGATAAAAAAATAAATGATGTTCATAATTTTAATTTACTACTAGGTTATTCAGCTCAAAAGGTACATAGGGAAACAGAATCAATCTCAGCTAATAATTTCCCAGATAATAAGGTTCAAACTTTAAATGCTGGTGTTATAACAGATGGCTCAACATTTATCTCAGAATATAGTTTATTATCTCAATTAGCTAGGCTAACATATGATTATGATAATAAATATTTCATTTTGGCTTCCATAAGAAGAGATGGGGGATCTAGATTTGGGGAAAATAGAAGGTTTGGAATATTCCCAGCTGTAGGGTTAGCTTATAGAATAAGTAACGAAGATTTTTTTCCAAAAAACAAAATTTTTAACGATTTGAAATTAAGAGCTAGTTGGGGAAAAACAGGTAATTTCAATATACCCACTTTTGGAGCTTTAGCTAGGTTAGGTAATAGTAATTATCCTTTGGGAGGAAATATTGAACCAGGATTAGCTATTTCTACATCTCCTAATGCAAATTTAGCTTGGGAAAGTACACAAACAATTGATGCTGGGATAGATTTTTCTCTATTCAATAGAGAAATTAATGTAACGGTAGATTATTTTAGCACTAAGACAGATGATTTATTATTCAATTTACCAGTCCCTGGTCAATCTGGTTTTGAAACAACGCTTCAAAACGTTGGCTCTATAAAAAGTAATGGTATAGAAATTTCAGTTAATGGTGCATTTAAATTTGGTGATTTTATTTGGGAACCTGGAGCTAACTTTAGTAGGAACAGACATGAAGTGGTAAATCTTGATTTGGAAGACCCTTCAATTACAGATTGGACTTGGAGAACTGAAGAGGGTGGTATTGTTGGCGCTTTTTGGGGGTATAAAAATTTAGGTTTAATTACTACTCAAGAACAAATTGATAATAATCCAACTCGTTCTAATGTACAAATCGGAAACAGTTATTTGTGGGAAGATGCTAATGGAGATGGTACGATTAACGGAGAAGACAAAACAATCATTGGTAATCCTTATCCAGAATATTCAATGAATTTTACAAGTCGATTTTCATACAAGGGATTTGATGCTAATATTATAGTTCAATCTGTACAAAATTTTGATGTATTTTGGAACGCTGGTAGAGATCGTTTTAGAGACCAAACATTATGGACTCCAAAAACAGTTGAGTTTGCCGAAAATTCTTACCAATCTCCAGAAAACCCAGGTATATACACAAAACCTTTTAGATCTAATCAACCAGATGATGAATTTTATAGAGATTCTGATCTTAACTTATTTGATGGTTCCTTTGTAAGGATTAAAAATATTACTATAGGCTATACGTTACCTAAATCAGCTCTTACAAATTTAGGCTTAGATAAATTACGTATTTATTTATCATCTAATAACCCATTTACTTTTACAAAATATCCTGGTTATGATCCAGAGGCAAGTAATCATTCTGCAGCGTCGGATAGTAGGCCTAATGGCGTCACTCCAAGACCTGGAAGAGATTTGGATACATACCCAACAACTAAAAATTTCACTTTAGGAATTAATCTTAATTTTTAAATCACATAACAATGAAAAATTTAAATTTAAAAATAGCACTTATTTTTACAGTCCTCCTATTAAATTCGTGTGGTGATGATTTTGTTGATGTAACACCAAAATCAATTAGTACTGCAGAAACTTTTTTACAAACCGAAAAAGATTTAGAACTTGCAGTTATAGGTTTATACTCATCACTACAATCTCGTGATTTATACGGACAAAATTATGCATATTTTACAGAGCATTATTCTGATAATGCGGTTGTAAAAGATGGTGGAAGATCTGGAAGTAGATACTTAGAATTTGTAGAATTTGATGTAAATACAGATAATCTTGTTTTGAATCCATTTTGGGATGCATCATACAAAACAATCCAAAGAGCAAATATCATTTTGAATAGGATTAATGCTATACAAATGGATAATGCTATAAAAAGTAAACGAATAGGTGAAATAAAATTTATTCGTGCAATGGTGTATTTTGATATGGTTCGTATATGGGGAGGAGTGCCTTTAATTTTAGAAGAAGTTACATCTCCTGTTTCACAATTTGGTGTAGGAAGAAATGAAGCAGAAGAAGTTTATGTTCAGATACTTATAGATTTAAATGAAGCAGATGTTGCTGGCTTACCAAATATAGATAATTCTGGCAGAGTAACAGATGTCGCTGTTAGGACGCTATTAGCAAAAGTTTATCTTACCAAAAAAGAGTGGGGATTAGCTGCTAATATTTTGGAGTCAGTAGTTCAAGATAATTCACATAAACTATTACCAATTTTTTCAAATGTTTTTGATGTTAAGAATAAGAATAATGCAGAATCTATTTTTGAAATTCAATTTGCTAGTGTAGAAGGAGAAGGTAGTAATTTTCATCGAAATTTTGGACCTGCTATTGGAGATAACGCTGCAAGTAATGATTTATTAGATGCTTTTATAGGTGATCCTAGATTAGCAGATTCATATTATGCCGCAGGTTCATTATCATATTCATCAAAATATTCTGATGTGGCTAGTGCAGGCCTTTCTTCTAGGAATCTTATTTTATTACGCTATGCAGATGTTTTATTAATGTTATCCGAAGCCTTAAATGAGCAAGGGTACAATACCGGAAATGCATTTTTACATCTTAATGCAATTAGAACCAGAGCCGGTTTAACAGCACTTACGACTACTGATTTATCCGATCAAGATAGTTTTAGGGAAGAAATTCGTAAGCAAAGACGTTTAGAATTAGCTCATGAAAATACAAGATGGTTTGATTTAGTGCGTTGGGGAATTGCAAAAGATATTATCAAAAATGCAAAAGGTATTACAATACAAAATCATCAGTTATTATTTCCGGTACCATTTGAGGCTGTTTCTGAAAACCCTTCACTAACACAAAACCCTGGGTATTTTTAGTAGTATTCTATAGAAAAACGACAGTATGTGTTATCGATGTATAACAAATTATATTTTAACTTTAAAAACTATTTACCATGAAAAAAACTACAAAGACAATTATTACTTCTTTATGCTTCACAGCTTTACTCTGTTTATCAAATAATTCTTATTCACAAGGTTTCGCTCAAGACTTTTTTAGTAATTTTAAAGGATCCACTAACAGTACAGTTGATTTTGCTGATGTTAATGGAGATGGGGCTAACGATTTATTTTCAACAGGTCAACTTTCAGCAGCACCTCATCTATCAGATTTATTAATTAATAATGGTTCAGGTGTTTTTACATCAACTACAAATTCAATTACTGGAATTAGATTTAGTGGTGTGGCTTTTGCTGACTTAGATGGTGACACAGATTTAGATATGGTTGTTGTTGGACAAGATGATGTTGGTGTAAAAGAAAGTACAGTAATTTACATAAATGATGGCTCAGGCGTCTACACAGCGGGAGGAACTCATAGTATAACTCCAGTACGTAGTTCTGATGTGGCTTTAGCAGATGTTGACGGTGACTCTGACATTGATATATTAGTTTCAGGTTGGGATGGTGGTGGTAGAGCCATCGAATTACACACGAATGATGGTACTGGAACTTTTACTAAAGTTAATGGTACAACTTTTACGGGTGTAACAAATGGAACTTTAAGATTTGCAGATATTGATGGTGATAATGATATGGATCTTTTTATAAGCGGAGACATAGGAGGTAGTAATGAGGTTACAGAATTGTATTTAAATAACGGATCTGGAACTTTTACTATAACAACTGATTCTTTTACAAATGTGAAGAAGGGAGACCTTGAGTTAGCAGATTTAGATGGTGATGGCGATATTGATGTTATGTTATCAGGAATTAACGATGGTTCTAGTATAGGAGCTGTAACGGAAATCTATTTCAATAACGGTTCAGGCGTTTTTACAAGAGATTTAACAGCTACATTTACACAGTTGTCAGCTAGTAGTATAGATTTTGGAGATGTAGACAAAGATGGAGATATAGATGTATTGCTAACAGGAAAAGATGATTCTGGTTCAGGAGTTGCAGAAACACAAATATATAAAAATGATGGATCTGGAAAATTTACGCTACTTTCAACTTCAATTACAGGTGTTAGAAGTGGTGATGGAAAATTTGGTGATTCAGATAAAGATGGAGATCTAGACGTAATAATAACTGGTTGGGACGAATCAGGGAGAACAATGGAGTTATGGATAAATGATAGCCCTTTAAGTCTTAAAGATAATGCTTTATCGGTTGATATTAAATTATACCCTAACCCATCTAATGATGTAATAAGTGTTAATTCAAAAACTGGTCAATTATTTAATTTACAGCTATTTAATATTTTAGGTAAAGAAATAAAAAAAGTTGAAAAAAGCAACAAAATTAATATTTCTAGCCTTGCTAAAGGGACATATCTATTAAAAATTAATTCAAACGACGCTTCTGTAGTTAAAAAAATAATTAAAAATTAAATTTTATAAACGAAGTTGTTTTTGCTTAATTTATAGTACAAATTAATCCTTTGTTTGTTGATTATTAAGAATCATTCAATGAACAAAGGTTTTCCTATAAAAGTTATAATATGATAAACAAAAAAATAAACCTACTCGTTCTATCACTAATTGTATTTAACAGTTTGATTTCTTATTCTCAAAATTTTACAGAAATAATAGGGACTCCTTTTATAAATACAACATTTAATACGATAGATTTTGTTGATATAGACAGTGATGGGGATATAGATATCATACAAACAGGAAAAAATCCAGTGGGAGGAAGAGTTGGTAAGATTTATACCAATGATGGATTAGGTAATTTTAAATTATTGCCTTTCAATCAAATTCAAGCTGTTCTTAAAAGCGATGTTGCCTGGGGTGATTTAAATGGTGACGGAAGGATAGACTTAATAATTTCAGGAAGTACAACAATAGATGAAAATCCTACAGCTTTTACTAAAATATATTTTAATACTGGAGGTGTTGACAGCAAAATAGTTTTTAGTTCTTCTGATCAATTGACTTATTTTTATGATAGTGCAGTTGCTGTTTCTGATATTGATAATGATAACGATTTAGATATTATGATATCGGGTTGGACAGGTTCTGAAAGATTAACAGAGTTATATACAAATAATGGCTCTGGAATATTTTCATTAGTAACTAGCTCTCCTTTTACAGCATTGGCAGCAGGAACTATTAATTTTTCTGATGTTGATGGCGATACTGATTTTGATGTTTTAATAGCTGGAGACACTGGTCCTGGACAAACTACAGAATTGTACCTCAATGATGGAGCGGGTAACTTTGCGCTGACAACAGACTCATTTATTGATATTCGTAACAACGACATAGAGTTTGCCGATATAGATAACGATGGTGATGAAGATATTATGATTACTGGTTGGAATGATAATATAAATGAACGTTTTACAAGGCTATATAAAAATAATGGTTTAGGAATATTTAGTGCTCATGCAATAACTACATTTACACCATTAAGCTCAAGTGATATCGCATTTTCAGATATTAATAACGATGGTTTTATTGATGTTTTTATTTGTGGTAATAATAATAGTTCTGCTACTCAAACCGATTTGTATGTTAACGACGGTTCAGGAAATTTTACTTTAACTAGTAATTCGCTGACAGATGTAGGGAATAGTGCTATTGCTTCTGGAGATGTTGATGGAGATGGAGATAATGATGTTGTTATTAGTGGATGGGCAGATGATATGGGTAATGGAACAGCAGGAAAAGTAACTAAGCTATTTACTAACAATTTATTAACTTTAAGTTTAGAGGGTGAGTTTTTAAGTCAATTTGAAGTTTATCCTAATCCTAGTAATGGGAAAATTATAATAGACTCCAAAGGAAATAAGATTGATGCAATTCAAATTTTAGATATTTCAGGTAGAAGCATTAAAACCATTAATTCAAATGAAAAAATTATTGATATTTCATATTTATCAAAAGGAAGTTATTTTTTAAAAATTGATTCAGAAGAAAAGTATTCAGTTAAAAAAATTATTAAAAATTAGTTTAGTATGGTTTATTTCTTCAAGTAAGATATGCTTATGGACTTTCAGAAATATTTGAGAATAAGATATATGAAAATTCTGTAATCAGTCTTTCATTAGGCTATAAATTTAGATAAATGAGAAAAATTGCTACTGCATTTTTTTGTGTCATAATAGTTTTTAGTTGTTCTTCAGGTAATGAGAATAATTTAGAAAACAATAATTCTACCAATTTTTTTTAATTAATGGAACATCTTATAATTTAACCAATGTTTATCTAAATGACAAGAATATTTCTGATTACAACCCAAGTGATATTGCATTTAAAATAAGTAACATAGATTTATTAACAGGAAATCTAAATGGAGTTGGAGTAAACTATGTTTATTTTGATTACTTAGGTATAGAATTACAAACAGGAACAATTACAAACATTTCTGATTATACGATTTTGGAAAGTGCTTCATTCACTAACTCAGAAATTATCAATGGAAATACAATTTTAGATGATACAGAAAGTGGGTTTATGGCAACAAACAAGCGTGTTATCATTAATTCCTTAAGCTCAAATCAAATCGATTTTTACTTCAGTTCTACTAGAGAAGATAGTCAAATAATTACAGGAAAATACTCTGGTAATTATACAGATATTAGTAAATAATAACGTTTTACAACAACCCTGTTATAATAATACAATTTATAATGAAAAAAATAATTATTTTATTGTTGATAATTACATCTTGTGGAAAATCAAATTCTAAAGAAAGAGAAGTTAACAAACCTAAAAACAATAGTGAGTTAACATTTAATTTAATAGCACATAGAGGAGGAGTTGTTACTATTTCAACGAATCCTGAAAATTCTTTAGGAGCTTTAAAAGAAGCTATTAATAAAGAATACAAAATGGTAGAAATTGATATACGGTCAACATTAGATGGTGTACCAATAATTCATCATGATTCAGTTTTAGCACACCTTAATAAAGGAGAAGTAAAATTAGTATCAGCATTAAAACTTAATGAGATTCAAAATATCAAAATCACAAATAAAGAATTAATGCCATATACGTTAGAAGAGTTTGTAAAAACATCAAATGGGAATATTGGATTTTTATTAGATTTTAAAGGAAATTATCCAGATGAATTTTATGAAAAATGTATTGATATATTAAAAGTAAATAATATTTCCAATGTTAAAATAGCTTGGTCAAAAAAAGCAAAAGAAATTTTTAGTAAAAAAAACTATGGAAAAATAGGATTGAATTATTCTAGTTTTGAAAAAGCTTCTCTGACTAGTACTTTTTTAAAAGAAGACTATTTTTTATTGATAAGTGCTTTTGATTATAATGTAGATTTAATTAACAAAGCTATATCATTAGATCTAGAAATTGTAGTAAGTGTTAATCTTTGGAAATATGGGCAACGAGGAATTACAAATACAAATATAATTAAGATTGATGTGGATAAAATGATAATGTCTGGCGTAAAATCATTTTTAATTGATAGTGATTTGGAATTCTTATTTAATAAAAATTAATATTGAGGTTTTTTTATACTACTCATTTTTAGTATAAATAATTAAACAAAACTTAAATTTATCTAATTTTCAAAACATTATGGAAAAGCGTTTTAAAGTTTCAAGACGGAAATTTTTAAAATTTACTGGTATATTAGGCATTGTTTCATTGCTTCCGTTTTCTATAAAAGGCTTTAAAAACATATATTTTGGTTTCAATATTTTGCGATTTGGAGTAATCACGGACTCCCACTATGCAGATAGAGTTCCAAAAGGAACAAGATTTTATAGAGATTCATTGCCTAAATTGAAAGAATGTATTTCATTTATGAACAATCAAGACTTAGATTTTTTAATTCATTTAGGCGATTTTAAAGATGAAGCTGAAAAAGCAAATGAAACAAGTACACTACAATTTTTAAAAACATATGAAAACGAATTTTCTAATTTCAATGGAAAAAAATATCATGTACTAGGAAATCATGATATGGATAGTATTAGCAAAGAACAATTTTTAGAAAATATAGAAAACACAGATATAGCAAGAACTAAGAGTTTTTATTACTATGAAAGTAAGTTGTTAAGATTTATAGTTTTAGATGCAAATTTTAAAGAAAATGGAGAATCATATAATAAAGGGAATTTTGATTGGAAGGATACTAATATTCCACAGAAACAGTTGTTGTGGTTGAAAAAAGTATTGGTAGAATCTAAAAAACCATGTATCATATTTGTACATCAAATGTTAGACGATATTGAATACGGAAATTACGGTGTGAAAAATGCTGCAGAAGTTCGAGAAATTTTAGAAAAATCTGAAAAGGTAATAGCTGTTTTTCAAGGTCATAAACATGAAGAAACTCATCATCATATAAAAGGTATTCATTATTATACGTTTAATGCTATGGTTGATTATGAAGGGCTAGAAAACAATAGTTTTTCTATTGTTAATGTGAATTCTAATTTAGATATACAAATTGAAGGGTTTTATAGATCTTCAAATAAAAGTTTTAAACATATAAGGTAAAGTTTAAATTGACAAAAAATAAATTATGGTAATTAAAAATTATTTAAAAATTCTGATTCTTTCATTAATAATTGTGTGTTGTAACTTGAAAGAAAAACAAAAAAATACAGTTAAAAATTTAGAATATGATATAACTAAAACTGCGGATACTATTAAAAGTACTCCTTTTGACAATTGGAAAGAAGGATTTTTAGATATACATCATATAAATACAGGAAGTGGAGATACTAGTTTTATGATTTTACCTGATGGAACTACAATGCTTTTTGATACAGGTGAGTTAAATAAAAAAGTATTTGAAGAGAGGCATCCGCCCATGAAGATTGCAGAAAGAAAACCAGATAGCACTATTACAGTATCAGAGTGGGTATCTTTGTATATCAAAACAATAACACCTAAAGAAATCACACCAAAAATTGATTATGCTGTAGTCTCTCATTTTCATAGGGATCATTATGGAAGTTTAATGGATTTAGGAAATAAAATGTCTATTAAAAAAATTATTGATCGTGATGCCCCTGGATACAATTTTCCATTGGATGTGAAACAATATTTGAAAGAAGATAAAAATTTTCAAAAATATTTGTCATTTATTGATAGTACAGGAGTACCTGTTGAAGCTTTAAAAGTAGGTGTTGATAATCAAATAAAACTATTAAATAGTTCAAAAGAATATCCAAGCTTTAAAATTAGAAATGTAAAATCCAATGCCACTATTTGGACAGGAAAAGGAGAAGGCACTTTTGATTATTTTACAGCCAAAGATATGACGAATTATTATAAAGGAAAGTATAATGAGAACCCATTAAGTTTGGCTTTGAAAATATCATACGGAAAATTTGACTACTTCACAGGGGGTGATAATACAGGTCTGCAAGGATTTGGATTGCCATATTGGTTTGATGTTGAAACACCTATGGCTAAAGCAGTAGGTAAAGTAGAAGTAACAACGCTTAACCATCATGGAAATAGAGATGCTACTAACGAGTTTTTTGTAAAAACACTGGACCCAAAAGTTGTTGTGCAGCAATCTTGGTGTTCAGACCATCCAGGACAAGAGGTTTATCAACGTCTTATATATAAAGATAAAAATGCAGAAAGCAGAGATATTTTTGCCACTAATATGCACGATGAAACCAAAGTAACTTATGGACCTTGGTTTATTGATAACTATAAAAGTATGCAGGGTCATATTGTCGTTAGGGTTTACCCAAGAGGAAATAAATATGAAGTTATTATTCTTAATGATGATTCTACAGAGTTGACTGTTAAAGAAAAATTTGGACCATATAATTCTAAGTAAGATGAAATATTATTTTAAACCAATAGTTGTTTTAGTTTTTTTATTTAGCATCACAACATATAGCCAACAAAAAACAAAACCTAAATTGATAGTTGGTATTGTCATTGATCAAATGCGTGCAGAATATTTATATCGTTTTCAAGAAAATTATACAGAAAATGGGTTTAAACGACTAATGCAAGAAGGCTTTAACGTAAAAAATACACATTACAATTATATTCCAACAGAAACGGGGCCAGGACATACATCAATTTATACAGGAACTACTCCTGCAAATCATGGTATTGTTTCAAATTATTGGTATGATAGAGATTTAAAAAAAAACATATATTGTGCAGAAGATAATACCGTTTATTTAGTAGATAATAAAGGTATCAATAAAGAGGTTAAGTATAAAAATTTTTCACGATCGCCAAAACATAATTTAACAACTACCATTACAGATGAATTAAAATTGTTTACAAATAATCGGTCTAAAGTAATTGGAATCTCTTTAAAAGATCGTGGAGCAATACTACCTGCTGGAAACATGGCAGACTATGCTTTTTGGTTTAACCATAACAACGGTCATTTTGTTACAAGCTCTTTTTATAATCAGGAATTACCAAATTGGTTGATTAAGTTTAATGATGCGAACTTGTCTGATTCATTTTTGAAAAAAACTTGGAATTTACTTCTGCCAATAGAAAAATATAGAAATAGTAATCCAGATGATTCACCTTATGAGAGAATTTATAAAGGAAAAGAAAAGTCGACTTTTCCATATTCTTTAAACGATTTGAATGCTCAAAATGGAGGTTATAACCTTATTATGCAAACACCTTTAGGAAATTCATTGCTTACTAAATTTGCAGAAGCCACAATAAAAGGCGAATGTTTAGGTAAAAATTCGGACACCGATTTTTTAGCAATTAGCTATTCAAGCACAGATAAAGTAGGTCATGATTTTGGAATACGGTCAAAAGAATTGGAAGATACCTATTTGAGATTGGACAGAGAAATATCTAAATTATTAAAAATTTTGGATAGAGAAGTGGGTAAGGGAAATTACACATTGTTTTTAACTGCTGACCATGCAGGAAGTGACAATCCTAAATACTTGGAATCCGTAAATATTCCAGGGAAATTTTATGACCCAAAAAAAATAGAAACCATATTAAATGATAAACTTTCTAAAGATCTTGGAGTTAAATATGATTACATAACTTATATGAATAATACACAAATTTATGTTGATTATCATAATTTTTCAAAGATTACTGTTTTAGAGAAAATGGAAATCTATTTAGATGAAATTGACGGTATTAAACATGTTTTTGCTCCTACTCTTAGGAATCAATCATTAAATAATAGTTTAATAGGGTCATTTGTAAAAAACAGTTATAACCCTACTAATTCTGGCGATATTATTTATCAAATGCAATCAGGGTGGATGTCAAGAAGAGCTTATGGCACAAGTCATGGAACATCATACACAAGCGATACTCATGTGCCTTTATTATGGTATGGTTTTAATATTCCAAAAGGAGAGTCTGTCAATTATCATAGAATAACACAAATTGCGCCTACACTTTCATTAATGTTTAATATACCATTGCCTAATACTTCAAATTTATATCCTATTAAAGAAATTTTTGATTAAACTAAATGATTATTTTTACTTTTCGATTTAATTTTTGTTTTAACATATTCATATCTTCACTAACCTTTCTTTCAATAACTTTCGCATAAATTTGAGTCGTAGAAATACGGGAATGCCCTAAAAGGTGAGATACTGTTTCTATAGGTACTCCATTTGTTAAAGTTACTGTAGTCGCAAATGTATGACGTGCTAAATGAAATGTAAGATTTTTTGTAATACTACATAAATCAGCAACTTCTTTTAAATAAGAGTTTAATTTTTGATTGGAAATTTTTGGAAAAATAGTTTGGTTAATTTCTGATTTTGGATGAACTTTATATTTGTCAATTAAAATTTTTGCTTTTGGAAGAATCGGAATCCTTAATAATTTATTAGTTTTTTCTCTTTTTTTGATAATCCATAATTCGCCATCGATACCAAAATTAATATTCTCTTCAGTTAAATTTATTACATCAATATAACTTAATCCACAGTAACAAGAGAAAACAAACAAATCTTTGACTAATTGAAGTCGAGGTATTGAAAATTGTTTTTCTTCAATATTTTCTAATTCTTTTACAGATAAATAACCTCGTTCAACTTTTTCAAATTTTGCTTTAAAATTTATAAATGGGTCTCTATTAATCCATTCTAATTTAAATGAAAGTGTTATCATCTTTCTAAACCTTTCAATATGTTTCATTACAGAATTATTTCCCATTTTTTTTTGATGATCCAATGGTTGATATTCTTTTAAGAACTTCTCGAATTTTAGAATGAAATTATAATCCAATTGTTTCAAGTACATATCAGAAGTGTTGAATTGTTTTTTTATAAATTTTGAAATGTACTTTTGAGTAGTATAGTAGTTTTTTTGAGTACCCCACTTCAATTTATTTAGCATATCATCATTATGATATTTAATAATATCATTTATTGTATGGTTTTGTTCATCTTCTTTTAAAAACCTAGATTTAATGGCTTGGGATGTTATGAATTTACTTTCGAGTGTTAATTCATTTTTAGCTTGAACAATGCCTTTATAAACTTGATTTAGATACTCATTAACAATTCTTGGGATCAAGACTAATTGTTGTGTGTGAATTAAAATAAGTTTCTGATTTTTGTAAAAAAAACAGAGATTGGATAGTTATATAGATTTACTAAAATTGATATTACCAGAAATGTTAGTTGAACATTTTGATTTGGTAAAACATAGGCTTGAAAATGAGGTAATGCATTTGTATTTTGAAGA
>Ga0206127_1000907_pt1 | contig 33947 bp, 35 predicted proteins | sample Helgoland_Spring_6_FD_148646 | JGI IMG/M metagenome (GOLD analysis project Ga0206127, IMG submission 148646) | Pelagic subsurface seawater microbial communities from Kabeltonne, Helgoland, North Sea - Helgoland_Spring_Bloom_20160419_1 | ecosystem: Environmental > Aquatic > Marine > Epipelagic ...
TGATCTTTTATGAAGTGATTATGGATGTTGTGAACGATGATCAGGAATTGGTTATTCGAGAAAAGACCACGAGGATTTTAAGATGACATTGGCCGAAAAAAGTCAGCGTTTTGCTGATGTTCGGGTTGGCGACAGTCTGCCTGAGCGAGACTTCGACTGCGATAATGTGCAGTTGATGTTGTATAACGCCGTATTATGGAATGGTCACCGTATCCATTTTGATGAGCCTTATACCAAAGAGGTAGAAGGCTATCCTGGTCTGGTGTTAGCCGGTCCCATGTTAGGAGATTGGTTACACCAGTGTGTTGAAGAGTGGCTGGGTGATGACGGTCGTATTTTATCGGTTGATTATTCTAATCGACAGGCTGCTTACGTTGGCGATACCTTAACCTCTGGTGGCACGATCACTGCGGTGCGTCCTAACGAGCAGGAAATAGATATCGACGTTTTTATTAAAAACAAGGAAGGCGCATTAGTGGCTCCCGGAACTATGGTGGTGCGGTTTGGCGAATCTTGGTAGTACCAATAACGCAAGTAAGTTGAGTGGCAAAGTTGCTATTGTCGGCGTCGCTGATACCGAAGTTGGTGTGTTGCCAGATCGCACTCCAATGGAGCTTTGTGTAGAGGCCGCGCTTAAAGCGATAGGGGACGCGGGTCTTAAAAAGTCGGATATTGACGGTATTTTAACCTGTAACTCCATGGTGCAGCCGTTGATGTATCACGCCGAAGCAATGGCAGAGTATCTGCAGATTTTCCCGCGCTACTGCATGGCTGTTGGTGCTGGTGGTGGCACGACGTTTACTGCTATTCATCATGCGGCGTCTGCAATCGCTACGGGCATGGCGGACGTTATAGTGATCTCTATGGCAGACACCATGCGCAGCGGGCTGAGTCGTGAGCAGGCTTTAAAGGTGCAGGCCTCTACGGGTCACCCAGAATTTGAACAACCTTATGGCCCTACGGTGCCGGCTTATTATGCTTTGATTGCGCAGGCGCATATGGCAGAGTTTGGCACCACACAAGAGCAACTGGCAGCCATTGCAGTGTCGACTCGTCAGCATGCGGCCCGTAATCCCGCGGCACAAATGCGTGACTTGATTACTGTCGAGGATGTATTGGCGTCAAGAATGATTGCTGACCCTTTACACTTGCTGGATTGTTCTTTGGTGTCGGACGGTGGTTCAGCGATTGTTATGTGCAGCGCTGAGCGAGCTGCTGATTTACCCCATGACCCCGTATATATTTTAGGTGCTGGCGAAGGACACAGCCACGAGCATATTAGTGCGGCTCGAAGTCTGACCACATCAGCCGCCAAAGAAGCCGGTGAGAGGGCTTATAATATGTCGGGTTTGAAACCTTCTGACATGGATTTTGCTCAGCTCTATGATTGTTTTACGCCGACTGTTTTAGTTGAATTGGAAGATTTAGGTTTTTGCGCAAAGGGTGAGGGGGGTGCCTTTGTTGACAGTGGTGCATTGGCTCCCGGCGGATCATTGCCTGTTAATACTCATGGCGGCTTGTTATCCCATAGTCATCCGGGCAATCCAGGTTCGATGTTTGCGTTAACAGAGTCTGTCTGGCAATTGCGGCACACCGCCGGTGAGCGACAAATTCCTAATGCTCGCCATGGGCTAGTTCATGCGCAGGGTGGGATCATGTCATCTCACACTGCATTGATTTTATCAAGGGAGGTTAACTAACATGAATACTCCTGAAATCGCCAAAATATTACCCCCAGACACGCTGCTATCACGTCCCTTTTGGGAGGGGTGCCGCCAGCAGGAATTGCGCTTACAGCACTGCGCCGATTGTCATCAGTTTCAGTTTTATCCCCGTATTGTTTGTAGCCATTGCGACGGCAGCGACTTGAGCTGGCGCAAGGTCACTGGGAAAGGCCGTGTTGCCAGCTTTACCATTGTGCGTCGCGGCATCTCTCGTGCTTATGAAGCGCCTTATATAGTGGCACTTATTGACCTAGATGAGGGCCCGCGGATGATGAGCAGCGTGGTGGGCACTGAGCCTGAAACTGTGACTATCGGAGACATTGTCGAGGTTCAGTTTAACCAGTGGGGGGAAGATTATTTAATGCCCGTATTTCAAAAACTGGAACAAATTTAGCTGCAGGAGTGACTCCCTTGAGTAATTCAAAGATACCTATTGCCGTGATTAACCCCGATGCACTACCAGAATCTTTGGAGGCAAAACTACCGCCGGTGGATAATGGCACTGAATGTTATCCCAAAGACGCTTATTTCAGCAGCGATGCTATGACATCTGAGTGGGCCCGAATGTGGACCGACAGCTGGTTAATAGCTGGAGTAGTGTCTGACCTCGGGAAAGTTGGTGACTTTTTCCTTTTTGATATCCGTGAAGAATCTATTATCGTTACCCGAACGGATGAAGGTATTAAAGCCTTTTATAACGTTTGCCAGCACCGAGGTTCTAAGTTGGTTTGGGATGAGAGGGGTAATAAACGAGTATTTGTTTGTCCGTTTCATAGCTGGAGTTTCCATAATAGTGGCAAACTTCGGAGTATTACCGATGAGGAAACTTTTCATCCAGAGGTTGTGGCTCATCGTCCCGGTCTGACTCCCGTCATCTGTGAAGAGCATGCCGGCATTGTGTTTATTCATATGGGTAATGATCCCGCACCATTGGTCGAGAGTATCGGTTTGCCAGAAGGTTATCTCGAGGCTTATCGTATCGATCAGATGAAAGTAGTTCGTCATGTGCGCAGTGAGTGGGGTTCTAACTGGAAGGTTGGGGTTGAGGCTTTCTATGAGAGTTATCATTTACATTCGGTCCACCCCGAAACAAAAGGGGTGATGGCTGACCTTCATGTTCAATATGATCTTTATCCGAGTGGTGCCAGTCGCATGATCGTACCGTTCGGAACGCCCAGTCCACGTCTGCATGATCAGGACACCGTGACCGAAGGCCTGCAAATGATGCTGCAGGATGCGGGCGTTGACCCCGCCAATTTTAAAGGTACGGCTAAAGACGTGCGACGGGCTATTCAAGAAGGCAAGCGAGAACGTTCTGACCGCTTGGGTCTTGAATATGAGCGGTTTGAGGATGGGCAGCTTTCAGATAGCTGGGCGACTGGTATTTTCCCCAATGTGCAGATCGGCTGCCACCCGGAAGCGCTCTTTTTTATGCGTTTTCTACCCCACGAGACTGATCCTGAACGATTTTATTACGACACGATGACAATGCTGCTGCCTGCTGATGATCCTGACTACAGTCCGCCAGGATGGATGGGCTTGCCCGAAGGCATTGATCCCAACAAATGTGAGCGGCCGAATATCGAGCATTACAGCATTGGCGAAGACGCGGGTCTGGGTCTGGTGCTGAGCCAAGATTCCAAATTGCTACCCGTGGTGCAAAAAGGCATGCGTAGTCGTGGCTTTAAAGGCCAGTTGTGGGGCGAGCAAGAGCAGCGATTGCGGCACTTTCATGTAGAACTTGAGCGTCGCATGAGCGACGATTAAAGTCATAAGCTCCCGTTCTCAAGGGCTTTTGCCTGCTATTTGCATGGTTCAATGTTAAACATTGGATCATGTTTATCTATTTTTCTAATGATTAAATGAGTTGAAGGAGGCTGTATGACTTCAGTGTTACGATGTTTATTTTTGGTAGCAATAGCAATTGCTCTACCGGTGGCCGCGGCTAACCTAGTTACGGAGAAAGGTTCTAACGACGGCGAGCAGCTCTATGAAAAATACTGCGAAGACTGCCATGGCGGCGGTGTTGCCAAGGCTCCAGCACTCTCACTACTCAACATAATGTCTGCGAGCTCGGTTTATCGGGCGATGGATCAAGGCATCATGCAGCAGCAGGCTAAGGCATTAAGTGACAACCAGAAAGTAGTACTTGCTGAGCACCTTACGGGACAGAGTTTAGAGCAGCAGAGCATTGCACCCGCTCCGCAGTGTCAAGGTCCTGCAGCACAGTTCGACTATACGGCGCCACCGGTGTCGTTGGGTTGGGGTGTTGATCAAACTAACCAGCGTCATTACGGCAAGCATTTGACGGACATCAACGCTAACAATATCGATCAATTAGAGCTGGCTTGGGTGTTTGCTTATCCCGACGCAATTCGGGCTCGCTCAGAGCCTGCTTTGGCCGGTGGTGCTGTTTACGTAGGCAGCCAAAACGGTACGGTGTTTGCGCTGGACCAGCAGACCGGTTGCATTCGTTGGACGTTCAAGACGATTGCGGAAATACGAAATTCGATCGTAATAGAGCCTTGGACAGTTGGAAAGAACTCGAATCCAGCACTGTTTTTTGGCGATATTATCGGCAATGTTTATTCACTGAACGCCGTTACCGGTGAACTGTTGTGGCGTGATCGTCCGGATGATCACCCCAGCCTGACACTGACTGCTACACCACTACTTAACGAGGGTACATTATATGTGCCACTGTCGTCCCTAGAAGTAACTCAAGCTGCCGATCCAGGTTATGCCTGCTGTACTTTTCGTGGTGGCGTTGCTGCCTATGATGCCGCTACCGGCGAAAAGCGGTGGGTGGGTTATACCATCGATCAAGCTCCAACAGTGGTTGGTCAAAATGCCGTTGGAACGGATCAGATAGCGCCATCGGGTTCCCCTGTTTGGAATACTCCAAGCCTTGATAGTAAACGAGGGGTTATGTATGTCGGCACCGGCGAAAATTATTCGTCGCCTGCCAACGACACCAGTGATGCGATTTTGGCACTGAGCTTAAAAGATGGCAGTATTGTCTGGCGTCAGCAAATGACTCGGGGTGATGCCTGGAATATGGGCTGTGAAACGGAAGATCGCATTAACTGTCCGCCGGAAGATGGTCCGGATTACGATTTTGGTGCCGCAACAATTCTTGCGACGAACAAGGCAGGAAAAGATATTGTCCTAGCGGGCCAGAAATCTGGTGAGGTTTTTGGTCTTGATCCCGACCAGGGTGGCAAAATACTGTGGCGCGTGAAGCTGGGCAAAGGCGGTATCCAAGGTGGCGTTCACTTTGGTATGACGGTGTCTAAGGATACACTCTATGTGCCAATGTCTGACTTCGACGGCGGTCCTCGTTGGCCCGGTGTTGCCTATCCAGGCATGTTTGCGGTTGACATCACCACGGGTGAACAGCGCTGGTTCGCTCCTGCCCCGGAGATTTGTGAAGGTAGAGAGTTTTGTCAGTCGGGCTTGTCTGCCGCCTCATCCTCCATCGAGGGCGCTGTAGTTGCCGGTTCGATGGACGGGCATTTGCGCGCCTACAACTTTAACAACGGTAATGTACTTTGGGACTTTGATACGGCTATTGGCTTTAAAACGATTAATGGTGAAACGGCAAATGGTGGGTCCATGGGCGGAGCGTCAGGCCCAGTTTTTCACCGAGACATGATGTTTGTTAACTCCGGTTACGGCATCTATTTTCATATGCCGGGCAATGTTTTGCTGAATTTTCGCCTGATATCAGCAAAAGACTAGCGCAATAAGTTCGGAAACCAGTTGCGCTGAATCAGTTAAAAGTTGAGGGTGTGCGACTGAATTTGTCGGTTGACGGGAACGAAGACAGGCGCCGTTTAAGAGGGTGTAATAACCGCTAAATAAAGGACAAGCGAGGCTGTTGGCTGTTATCAAAAATGATGAGAAGAGAGAGGTCCGTCAGTTTCACGCTAATTTTTACGCAGCCAAATGCCGCCTCATTTTAAAAATCAGGCAGCATTGGTGGGCTAGCGTTGATCGTGATGCTGAGTTATTAAGTGGCTGGTATCCAGCCCACACACCAACCGCCTTTTGCGACCAATCTATTCTGGAACAACACACATCCTCCCCAGTCTGGAGTGTCACTATTTGCATAAAATCTGCAGTTGCCACAGATTTGGTCTGCGCCGGCAACGCCGCCCTTATCAGTCCGGGTCGCATCTGAAGCGACCTCGACATATTTTAAGGATAAAGCGGCAGGATCATTGGCGGGTACTTTTTCTGCCGCGGACGCGGATAGGCTAACCTGGCCGAGTAATGGTACTGATGCAGAGACTGCGGCGAGTTTGACAAAATTTCTTCGAGATACCATGATTTTTCCTTATTTCGGTGACTATGCACCTTGTACGTTGGCACTTCAAGGGAGGATCAATTATAGACTGATTTGTGTTAACCAACCGCTAGCCCGCAGACATCCGTGACAAATGAAAAAAGCTGGCTGCAAAGATCGGCCACACCGATGATCTATTGATTGATATTCGAGACCGCAGAGTAGATAGATTCTGATCTCACTGTTGACACTATCACACTAATTCAACGAAGAATAAAAAGTCGAGCCTGTTAGGGTCTAAAAGAATCCCAATGCTTGATCGGATCCGTTTCTGGGCTTTTGTTAACGCCAGGCCGCTCACCAAAGCGGCAATAATGGCGAGCTTTCATACCAAGCTCTCTGGGCCGTTCTACATCTCGCAGAAAGTCGTCACCCACAAACAGTATTTTATCGGGCTCAACGCCTGTCATGTTTATCGCCGTCTGATAAATCGGGGCTTCAGGTTTTTTCGAATTTAGCTCAGCGCTATCAATAACAAACTCGAAATAATCTGCCAAATCCAACTGTTCGAGAAATTTCTTCGGCCACCCGGGAAGAAAAAAATTCGATACGACGCCTAATTTTGCAATAGGCGCCCAGGCCTTCAACATAGCTTCGACACCACGAGTTAAGCGAATCGTATCAATATAGGTAACGGAAAAAAGATCTAACATCTGCGTCACTAACACCGCTACATCTTGATCTGATATGTTTTCTTGTTTGCGAAAAAGCGCCTCCAACCTGACGTCCAAATGGACTTCGCTATCGTCTTGCCACCAGTTCATTTCCCTAGACTGAGTGTAAGCAAGCCGAAAAGCGTCTACTGAGGCAAACACGCCTGCCTCAACGGGTAAATGTTGAATTGTTGTCAGTCCATCAATAGAGCCTGCCTGATCGAAGTCATCTACTAAGGTGTTAAAACAGTCAAATAGTATCCAGTTTGTTGTCAAGATAAATACCTATGGTCGACGGAATGTGGAGTTTTTCACATCAATAGCTCAATGCTTACGTTGCGGAGTTATTAATAGATAGTTTAGTTTAAGCGCTGAACTTGACGTATATAAAAGCTTTCGACCTCTCGGATAATTGATCGAAGATCGCGATCTACCTTTTCATCCGCGGCCAACAGAAAGTGCAGACCAACGGCACAAGTGCGGGTATCAGTATGACGAACGTCAGCCGCAAGTGTCAGGCTCACATCGCCCAAACTCAAAGACAGATAAGTTTCGTCGCCCATCGCTATCTTTTCGAATTCATCTGAAGTCAGTACGATGCGCGCACCTTCTCTATTGATGTCCTGGAGTTCTCCTTTAAGCCATACATCTGGCTTTGGGGACAACGCTATGATTACGCCAACGGCCTTAACGACAGGCACCCGATATAGAGACCTTTGTCCCGCCCCTTCAATGGAGTCGGGTAAAAAGATGTGCATTTCAACCAGATTGTCGGCTATTAATGTTGACTGTTTGACACTGGATAAAAAAATATGGGGCTGCGAATTATAATTTAATGCAACAGAGCAGACCGCACCAGCAGGAAGCAGTGCGCGAACCTCATTAAGTTGTATTTCTATGATTATTGACGTGTCATTGCGACTTTTAAAGGTTCCGGGCCACGAGGAAGAAATTTCTGTATTGTCCATAATCAACGGTATTTTTTTCGAACAGGCCTGGTCTAATATCTCGTTGACAAGGCGTTTCCTCCTGTGCTTTTGAGGTTCCGTTGGCGTTGATGGTCCTGCCATCTTTTTTGGCGCCTTGTTCATCAAGGATGTTATGGTCGTCAACCAACTAGACATAATGTTGCCCCGTCTTGTGTTGACCGTCTAAGAGGAACGACGGTTAATAGAATAAATAATCCTCTCCCGCTTTAATACCTACTTAAGCCATAAACCTAAACCAATCCTGGTCAGGGGGCGAAGTCGGTTCGGTATGTTTGGTCTTGGTCACTTAACGTACTTGACCCTAGTGACCATTGAGCATTCCGAACTTCCAATGTACCCAATACCAGTTTAACACGCTCAAAAAATGAGGGCGATGAGAAATACCAGTATGGCAATATTAACGGCGATAATTAACGTAGCGATCATGGAAGCAACCACGGATGGATACCAACATAGCGGTCTGTTAATGAGCATGACTTGTTGTATTGCAACTTTGAAAGGGTCCTTTGATCCTGCGTGCTGCAGGCTTGGATAGAAGACCTCAATAACGGACGACCGATACGTCTTCACCCTCACTCGGATGTGTTCAATATTCTGTCATGGCGGTGAACGTTAAGAGTGACAACGACCTTCTTGGCCGTATACTCCACGAGATTATATATCTTACGAGCTCAGTGCTTAGAGCCTGCGAGAGCTTGAGGTGGACGGTTGTTCCTTCTATAATCGCTCGCCCATAAAATTGCTGCGAAATAGAGGCTGTATGTTTTCGAAAGTACAGTGGTGTCTTCTAAGCGCAGATTTAAAAATAGAGTTATCAAAGGAAAATCTATGACCCAAGAAAAAGCACCGTCTATTAACGTTCTGGGGGATGCTTTACAGCTTTGCTCGACCGATCCGGTCACTGGGTTCTTCCGCGATGGTTGCTGTGATACCGGCCCACTAGACCACGGCCAGCATACCGTTTGTGCCATTATGACTGATGATTTTTTGGCGATGTCAAAATATCTGGGAAATGATCTATCAACCCCGCATCCAGAATTCGGTTTCAAGGGCTTAAAAGCCGGTGATCAATGGTGTCTTTGCGCTGAGCGCTTTTTGCAAGCTCATAAGGGTGGAGCTGCACCAAAAGTCAGATTACATTCCACCCATCAAGATAGTTTGAAAGTGGTGCCCTTAGAAGTTTTACTGCAATACGCGGCGGATGTTGACTCACATTGATTTAGTTTGGTCTGATTACAGTTTCAGACTCTAAAATTTAGAACTACCGCTGGTCCTACAGCGACCGTGGCTGCGCTGTTGTTGTCGATAATGTTCCTCAGGCATTCACTCGCTATCAATGACTTAGCCGCAGCTTAGAACCTTTGTGAATATGGGCTAATTGGGATGGCTTTATTAGCCGTCAGTGGCCTGGTGATCATTCAGTGATAAATAAGCTTAAATTTTCCTAAACCTAAACCTAAACCTAAACTTTACGTGGGCTGGGCTGGGCTTCATCTGATTTTTAGGGAAGTCACCTTATATTTACTTGCATAAAAACGATTAAAATATCAGTTTTTTTAATTATCTGTGAACTAAGTATAACTATGTTATATTCACTACAGTTAGTCGCTATTACTCATAACAGAAGTCATATGACATGGATTTACCGATAAAAGAGGGCCTACCGTTGCTCACCATTACTGAAGCTGCGGCATTTTTAACGGTCAGTAAGGCAACAATTCGGCGGTGGACCGACGATGGTCGGCTCGCTTGCTTGAGGATAGGCGCACGTAATGAGCGTAGATTCCATCAGGCAGATTTAGCCGCGTTGATGACAAAATCTGACTCAAAATTTCAGCCAGAGATAAGCACAGTCGAAAGTCAAAAGTCCCTTGCCAGATCGGTGCCCGGGTCGATTTCAGGCCATCACTGTATTGTTAGTAACACCGCTGAGGAAGAATGGGGGAGCCTGGCCCCGGCCATACTGAAGGCCCTTGAAGAGGGTACACCGGTGTTAATGGTCGAAGTGTCAGATCGTAAAAGACGGCTGGCGGATTTACTGCGTGGGAAAGGTCTTAGTGTGCGCAAGTTATCGGCCTCCCACATGTTGCATTGTGTATCGGTTGAAGATTCCTACTTTTTGAGCGGAGAATTTTGCTGGGATAGGGCCGTTGCTTTTATTGAGTCGGCGATCTTGACCGCCAAGGCCCGCGGTTTTGAGAAAATACTGATTATTGGTGCAGACAGTGGGCGAGCTGACTCGATAGGACCGGGCTACGCTGACGAGCTGAAAAAATATGAGTTAGGTTTGGATAATATGTTGACAAGATACCCCGGGGCGTCTGTTCTTTGCCCTTATACCGCCAGCGAGATTAGTGCAGAGCTGATGATTCAGGGGTTTTTGACACACCCAAAAATGAGTATTCATGCGACGCCCGTGCAGGGGCTTCTTGGTATGGTAGCGATTTAAGGCGCAGGCTTTTCTCGTGCCGCATAAGAAAAATAATGGAGGCAGCTATGACGCAAACCCTATACGAATATCGGCCCAAAGACGTTGATGAACTTGTAATAAGGGATTTCAATTTCGATTTTCCTGAGGATATAGACCCCGTGTGGGTGCCAGATAATCCGGTGCGCTCACACTTGTTTAACGGTTTTTCCTTAACAATGCCTTATCTTGAGCCCTACCTGATACGTTCGATAATGAGGGCTCGCAAGCACATTACTGATCCGGAATTGCTAGACGACTTAGCGGCTTTTAATCGCCAAGAGGCTAATCATTTCAAATGTCATCGAAGGTACAATTCGTTACTAAAAGCTAATGGTTATCCCGAGCTGGAGCGGGTAGAGAGGCACATGACCGAAGCTTACGCCCGCCTAGAGCAAAAAAGCTTAACCACGCAGCTGGCTTATTCGGCGGGTTTTGAGTCGATGACTAACGGCTTTATTCATTGGTTTATCAATAAACGCGTTTCACTTTTTGGCGGTGCAAACTCGCATGTGAGTTCCTTTTGGATTACGCATATGATTGAAGAGGGTGAGCACAAAACCGTTGCTTACGATGCCTATATGGCTTGTTCGGGAAAGTACGTGCCCCGCTTATTAGGCGTTTTTCACGGCAGTTGGCACGTAATCGGGTTAGGATTTTGGGCTATGTGTGTCGCGCTTAAAAAAGATAAAATACTGCATCAACCAAAAACCTTGTTTAAGATCGCCAAAGAAGTTGTGAGTATGTGTGTCGAGGTTGGTCCCTTCATGTTTAGGGCGCTGCTGCCCGGATTCAATCCTAGAAACGAGCCTGATCCACAGTGGATGAAGGATTGGATTAAGGGCTATGCAACGTTGCCAGAGGGCGCACTTATTCCGCTGGTTGATACCAATAATCCCGAGATGCCTATTCCTTTTTAGAGTGTCACACATCTCGGTGAGAGAAATATTTATGGACGATATTCGAAAGAGCCAGCGTTTGTTGGTGGGACACGGTGCTCTGGTTTTATTATCAGCCTTTGTCATTGGTTTTGGATTTTTGTTTTTTTTGATTGGTGAGATTTCACTCTGGCCGATCCCAGGGTCCATTGATTATCAATTGCCAGGTACCTACGATGCTTGGCGAATGGCGCACATGGAAGGCATAACGAACGGATTTGGTCTATGGTTACTGGCCGCCGTACTTCCGCTGCTGGATTTATCAGCTAAGACCTCGCGACGTATTGCCATAGGTATGATTATTACCGCATGGACAATCGTTATCGCTTCTTGTTTTGACCCACTGTTTCCTAGTTCCCGCGGACTCGCCTTGACAGGCGATTCTAGCCTTACTAACGATATCGCTTTCTTGTTGTTTGTTATAGGTATTGGAATTGTGGTCGCAATCATGTGCAGAGTTGCCTATCAGTGTTTATTTGTCCGCAGTAAATTGTAAATTTCGAGGCGCCTAGCTACCCCCGAAATCCCAAATAATAAGGAAAATAGTACGATGGAAAAATATCAGAAGTTGATGATAGCCAATGCATTTTTGATCATTATGATCAGTATGCTCGCAGGGTTTATGCTGGCCTTTGGTCTTATAGGTGGACTGGAAGTGTATCCTGGAAAAATAGTCGAGATGCCTTACTACGGTAGTGCCGATGGGTGGGCTCGAGCGCACGCTGGTGGACTGACCAATGGTTTGCTGATTATCGGCGTCGCGCTGGCACTGCCATTAATTTCTCTCAGTGAAAGAATGCGTAAAATCAATGTTTACGGTTTTATCTTTATAGGTTGGGCCAACACGGTATTCTACTGGTTCGGTAATGCCGCAGCTAGCCGAGCGCTGAGCTTTGGTGACAATCCGCTAGGAGCTTCTAATATTATGGGCGCTATTGGATTCGGTGCGGCATTCGCTGGCGCACTGCTTATTATCTGGTTGCTGACCTATGCTGCGTTGGCATTGTTGAAAAGTAGATAGCGAGCTGCTCCAGTTCTTTATCAGCAGTCACGATGTTGCGGCCATTTATAAAATATTGCTGCCCCATTAGGGGCAGTAATTGAAGTTGAAAGACAGTCTTTTAACGGCTGCTGTAGATCTTCAGCTTAGGATTCCAGAAAATCAATCAACGAAGTGAATTTCTTCCTGGCGAGGGAAGTTTGCGTCCCAGTCAAATATTTTTTCGCGGATTTTCCAGAAGGTATGAACCTTGCGTGCAACAATAAATCGAGGTTTTGCAAAAAGTTTAATGCACAAATACACGTGTTCTAAAGACTGTACGTCAAAGGTTGCGCCGGCGTTTCGAATGTGAGATCGAACAAAATTGTAATAAAATCCTTGGCGACGAGAATAGCTGTCAAAATAAAAGTATTCGCTTAGGTACTCCCCATCCAGATCATAATACCTGACTTCTAAGCGTGGATTGCCTTGCTTATCTGTGTCTCTCTCGAATGTCATAGAATCGCAGCGGAGTATATGAGCATCTTTGAGAGTCATTGCGTCTTTGAGTATTGCGTCTGGGTCAATCAGTATGTCATTACATGTTGAGCAATAGCGTTTTGAAATATCATTTTCGCACTGGCAGCTAGGACAGCGCTTAAAGCGGAATAGATAACCGCAGGGCTCTATCTCATGGGTTTCGATACTTTCGAATGCGCCAAGACATTTTCTACCATAGTGCTCGACGATAAAATCCTCCTGCTTAATCCCCCAAAAGACATTGCTGTATCCGCACTGGGGACAAATCACATCAACCGTTTCACTATCGCTGTTTGGCTTCTTCTCCCCAATCTCAGGCGAAAATATGTCATGCCCTAAACCGGTGTAATCCAAAATAAGACAATCCGTTTTATTGTTATGGCGGCGCAAACCTCGGCCGATAATTTGCTGATACAGGGCAACAGAATCTGTTGGCCGTAAAATTGCAATTAAGTCAACATGAGGCGCATCGAACCCGGTGGTGAGTACCGACACATTCACCAAGTACTTAACTTGCTGAGTTTTAAAGTGGGAAATGATTTGATCGCGTTGCGCGGTGGGCGTCTCACCGGTTACCAATAGCGCTTCACCACTCGGTAAACAAGAGAGAACTTCTTTTGCGTGGCGTACGGTAGAAGTAAACAACATAACCCCCATCCGGTCTTTAGCTAACTCCGTGATATGGGCGACGATCGAGGGCGTGATTCTACTTTGATCCTGTAGGATACTTTCTATATCAGGTGTCGTGTATCTGCCATCCCTATTTAATTCCAGTGTTGAAAAATCATAGCAGGCAACGGGAGAGTCAATGAGTATGGGGGGCGTCAAATACTCATGGCGAATCATATACGCTAGTGACAATTCATAAATGCAGTGGGAAAAAAAGCGTTCGTCGTCTGTTCGTAGCATCCCTCTCATGTGGTATTGATAGATCCAACCCATGCCTAAACGATAGGGTGTTGCAGTCAGTCCAAGTATGCAAATACCTTCATTTAATGCCTGTAGATGAGTAAGTACTTGTTGATATTGAGTTGAGAGATCTAAAGACACGCGATGACATTCGTCGATGATAACCAATGAAAAATCGTTAAAGAACTGTTCGTCAGACCGCGCAATTGATTGAACGCTGCCAAAGATCACTTTTTCCGATACGTCTTTACGGTCGAGGCCGGCAGAATAAATACCCGATTCTAGGCCGTAGCTCGCAAATTTATCATGGTTTTGTTCAACCAGCTCTTTCACATGAGCGAGGACTAATACTCGGCCATTGGCGATTCTGGCGAGTTCTGCGATAACCAATGATTTGCCGGCACCGGTTGGTAAAACAACACACGCAGGGCGTGTATGTGTCCGGAAATAGCTAACCGTGGCATCGACGGCTTGTTGTTGATAGGGTCTAAGTGAATACATCGGCGCAAGGGTAACAAAATACTATGGTCAGTTTCCACCGCGACGCGGGCTAAAAATTTGCATGAACGTGCTTATCGACTAAGCGATAACTCGAGACAAGGTGGCTCTAGCTGCCCTTGAATGGGGTCGTGGACTTGTCAGCTGCGGATTGGATGTATGAAGAATAGGCGCCTTTGAGTGCCGGATCTTAACGAGTAAAAATACCGTAACAATAACTGCGGCAACAAATTGTTGTGGACAGACCTGCTGGTTAAGCGTTCAGCAACTGCCGATGTTGGCCTAATCTGCCGATCACTACCCCCATATATCCACCGAAAATTATGGGACACTTTTTGTCAGCGCCAACGCTGTGATTAATTGGCTTGCTGGCTCCATCAGGCTTTTTGATATTATTTCTAGACTTGTAATAACTAGATCGAATAGGTGTATAGAATGGTGTCATATCTGGTTAAAAATCGTATAGTTAAATTGAATCAATCAGTGTAAGTTGGTTTTTTATGACGTTGGGTGAAATTCAGTTCAGCACGAAAGGCTCCTTAGTCTTTCTTTCGCTGTTGCTTTGCCTCACGGCTTGCTCAAAGCCACCGAGGCTTGCTACGAACGATGACCCTAGTCGATATACCCGGGTTGAAGATGTGATATGGGCGTCTCCGGGTGGTTTTGATTTAACCATGGATATTTATACCCCTAAGACTGGGAGTGGCCCTTATCCGGTTTTAGTAATATTTCATGGCGGTGGTTGGCTGATTAACGATAATTCGATTATGGATGAGGCCGCCGCTTATCTCGCTACTCACAGCCAGTATGTCGTCTGCAATGTCAATTATCGACTGTTATCTGACAACGACAATACCGTTTCGCTAGACCAGATTGTTGAGGACGCTTTCGGCGCGGTTTTATGGGTCGGAGACCATATCAATAGCTATCAAGGGGATCGTTCAAAGATTGCCGTGACCGGCGACAGTGCAGGTGGGCACTTAACCGCGATGATTTTGAACCGTGGAGATCACTTGAGCTCCGCGGGTTTGGGCGGGAATCCCTCGGGGTTCAATCCAACCTATCTACCCAAAGGACAGTCGGCAGAGGACATCGCCATTGCTGGAGGTATAAACATACAGGCCGCAATACCCAATTATGGCGCTTATAATGTCTATCAGTCGGCGCTGGAGGGTTTTGAAAGTTGGGCAAATATATTTTGGTTAATGGGCGGTGCACTCCCGCGCGGCCTATTTGGTGACGATATTAATGCCATTGATAACGTGGAGTATTATAAGGCGGTTTCCCCGAGCTTTCATATTCCAAACAACGACCAGCGCTTACTACCTCCGCAGCTCATCACTGTAGGTAGCGAAGATACGCTGGTTACTCCGGCGTCTGTGAGGGCGTATGTAAATAAGCTAACGTTAGCGGGGCATCCTGTGGTGTATTGGGAGTATGCTGGTAGGCCCCATGCTTATTTGGATTCTGGTTCCAACGGGATACTCGGCACAGAGTTTGCTGTAGACGCGCCGCCTGCTTTAGATGTGATGATTCGTTTTCTTGACGGTATATTTTACTAGACGCTCACAATGTTGATTCCGAGCGCATCGATTATATTGGCCTGCCAGTCGTGATATCGCCCTTGTGTGATAGGTTGATCAATTAGGGCTAGCACGCAAAAGATGATAATAAAATGTATGAGGTGCTATTACTCAGCCGCCACATTAAATAAGTCGCTAGATTAATGCCTTAACACGGTAAAAAAGGTCGTTATTTATGGTCCGTTCACTCTCTAACTTTTTTACCGGTATTATGCAGCGTTGGATGCCTGATGCTTTCATCTTTGCGATCGTCTTAACACTCGTGGTCATGGTGGCTGGTGTTTTTGGAGGCGACAACAGCCCAACTCAAATGGTGCGGTTTTGGGGAGGGGGCATCTGGAATCTGTTAGCCTTTTCGATGCAGGTGGTACTTACCCTTGTGACGGGCAGTATTTTGGCGCAAACAGATTTTGTCAAAAACATATTGCGCAATTTGGCGCGCGTGGCCAGCACACCGACACAGGCTATTGTCTTGATGACGGTAATCGCGGCGGTATGTTTTTGGATCAGTTGGGGTTTTGGTTTGATCGGTAGCGCGCTGATGGCGAGAGAGATCGCACGTCAGGTCAGGGGCGTTCACTATCCACTGTTGGTTGCTTCCGCTTACTCTGGCTTCGTTGTTTGGCATGCAGGGTTATCCGGCTCTATTCTCCTTAAAATAGCCGTGGACGAAGGCGGGGCTATCATCAGACGAGGCTGACGTCCTATGAGGCGCTGTAGGCCACACTTATCTTATAACCTAGCCGTAGGGCCAGTTTTGCGAGAAAATACCTGGAAATAAGACTTAATACCGCCACTAAAGTCTGTTTATTGGTCGTTATTGGAGTAAACTTCAAATATTGGTATGACTTGGATGGCGTATCGCTAATATAAACCCAGAGCGATGAAAAAATATGAAATGTGCAAAGGTTTGCTTATTCATTTTTACCTCTCAATGTTTGGCCCAAAGTACGCCGTCTGAATTTGCTGAAATGAGTCTGCAAGAACTCTTTGATCAGAGTATTTACGATGTGGAAAATGACCAGACCAGACCGTCACCCTGGACGTTAACCTATCAGTTCAAATCGGTGGAGTTTGAGGGCTATCTTGACGGTACCAAAAGTTTAAGCTTCGATGACGTGCTGTGGAGCCCCCCCGGTGAGGGGCGGACTGCCAAAAACTTCCCCGTTGTGCCTACAACCATCCGTCAGAAGGCCCATGTCGTTGCGCTGGGGTATGAGTTTAATTCCCGTTGGCATGGACATATTTCGCTGCCGTATATCCACCAAGAAACCGATCATATAAGCATTGTTAGCAGCTACGAAACGTTTGTCCTTGAAACCAGTGGAGTAGGTGATACCTCGGTTTCAGCTACTTATAACTGGGCTGCTTCTGATGAAGGAATCTGGCGGCTTTCAATGGGCATAAGCTTGCCAACTGGGTCAATCGACGAAGGTGGTGACACGCCAAGAGCCCCTGGTGACCAGCAGCTTCCCTACACGATGCAACTTGGCTCAGGCACTTATGATTTTCCGGTTGAATTCAACTATACCAGCACCGGTGCACATGATTTTAACGTTGGTGTCTCAGCGAATATAAGGACGGGCACCAATGACCGCGACTACCGGCTTGGTAATAATTATAGTCTCAAGGGCCGTTATAAAATTGCTCTTTCTCCGACAGTCCAAACCTCTGCCGGGCTGAGTTTTCAATACAGCCGTCCAATTCACGGTAAAGATGAGTCGCTATTAGTAAACGCCCCAATTCCCTATCCCGCTGGCATCACTAATCCGGATCTTTATGGCGGTAAAAAAGTTAGTCTTCGGTTCGGTCTTTTATGGCAGCTGGCTAAAAACTACCACCTCAATTTGGAAGTTGGTAAGCCGATCTATCAAAACTTGAATGGACCACAGCCGAAAGAAGAGTGGCGAACCGCTTTTTCAATATCAAGATCAATGTAATGCAGAGGATGCTTTTTTGTATTGGGCATCGCTGGCCATCTAAGACGATATGCGCAGGCTTTCTGGTTTTTTTCAGTTATCTTTTATGCGGTGCCGTAAATGCTGAACAGCCATTAAGTAAAGAACAAAAGCTTAAAGCCGCTTATCTATGGAATTTCACTCAATATATTGCGTGGCCAGATTCAAAGGTAGGCAAACTTCCTGCATCAATCCGAATTTGTGTAGACGGTTCAAATAATTTTTTTCAGTTCTTGCAAGATATGGTCATTAGCAAGCGAGATTTCAAAGGGAAAAATACAGTAGAAGTACTATCTCTTGATGAAGCCCGTGGCTGCGAAATCCTATACGTCAGGCAGTCGAAAAAAATAGCGTCTATATCGTTAGATCATACTGTAGTTGTAGCTGATTCTCCTAGCGTTGCCATGCCCAATGCTGCGATGGTATTTTATCAAAAAAATGGAAAATTACGTTTTGAAGTCGATGTGACAATAATCAGCGATTTAGAGGTTGTTGTCAGCTCTGAGTTATTAAAATTAGCAAGGATTAAACAATGAATCCTTTGCAAAAAAAACGAAGCGGGTTTTTTTATAAACAGCTCATAGCTATAGTCGGAATTAACATTCTCACTCTGTTTATTATGTCGGGGCTGCTATTTTCGAATTTCATTGCTGCATACGAAGACAATCTAAAAGAGGTCATGCGCAGCAAGATCACGTTGTTAGCCGCTACCAGCGCATCTGCATTAGTGTTTGGTGATCAAGAATCAGCAGCAACTTTGCTCTCTTCTCTCAAGGAGCATACCGCTACTCGCTATGTGCAAATGTATAACGCAGACCAGCAATTATTCGCGGAGTATCGGCGTTCTGGTCAGCTTGTGGATGTTGATATTGACGATTATGAAAGCGATGCTTTTTTCAAAAATAAAAATATTTATCTGTCGCAGCCGGTACTAATGAATGGTGAATATCTCGGTGTCATTGTGATCTCGGCGGACACTAACTCTCTAAACGAGCAAAAGAATCGCTATATTCTAATAGCCAGTACAGTACTTTTTATTAGTCTCGTTTTGGCTTATCTGCTCAATTGGCAACTACAAAAAAGATTGACGGCACCAATCAGTGATTTGATTAATTTAGTGAGCTATGTTGCTAGAAATAAAAAATACCACAGGCGACTTGATAGTGCTAGAGATGATGAAATTGGTGATCTTACGCTAGGGGTCAATACCATGTTGGACACAATAGAAGCGCATGAGACGCAACTTTTCCAACGCGCAAACTATGATGAACTTACCCAACTGCCGAATCGACACCTGCTGATGGAACGGCTGACGCATGGAATCAATACAGCGACAAGGAATAAAACTGAGATCGCTTTGCTGTTTCTTGACCTGGATCGCTTTAAAGTTGTCAATGATAGTTTGGGGCATCGTGTGGGCGATGAGTTGCTGGTGCAGGTAGCTGGAAAGCTAGTTAATACTTTGCGTAAGTCTGACTCTATCAGCCGTTGGGGTGGAGACGAATTTGTTATGCTGCTTGAAAATATTAAAGATGTTGAAGATATTGATAACATCGTTGAAAAGATCGTTGAGGAACTGGCTAAACCGACGATGACGGGCGGTCATCTATTGCATGTTTCCACGAGTATCGGTATTGCCCGCTTTCCACAGGATGGCGATGACAGCGTGAGTTTGCTAAAACATGCTGATATAAGTATGTATAGAGCTAAAGCACAGGGGCCAGGAAAATTTGAGTACTTTAACCCGACGATGCTTAATGATTCTGTCAAGCGCTTAACGCTGGAAGTGACAGTACATGAGGCGTTTGAAAAGAAAGATTTCTTTATGGTGTATCAGCCGCAAGTTGCAGTTGCTAGTGGCAATGTTGTCGGGCTTGAGGCGTTGATACGATGGAATTTTGGCGGTTCTTTTGTACCTCCAGATGAATTTTTACCGGTAATAGAAGAAGTAGGGCTTATGCATGATTTAAGTCTATGGGTGCTCGAACAGGCCTGTCAGCAAAACGTGGACTGGCAAAACGCTGGCTTTCCACCTGTATCGATAGCCGTAAACCTGCCTCCCTCATTTATTTTGCACGTCGATTGTACAGAAAAGGTTCAGTCAATCTTGAGGAAGACTGGCTTGGCTGCTAAATATTTAGAGATTGAACTAACAGAGAATACGTTCATCGGTTCAGGGTTAGCCGCGGTATCAGTGTTGAAGTCTTTACGGGATATCGGAGTGATTATTGCGCTTGATGATTTTGGGACGGGCTATTCGTGTTTGAGTTATTTAAAGGATTTGCCTATTGGGACCCTCAAAATAGATGGGTCCTTCATCCAAGGGTTGGGAGTAAGTCAGGCTAATGACGGCATAGTACAGTCCATCATTACGCTGGGTAAAAGCTTGGGTATGACATTAGTAGCGGAATGTGTCGAAACAGAGCAGCAGCGTAGTCTATTAGAGCATATGGAATGCGATATTATTCAAGGATATCTATACAGTAAACCGCTGTCCGCTGCTGATGCTGCGAGTTTTCTTATGGCCCAATCGATCGATTAGTTTGACGGGTTTGTCTATCACTCTCGGGATAAACCGGGAAAATGATGGATTAACTATCGCGGTTAATAAGATCATTATAGAAACCTAGATGACCAACGAACAAAGCGAACAGTAAAGTTATCTTTTTTCGTGCTGATTTTTCATTGGTTGGAGTGGTCTAGCCATTTTGTATAGCGAGCCTCGACATGAGTGCCAGTCAAATTTAACGATAAACCGCAGGGAGAGTCAGCCTCGCTCTAGCAAGACAGACAGTCACCAGGGTTAAGAACAACAACGGAGCCTATTCGCCCTGTACTATCTCAGCATCACTTAAGTTCAGAAAATCCTGATATTATGAGCACACAATAATCGGAGGCTTCCTCGTTTAGCTCCGACAAAAAACACAACAATAAAAATTCCGGAGGAAATATGACAGCCAATAGTACAGAGGTTGAAAATCAGGAAGGCGATGACGCCCACTTGAAATCGAATATGAGAAAGGTGGCAATGGCCGCACTGGCTGGTACCAGCATTGAATGGTATGACTTTTTTCTATACGGTACCGCTGCAGCACTGATATTTCCCACCGCCTTTTTTCCAGAAAGTACGCCAACTATGGCATTGATACTGTCCTTCGGTACTTTCGCCTTTGGCTTCATTGCTCGCCCTATTGGCGGCATTCTATTCGGCCATTTTGGCGACCGGGTAGGTCGTAAACGAACGCTGGTGTTGGCTTTGATTATAATGGGTGTGGCGTCAACCCTGATTGGGCTGTTGCCGACCTATGCAACGATTGGCATTGCAGCCCCCATACTGCTTACCGTGTTGCGATTCACCCAGGGGCTGGCAATTGGAGGCCAGTGGGGTGGCGCTATGTTATTGGTTACCGAAAGTGCTCCATCTAATAAGCGAGGCTATTACGGCGCCTATGCTCAAGCGGGTGCTCCCGTTGGTGTTATTTTGGCTAATCTCGCTTTTATCGCTATCAGTGCCTCGGTTTCTGAAGAGTTCTTTATGGAATGGGGCTGGCGAATCCCATTTATTTCCAGTGTCTTATTGATTGGTGTCAGTATGTATATCCAGCTGCATCTGGAAGAGACCGATGCATTTAAAGAGCTTGAAGCGGCCAATGAAAAGCAGCGTGTCAATGATACAGCCGCAGCTCCAGTTCAGCGGTCACCTGTGCTTGAAGCACTGATCAAGTATCCCAAAACTATTGGACTTGCCGCTGGAGCATTTTTATCGATTCAGGTCTGCTTCTATATTTTGATTGGTTTCGTACTGGCGTACGGTAGCGACCCTGATGGTGCGGGAATGAGTAGAGATACGATGTTGCTCGCGGTGCTAATAGCATCAGCGATCCAGGTGCCCGCTCAGTTTATGGCCGCGAGTTATTCCGACCGCAACGGCAGACGCGGAATATTTATGATTGGTGCAGTGTTAATGGGTGTCTGGGCGTTTGCTCTATTTCCGCTGATAGACACAGCAAATTTCTGGATGATCGTCCTCGGCATTACCGGCGGTTTGGTCTTTTTGGGGATGATGTATGGCCCACAGGCTGCCTTATACACGGAGTTATTTAGTACCGAGGTACGTTATTCTGGCGCGTCACTGGGTTATCAGCTTGGCGCTATCCTTGGGGGTGCTTTCGCTCCGACTATAGCGACTATCTTGTGGTCGCAATACGATATCTTTTGGGTGTCGGTATATATGGCAGGGGCCTCAGTAGCATCCTACGCCTGCGTTATGCTGCTTACTGAAACGTCTGGTAATAGTCTTCATGGATAGGTGGGAAAGGTATGACGGTGTCTTTGTTGAGGCGTCTTGGGTGCCTAGCAGGACATCATACTGAACGGAAGACACGTGTAGTGTTATAGCAACCGCACCAAGAATCTTGGTGCGGTATAGATGCCGTTAGGATACGCAAATGGGTTAGTAGATCTCACGAAGCCCCGATATCAGCTGGGGCATGGTGAGATTATTTCTGCTAAATCCCATACAACACTTTCAGATGCGCCATGAAACCAGGCCGATTCGTTTCAGCGTCAGCACGAATTTTCTGAACGTGGGGCCGTTCTTCCATGCGGGCGCAGTAGGCATCCAATCCAGGTATTTCTGACAGCGGGTCTTTACCTAAGAACTTTAAGCCAACGCTGCGTACGATAGGCAGGTTTAAAATCACTGCGATATCCGCCAGAGTGAACTGGTCGCCATAGGCAAACTGTTCAAAGCTCGAAAGCTTGCTTAGCGCCGCCACTGCTTTGTTGAGGCTGTCTCCGACTTCTTTCAGCACAGTGGGATTCGGCTCGGTGCCGGAGAGCAGGTTAGGAATCAGGCGGCGCGCGACAAGCTCAAAATACAGCTCAATGAACTGTGACAATTCCTGTACTTTGGCAATGCCAAAAGATGTGGCTGGCAGCAGCGAATGTTGCGGGTATGCTCGTTCTATATACTCGAGGATCGCGCGAGATTCGCTGATGAATCCCTCGTCTGTTTCAAGTGCCGGCACCTTACCCAATGGGCTTTTGTCGAGATATTCAGGCTTATACTTTGGACCGACTCCGGTATAAGATTCGACTTCTTCAAACGCAACACCTTTTTCAAGAAGCGCGAGCTTAGGTACATTGTAGTAATTACTAGCAGAAAAACCGTGCAACTTAATCATTTCTTATTTCCATTATCTGTGAGCCTAAATCGGCCTACTAAATTTAGTTGTTACCCCGCATCCATAAACGCATCACCCGTCTATTATGGTCCGGCGGCCACGATTATTCACTACAGTCAGAATAAACGCAAAGCATCTTTGCTTAGGCTATAGCGACTGTTGCTTCTATCGACGAGTGTCAATATGCGAGAATCGTTGTAATGACAGTATTTTACTCTGTGGCTCATGGTACTCAGCTAGATCAAAAGCTGATTGAAGTCATTGAGGACTCACCTGTTGGTTACTCCGGTGATGTGCTGAGAGACTTTTCTTTGTAACGCTGGCCCCGTTCCTCGGCCAGTTGAAAAGCGGCGGCTGTTTCCATTTGGACTTCTTCCCGGTGCTTTTGGTTCAGCTCGTCGAACTCTTCCTTCCACCATCGACGCGTAACTTGTGGGAACGTCCCCATACGATTGACCGACGCATTTGCACCGCGGTCACGACCGGCTTTGTAGCCCGCTGCACCTTCATCTGCGGCGGTAGATTTACCGAACGGTATAAGATCGCCCTCCATTTTTGGGAGCAGGAAGTACGGCATTGATACGCGAGTCTCGCCATCGGGAATAAGCGTTGTATTCACACGATGTAGCGTCGCAGAGTATCTTCCCTCACTCAGATGCATCAAAGTTCCGCCGGTGTTGACAACTACGGAGCCGGGTATCACGGGCACGGAATAGTCCCCGGGTGCAGTTCTGCATGTTACCGGAGCATCCATCCATTGACCCTCGCCGGCTACCACCTGCAGGCCTGGCCGATCGTTGATAAGCAATGCTATAAAAGGAGGCCCATCAATGTGAGTTCCCACGTTGGTGCTGTCGAACTTGGCATAGGCAGTATGCACAGCTTCTCGATTTCCCTCGGCGAAGGCATCGAGGCTAAAATTATGATTCAGGCTTGCCGCCAGATAGGGCTCATCAAAGTTAAAATATTTCTGGAATTCGGCGGGGTCTTCGCCAAGTGACTCAACAATGAGTGATCCTAATTGGTGAGTTAAACGGTGATAGCTCAGATTCAACTCTTCGATTACCGGTTGAAAACCGGAAATGGTGTCAGCGTCGGGCCACGTGTTGGGACCTCGGAACAAGCGTTTGTGAATGGGTTCAGTGACATCGTCATGGGCGCACAGTGGCTCCTGCTCAAATCCATACTGAAAGTTCTCTATCACCTGCCCGTGGCCTCGGTCAGCTGGAGTTGGCAATGTATAACCCCGAAAGTAAGGACTGTTGGCAATATGTGCCGTCTTTTTGACGTCCATAGGCGCATCAAAAAAACCGCGAACTTCTTTGAAGGCCCGCTGCTGAAAATTATCTTCAAGGCCCGGTGCATTAGCCAGAATCAGAAAGCCACAATCTGAAAGTGCATACCGCAGGTCCGCTAGAAACTTTTTGCGATCATTTTTAAGGTCAAGCCAGTTGACCGTGGGAATCTCTTTTGCAGAAGCCATTGCATGTGTCCGTTTTCAGTTTATGAGAGAAATATGCAGTGCTCTATGAGATCTACCAAAGATTTTAGTTTGAAAGACATCAACGCTAGCGAGTGTCTAATTTATACCAAGCATTGCATCATTGGCAATCGCTAGACCACAGGCTAAGGGTTAATGGTAAAAAAAGCCTATTGCCGGCAAAAACTTGGGCATGGAAACGCCTAGACCCATGATCAGTAACGATCAGTACTTAACGTCTGACGAGGGCTTTTTATTCAAATTTTATGCCGTCCCAGCCATGTACTATAAATGAGCGGATATTACCGTGGTCATCCCCCGCCAAATTTTCTAGAACATCTTGTCGATAGTATTTTCCGAAACAGGCTAGCGTGTTGTCTTTACTCAACTGCTGCTCCTGAGCGAATGCAAATATTTTACAAGAACCTTCATTAGTCCCGGCTTCGTTGACCAATTCGGGGCCGTTGTGAAAGCGGGTTGGCGTATATTCATAATGTTCGGTAATGACTGCAATCACCTGATCAAAGTCGATATTTTGGGGCTGCTGGCTAAGCTGCTCGAGTAACACATTTACGTTCATAAGAATCTCTTGGGAAGTGGGTATATGTTGATTGAGGTCTGTATTGTGCTACCAGCAAAGATGATTACTTGTGGCAACTTCACGCCATAATCTGTTTTAACAGCTCTTCATTGGTTGGATACCTATCCAGTAACTCAACTAGTTTCTGTGCACCTTGGGAAGCTTCAAGGCCGGTGAGTTCTCTTCGCAACGTGGTTATCTGTTCTATCTCTTTGGTGTTGAGAAGAAGCTCCTCACGGCGAGTGCTGCTTTTAGCAATATTCAGTGCCGGAAAAATTCGCTGACTTGCAATCTCCCGCGACAAAACGATTTCCATATTACCGGTGCCTTTGAATTCTTCAAATATAACCTGATCCATCCGGCTTCCGGTATCGACCAGTATGGTCGCAAGAATGGTCAGCGACCCACCGTTTTCAATTTTCCTGGCAGCGCCAAATAACTTCCGCGGTATCTCTAGGGCCCTTGCGTCAATGCCACCCGACATGGTGCGACCACCCCCTTTGACAGAGGCATTGTGTACCCGCGATAGTCTGGTGAGAGAATCGATCACAATCATCACATCGTGACCTTCACCCGCTTGCCTGCGGGCGGTGTCAAGCAGATCGTTCGCCACGCTGACGTGATGCTCATAGCTTTCATCCGAGGACGAAGCATGTACCTGCGCTGGCACGCTGCGTTTGAAATCAGTGACTTCTTCGGGGCGTTCGTCAATGAGCAACGCATACAGCTTTATCTCAGGGTACGCTGCTCCAACTGCCTGGCAAACATGTTTCAATAGAGTAGTTTTGCCGCAGCCCGGTGGCGCAACAATTAAACCTCGTTGGCCCATTCCGATTGGCGTGACCAAATCTATCGCGCGGGTAGTAAAATGTTGGGCGCCTTTTTCCAGACAAATACGCTGATAAGGATTGACGGCAATGCCATTAGAAAATCGCATTTTTGGGTCGCCATGCGGAACATCCTTAGCAGCGTTAATTAACGGTTTCGGATCTTTGGTTCTTTTGACTTTTAAAGATAGCGTTTTTTTCGTCATGATAGTGATTCATAGCTCTAGAGTTGTACTTTTTTGCGCTAATTTAGTAGCAGTGGTTTATCAATGGGGATAAATTCAGTTGCAGCATTAATAAGGGATTTTGCGGTTAACTGAGCGACGCCATATACCTCAACCCGTTTTCCGCGTTCAACTCGGATTTTTTGGGCGAGAAGGTCAAAGTCACCGTCGCCAGAAACTAAAATTACAACGTCAACATCGTCGGCACATTCCATAATATCGATGGTGATTCCCACATCCCAGTCGCCTTTTGCCGAACCATCTGAGCGCTGTATAAAAGGTTTTAGCTTTACCTCAAAGCCAATGGCTCTTAATATATTTTGAAATTCATGTTGCTTTTGGTCGCCCCTGTCAGTTGCATAAGCAATAGCCTTAACGACCTCTCTACTGCTGCAAGCCTTTAGCCAGAATTTGTTGTAGTCAAAATTCTTTCTAAAGGTCTGTCTTGTTGTGTAGTAGACATTCTGCACATCAACAAAAATGGCAACTTTTTCCATCGATAGGATTCCAGTTTATTAGACTAACGCCGCTATTATCCGAGCTATAAAGATACCCAGTATGTTGCTGTCTATTTTGCCTAGGTAAATGTAACTTCATACAGTCACAGGCAGCAGGTCAGAATAGTGATTGTACGCACTAAAGTGCGTATTGAACCAATAATATGAGTATTAACACACTATGAGGAAAAGCCACCGTGGGCCTAATTGCTTGGCGGACATACTCACCGATGAGTGTTATGCCCCTTGCTTGACCTTTATAGTAGTCGCTGTTGAACTGAAAGGCGCTTTCTTTGCTTGGTTCTGAAATATTCTGCTCGACCCGCAACAGTCGCAGTTCGATACGTGACTGAAATGTCTTCCAAATTGCATCTTGGAGCCATAACACCAACAATATTAACGCGATAAAAATACTAATGACGCCGGATATCTCTGCCGCTAATACGACAACAACACTTAATAGCTTTATAGATAGGGAGTGCTTTTCGTAGCTATCAAACTGATTCTGAAGGAGGCACCACTCTGTTTCGAATTTCCCTTTGTCCATTTTCTATGCTGGCCTTTGTCGTTTTATAGAGCCGTTTAAAATACCGGTAATGGGCTAGTGATAGCACCATAGTTTGATGTGCTATTTTATGAAACACAAACTAATCCTTTGACGCAAGGACTGTCTCTTTATCCGACTCGGCGGCTAATTTTTCCCGATCGATTTTGCTGATATATTTCGGCTTAGTGTGGGGGGATAATTTGGCATTAGCCTTTTTGGCTCGTGCTTTTAATGTTTGATTACCTTTTTTACGACGGTTCATGCATAGCGTTCCAGTGTTCAACGGCGTTTTATAATATCAGCTTCAAAGACGAAACCAAATCGGTGTAACGTCGACAGCAGCAAGTGACGAAAATTCTCGGGATCTTTGGGGTATTAGACCTGGCAGATTGCGAAGAAAACCTTCAGTTCAACATGCTCGCCAAAACCTATTAAGGGCGTGTCTAATCTTATATATGCATCATCATTTTCTTTGTCTTGGGCGGCGCAAACTTCGTAATCTAACACAGCGTTTACAAATACAGATTTTGCATCTAATACAGTTACACAGTCTGAGGTGCTTTCTTCGAAGTGCAAGAGGCACTCTTTGTTATCGGAATCGATCTCTATTTTAGTGACGGGCTGCGCATTTCCTAGCTGCTCGACCTCACCCGATTCATCGACTTTGACTTTGAGAATATGCAGCTGAAAGTCATCGGCTATCACATGTTGAGATTCAAATTCCTGAAAAAGATCCCTAACAGACTTACTCACTAATTTATTCCTTTTTGCGGAGTAACGGTTAATAGCGGTGTATTGCTCAAAATTGACTGTTCATAAAAATCACTCACTCAAGAAAACAGACGCTGCGCCCAAGCAGTTAAGCCCGTTGCTACACTGCCGAAGTGGTCGCCATCAACTACGGGTATCGTTCCCAGTTTCTGTTCAATGGCCTGCCTAATGATTGGTGATTTCGCTGAGCCCCCAGTAATATAGATGAGGTCCGGTTGCACCGCCGCCTGTCTGATCGCTTCCGTCATCAAGTCGGTGATAGAGGCCAGCGGTCGCTCTATCGCATGAGCAAATTGATTGCGGCTTATGGTACAGCTAAGTCCAGTCACTATCGAGTTTAGATCTAATGATGATCTGCTGCTGTCAGAGAGAGATATTTTAGCCTGTTCGGCGCTGCGTAGGATGTGATGATTTTGTTTTTTATCTCTTAACGTAATAAAACGTCGCAGTAACTCTGGTTCGGTAGTGTCTAGCATCAATTGTTGCAGGCGTAATTCCGTCTGTTGACTGTTAAAATTGGCCTGAGCGCCAACATCGTTGGTCCTGACAGCATCCCAATAGGTGGCGGTGGGCATAAGTAGCCCATTTTTTAAACTCGAATGCATGCCAAACAGAGGCATTAAATGTTTGCCCGCTAGTTGAATGTCCAAATCATTACCGCCAACTCGCTCACCGCTATGACCGATAAAATCCTGTTGGCGTTCGGTGTTATTGCGATGACTGGGCCCCATGCGCACCATCGCACAGTCTGTGGTACCGCCGCCTATATCTACGATAAGAACCGTTTTGTCATCAGAGAGTCGTGCTTCAAAATCTAGACCGGCTGCGATAGGTTCAAATAAAAATTCGACGGATTTAAAGCCTGCTCGCTGAGCTGATAGGGTCAAAATCGCGATAGCCTGGCGGTTGCTCTGTTCGGCATTCATTCCCTGAAAGTTAACCGGTCGGCCGATGACGGTATGAGTGATGGTTTTACCGAGATCTGTCTCTGCCCGCTGCTTAATATTTATCATCATTGCAGTGACGATATCTTCAAAAAACTGGATGTATTCCGACCGCAAACCACTGGCGCCTAAAAAAGATTTAGGTGATTTTAGAAAGTAGCCTTCTCCTGGCATGGATAGATATTGATCAAAGGCGTCCTGTCCAAAGAAGATACTTTGTTCCTCCGGTCGAATGTCATACTCAGTTCGTACGCTGCGTGCTTGGGCCATTGCCGGAGCGCGTAAACTGAGAAAGTTTTGCTGTAAAGCATCATCGGGGATCTGTTGGCCAACGTATTCACAAATCAATTCACGTTCTAGGGCATAGAGACTAGATGGCATCAACACTTGATTGTTGCCAATGGCCAATAGTCTAATGGTATTGTTGTCGACCACACCAACGGCACAATTTGACGTGCCGTAATCGAAACCTGCGTACATATAAAACCTTTATTAAGTTGCTGGATTACGCCATGAAAGCGTCTTTTTATGGTCTTAATTAGACGGTAACAGAAGCGCAATTTGCCGCGATTGAGCCACCAAATGGCCGCTTTCATCCCAGAGATTGCCTGATTCGATGATTCTGCCGTCTTGTAAATCGTTAGTGGAAAATTCTCCTAAAATCCATCCTGATGAGGGTGCGCGCCTGACATGGACGGTCAGCTCGACAGTAGGAACCCAGCCGATGTTACCAAACAATCCGAATACGGAGGGCGGAAACGCATCGCTAAACATCAACAGAGATAGGCAGTCGGGCGGACGTTGGTCTTTTAACCTAATCCAGCCAGAAATTTTTGCTTGACCCGCCTGGCCCGCCAACGCTTGGTCGGGGTGTAGTCGTGTGTCCAGACGTTCACGAATGGGCAACTCCACCCCCTGTTGATCACCTGAACGCTGTATACATTGACCGGGAGAGGGTATCTGTGGCGCATTAAGCGTCAATGGCGGGTCAGTTAACACGCCGTCACCGGCCAGGCCGAATACGGCAATGACGGTCAGCCTAGTTTTTCCATCTTGAATGAAATTGGCGCTGGCTGTGCCCATTGTTCTCCCGCGCCGGATAAGGTCTACTTCAACACGGCAGGCATTGTTTGATAATCCGGGGCGGAGATAGTGGGAAGTGACACTCACTGGGATCGGGAACTCTGGAAATAGCTGAGTTATGGCGCGCACGGTGACGGCCAATAGGTAACCACCATTAGGATTGTTACCAATATTCCATTGGTCGCTCAGCATTCCTTCCCAGCATGATTCATCAACCTGGACGAGGGTCGTTTCTGTATCAAAATCACTCATGGAGCGTCTCGTAGTTTTTTAGATGAGTTATTGGCAAACGCTGCGACCGAGTTACGCTAAATCTTGGTTTAGCACCATTCGATTGCTTGCCTTTGATACCGCTTTTTTAACGATAAAAATCGGCAAGAGAGCAATTTTTTCGGGTGCTAATATTACCCCATTAACCACTCGGATAGTAAAGCAGAATGAGGCAGAAACTTAAGATGTCGCCTAACTACGTCGATGCGAGCGATGCTAATTTTCTTTTTATCGGTTCTGATGCGGGTCTTACCATAAATCTGCACAGGCGCAATAAGCCATCGAAGGACTTTAGAGCACCGATAAGCGCTCACAGTAACGCTTAGGTTATAATAATATAAATTACATGTAATTATAGGTACCTCTATGCCATCATAGAGATTGTCCGTTGAATTAAAATGATGTGTTATGTCGAAACCACAACTGATTGAAAATACTGATGGTCGTAGAATGCGCACGGAGCGCAGTCGGCAGGCAATAATAGAAGCCACGTTAGCGCTTACGAAGGAGGGTAACCTTATACCCACTGCGCAAGCTATTGCAGAGCGCGCAGGAGTTGGAATCCGTTCTTTTTTCCGCCACTTTGCGGACATGGACACCCTATTTAGCGCTGCTGATGAGCAAAGTCGCGAGCAGTATGAATCTCTTTTTCGCGGTGGCGAAAGGAGTGGGGCACTGCAAGAGCGTATTCTTCACGCGGTGCAACGTCGTGCTGCTGGGTACGAGGCTGAGGCCAATGCTATTCTGTCGACTGCGGCTCAACTATGGCGTTCCAAAGTGCTTAGAAAAAACTACGCGCATTATCAAAAAGCGCTTCTCAAAGACCTTGATAACTGGTTGCCTGAACTGAAAAATATTTCGCGCAGCAAACGGGAAGCCGTGGATGCCGTCGCCTCATTCGAGATGTGGCATCGCTTGCGATACCACCAGGGCATGAGCAAGACAGCTTCAATTGAGCTCATTATTGAGTTGATAGGTCAACTGATAAAAGATTGATCGCGCTATCCCGCCATCGCCGCACGCTCTAGCTCATCACCAAGCCATTTTATAATTGGGCTCCCCTAAGGTGGTTGCGGATTATTTAAATATGGCATAATCTGTGCCATATTGATTTTTTGCACCTAATGATGAGCGCAAAATATGGGCAGAGTTGTTTCCTCTCGTTTCCTCCATGGTCGTGCAGGGCTTGTTACTAAATACGGCCAAGACGCGCGGGGCATCGCTGCCGGCCTAGGTCGGAATACGCAACTATTTGATAGCTCCGAATTAATTCTAGACGAACGAGATTTCAATAGACTGCTGAAACGTGCGCGCTGGCGTTGAAGGTAATGGTGGGTAAGGCCGGCCGAAAAATTGGCGGTGAGGGTATCCAGATGCACGGTGGCGTGGGAATGACTGACGAACTCGCGGTAGGTTTTTATGTTAAGCGGCTGATGATTGCCAATACCTTGTTTGGAAACGCCGACTATCAGCAGCAGCGTTTCACTGCTCTAGTAAACGCTTCCTCAGAAGTGAAAATGGCGTCAGGGGCTGCATGATAGCAGTCTTCATTTCGGCTCATAGCCCGCGAAAGGTATTTAGAATATGAAAAAAATACTACTCCTTTTAGCGCTTGTTATCACTGGCCTATTTCTGTTCTTTTTTTGGTTGATGTTTTTATCCGCACGGCCGCCATTGATGACCGATCCCGCAGCTCTCGCAGGCGATGGTAGTTCCCTCAACTATTGCGAGTTACCCGTGTTAGAAGGCACCGGAAAGATGGCAGCGGACATTCCCAAAGGTAATACGCCCGGTTGTGGCTATGATCATTTCCCGCTGCCGATCTTAGCAGAGTGCCGCGAACCGCTACCCAAAGGAGCTGCGGATATTCGTGGCCTCTGGCGTGCGGTAAGCGGAGAAATTGGTCATGTGGAGCGCGTAGAGCAGTGTGGTTCGCGTGTTGTGATTACCACTGCTGGCATTATTCATGACGGTGGGCCTAATAGCAGTGTCGAGGCAGTAGGTTTAAATTCAAATGATACTGAGGGCTCTGTGCTATTCACGGTTGGAGAAAAAGAGTATTGCGGTCGCACCTCAGCCAGCATGATATGGAATGACGGCGTGTTGGATTTTCATGCATTCGGTTGGGGGCCTGTGGTCGTGCGGCGTTATCTTGAGGGTGCGCAGTTGGTATGGGAATACGCTGATGGGAGCACTACCTACATGGACCGGATCTGTACACTGCCACCAGACCACAAGGTACCAAAGCCAAGAGGCCGACGTTACTCGATCTTCTAATCCCCCGTTAGCAAGGGCCTTGATAGCGCTATAAGCGAGTGTCAGGCTAGTCTTGGGCCATAAAGGTCTCGCTGAGACTACTCGATAGTCAGGCTGACCGGGTCTGAGATATCACTTTGCAGGCCGTCGAAGTCAATGGTTGAAACGGCAAACACATAGATACCTGACTCCGTTAGGGTCAGGCTATGTTGTGTGGTGTAACCGTTATTAATACTAATAACTTCGCCGTCGGCTTCCGAGGCTCCTTGTAAAAAGTAATAGATTTCGTAACCGGCAATCTCAGAGGCCTGTAAGGCGTCGCCATTTTCTCGTGTTGTCGGCATGTTCCACGAGAGCGTTACATCGACACTAACCGGTTCAGGCGTAGGTTCAGGCGTAGGCTCAGGAGTAGGCTCAGGCTCGGGCTCTGGCTCAGGCTCGGGAGCAGGCTCAGGAGCAGGCTCAGGTTCGGGAGCAGGCTCAGGTTCGGGAGCAGGCTCAGGTTCGGGAGCTGGTGCCGGCTCGGGTGCAGGTGTGGGTTCGGGAGTAGGCACTGGTTCGGGAGTAGGTGCAGGAGTTGGCTCAGGCAAAGTGATATTGACAGTAAATGTTGTGTAGTTGCTGTTAAAGAAACGGCCGTCAGAGGTCGCGTAGTCTACATACAGTTCTCTGGATCCAGCCTGAGTTAGCTGGGATATATCAACTTCCATAACAAAGGGATAAGTATTGGTACTAACTTTCGGATTGTGAGCTTCCCCGGTGGCATTGCCCGCGATGCCTTTACAGCACCAATAGTCGACTCTACTAATGTCTTGTCCCTGCCAAAAAACATAAACTGTTTGCTGTTCCACTATAGCGCCTTCTAGAGGAACGGCAGTGGCTAGGTCATTAGAATATGAATACATTGCTCCTAAAAACGGCTCAGGCTCAGGAGTAGGTTCAGGCTCAGGTTCAGGAGTAGGCTCAGGTTCAGGCTCAGGAGTAGGTTCAGGCTCAGGAGTAGGCTCAGGAGTAGGCTCAGGCTCAGGTTCAGGTTCAGGCTCAGGAGCAGGCTCAGGAGCAGGAGCAGGAGCAGGAGCAGGAGCAGGAGCAGGTGTAGGTGTAGGAGCAGGTGTAGGTGTAGGAGCAGGTGCAGGTGTAGGTGTAGGTGTAGGTGCAGGTGCAGGTGTAGGTGCAGGTGCAGGTGCAGGTGCAGGTGCAGGGTTAATAATGGCGTCGATAAGTATCTGGCTGGGAGCGGGCTTTGAGAGTTGCTCGGGAGTCACGTCAGGCGATATGTCGCGGCTCTCTAAGGCGATTAATTCGTTAAGGTCGGCAATCGGCGTATTAGTGCCGGGAATAGCCAAGCTCTTTGGTTCGCTGGTTAATATCTGCTGGATACGTGATTTGCTGATACCGGCTAGTTCGGTAATGATTTCGCCAGCATTCTCTCCATCGAGGGTGCCGTCAAGCATATCCACTGAAATCAGTGTAATTAATTGATCCGCGGCTATAGCGGTGCCGTTATTGTCGGATTCCTGTTTCAACTGATCGGCCACGGCGGCAAACACTTCAATGACTGTTCTGTGGGCCAGCGATTTTTGCTGATCGGTTTGGAGTGACAATACGGGGGCGCTGGTAAACAAATTGATACTGTCGTCGATTAAGCCAAGACCAAAGAGTTTTTTGATGCGAGTAGTCGCGGTCTCTAATGCAA
>Ga0206127_1000909_pt1 | contig 33928 bp, 30 predicted proteins | sample Helgoland_Spring_6_FD_148646 | JGI IMG/M metagenome (GOLD analysis project Ga0206127, IMG submission 148646) | Pelagic subsurface seawater microbial communities from Kabeltonne, Helgoland, North Sea - Helgoland_Spring_Bloom_20160419_1 | ecosystem: Environmental > Aquatic > Marine > Epipelagic ...
AACCATATTGGCTTGCATAGGTTCATGTAATAGGCCGTAGTCATGTGTGTCTAAACCTATATGATGACTGGTACCATGCATAAAATACTTTTTATAAGCAGGCCAGTTTGGGTCTTCGTTTTGCACGTCCGCCTTATCAATTAAATCAAGCTTTAGTAATTCAGAGGTCATTATTTTTCCAACTTCAATATGATATTCCTTCCATAAAGTGCCAGGAATTAACATTTTTGTAGCTTCTTTTTTAACATGATTTACAGCATTGTAAACAGCTTTTTGCCTGTCTGTAAATCTTCCATTTACAGGTACTGTTCTAGACAAATCACTTTTATAATTAGCATATTCTGCAGCAATATCAAACAAAATTAAATCTCCATCTTTACATTGTTTATTATTCTCTATATAATGCAAAACATTGGCATTATTACCAGAGGCTATAATTGGAGTATAGGCAAAACCTTTAGATCTATTTCTTACAAATTCGTGCAATAACTCGGCTTCAATCTCATATTCCCAAACCTCAGGTTTTATAAAATTTAAAATACGTCTAAATCCTTTTTCTGTAATGTTGCAGGCATGTTGCATTAAATCCAATTCAATTGGATCTTTCACAGAACGCAATCTTTGTAAAATAGGATTACTCTTTGCTACAGAATGTGCAGGGTATTTTGCTAATATTTTTTTAATGAAACGATCTTCTCTAGTTTCTGTCTCTACACTAGATCTATAGTGTTCATTTGTGTTAATGTAAAAAGTATCGGCATAAGTAGACATTTCAAATAGCACTTTGTTTAAATCTTGCAACCAATAAATGGTTTTTATGCCACTACTTTTAATGGCGGCTTTTTTGGTTAATTTTTCACCTTCCCAAACTGCAATATGAGCATTAGTTTCTCTAACAAATAGCACCTCTCTTAAGTCTTTATTTGGGCAATCAGGAAATAATAATAAAATACTTTCTTCTTGATCTATACCACTTAAGTAAAAAATATCGCGATGTTGTTCAAACGGTAATGTACTATCTGCACTTACAGGATAAATATCGTTAGAATTAAAAAAAGCAATACTTTTTGGCTTCATTTGAGCCATAAAGTTTTTTCGATTTTTGATAAAAAGATTTGAATTGATGGGTTGGTATTTCATCTGCAGTAAAAATTTTTAAACAAATGTAGCAAATTAAATTAGCAATAAAATATTCTTAAAAACGTTTCTTTTTAGGAGCTCCCTTTCTTGCATTAGAAAAAGATTTTTTAGTTTTATTACTCTTAAAGTGTGATTTATTTTTTCTTTTTTCTGATGAAGAATTAAAGTTTGAAGTTTTTTTCTTCTTCTTAAAAGAACCTTTACTTTGAGTTGCCGCCCTTTTTGCAGGTGCAGTATCAGTAGGCTCAAATCCAGAAACAATATTAGATTCTAATTTTTCATTCAATAACTTTTCAATTTCCTTTTGATATTCAGTTTCTTCACTACAAACTAATGAAATAGCTTCACCTTTTGCTCCAGCCCTTCCGGTTCTTCCAATTCTATGCACATAATCTTCAGGTACATTTGGTAGTTCGTAATTAACAACATGTGGCAAAAGAGGAATATCTAAACCTCGTGCTGCAATATCTGTAGCTACTAATACTTTAATGGTGTTTTCTTTAAAATTCTTTAAAGCTTTTGTTCTTGCACTTTGACTTTTATTTCCATGAATGGCAGCAGCAGAAATTTTAGATTTTACTAATTTTTCTGTTAATTTATTGGCGCCATGTTTTGTCCTTGTAAAAATTAAAACTTGACTCCAATTATTTTCTTTAATTAATTGAATAGTGAATTCTGTTTTTCTTTTTTTATCAATCTGAAATACTTTATGAGTTACTTTTTTTGCAGTAGAATTTTGAGGAGCAGTTTCTACAGAAACTGCATTGTTTAAAATACCATTTGCTAATTTTTTAATGTCTTTAGAAAAGGTTGCAGAGAACATCAAATTTTGACGTTTTACAGGCATGTAACTGATGATTTTATTGATGTCTCTAACAAAACCCATGTCTAACATTCTGTCTGCTTCATCTAAAATAAGTACATCTATTCTTTTAAAAGAAACAGCTTTTTGATCATGTAAATCTAATAATCTTCCAGGAGTTGCCACTAAAATGTCTACACCGCTTCTTAATGTTGCAATTTGTGAAGCTGCTTTTACACCACCAAAAACAACAGCAGATTTAATGTTTACATATTTACTGTACGCTCTAACGTTGTCATAAACTTGAGCCGCTAATTCTCTAGTAGGTGTCAATACTAAAGCGCGTAATGGTCTATACTTAGGGTGTTTTGTTTCGGATAGATATTGTAAAACGGGTAAAGTAAAACCAGCAGTTTTACCTGTGCCAGTTTGTGCAGAAGCAAGCACATCCCTACCTTCTAAAATATGAGGAATTGCTTTTTGTTGAATGGGAGATGGTGTTGAATATCCTTTTTCTGCTACTGCTTTTATAAAGGCGTCAGATAACCCTAAAGATTTGAATGTCATATTTTTTTTTTAAGAAAACTAAAGTTTCTAAGAAGTTGTAAATGTAGTTCGATTCTTTTTCTTTGACATAGATAATCTTCAAAATAAAAAAGATGCGTTTTAAGCATCTTTTTTGAGAAGAATCAAGAAGGAATTTTATCTTCTTTTGGCCCTTTTTCCTCTCAGAACACCAACGAAAAATAAAATTACAATAGCTCCAGTTGCACCTATGATAATATCTTCTAATATGGCAGAACCTACATTTATAAAAATACCTAACTCTCCAAACAACCAGTTTCCAACAAAACTCCCTGCAATACCTATTACGATATTTAAAAAAAGGCCAAAACCATTGTCTCTCATGAGTACATCTGCAATGTAACCGCAGATAGCTCCAATAATAATAGTGTATAAAAATCCCATAACTAAGTAGATTAATTGATTAATTGTTTACAATTTAATAAAAATTAACAATAAAAACTAAAACATTTCTTTAAAAACCAATATTTTAGTGCAAAATACTATCAAAAATTCACAACATTATTATTATGAATAAATCGCTATTTTATTTGCTTACTTTGCTTGCAATTAATTGTTTCAGTCAACAAAAAGTCACAAATCCAGAAATCATTAAAGAGGCTTTGGTAAAGAAATCGAATATGATGAAGGCGTCTTTAGTCAAAAATATTGAATTCACGAGTATTGGACCTACTGTAATGAGTGGCCGGGTTGCAGATGTAGATGTTAATCCAGAAAACCCCACAGAGTTTTATGTAGGTTATGCTTCTGGAGGTTTATGGTATACCAATAATAACGGAACAACTTTTACGCCAGTTTTAGATAATTCTCCAACCCAAAATATAGGGGATATTGCAGTTGATTGGAATTCAGAAACCATTTGGGTTGGTACAGGAGAAAAGAACTCTTCTCGTTCTTCTTATGCAGGAATTGGAATGTTAAAATCTACAGACAAAGGCAAGAGTTGGCAAATTGTTGGCTTATTAGATTCTCATCATATTAGTAGGATCCTCATCAACCCAAATAATGCAGATGAAGTTGTTGTTGGGGTTATAGGTCATTTATATTCACCTAATGAGGAAAGAGGTGTTTTTAAAACTATAGATGGAGGGAAAACATGGGAAAAATCACTTTTCATAAATGAAGATACAGGTATTATTGATGTTGCAGTAGCACCTGAAAACTATAATGTTATGTATGCTGCTTCTTGGGAACGTGAGCGAAAAGCTTGGAATTTTAAAGGAAATGGAAAAAATTCTGCTATTTACAAAAGTACAGACGCTGGTAATTCTTGGGTAAAAATAGGGGACAAAAGTGGCTTTCCTGTTGGTGATGGAGTGGGCAGAATAGGATTAGCTGTTTTTAATGAAAATATAGTTTATGCTTTGCATGATAGTCAATTTAGAAGACCAAAAGATAAAACTAATAAAGTTTCTGATGCCTTAACAAAAGAAGATTTTAAATCAATGAATTCAGATGTTTTTTTAAAATTATCAGATAAAAAATTAAATACATATCTAAAAAATAACGGGTTTCAAGAAAAATATAGGGCGGAGAATGTAAAACAGATGGTTAGAGTTGGTTCTGTAAAACCTATTGATTTGGCAAAGTATCTAGAAGATGCAAATTCGATGTTATTTGATACTCAAGTTGTTGGTGCTGAGATTTTTAAAACTACAAATGGAGGTAAATCTTGGAAAAAAACACACAAGAATTATTTAGATGGTGTTTATAGTTCTTATGGTTATTATTTTGGTGAAATAAGAGTCGATTTACAAAATGAAAGTGCCATTTACGTTTTAGGAGTACCCATTATAAAATCTAAAGATAATGGCAAAACATTTACATCTATCAGCAAAGAAAATGTACACTCAGATCATCAAGCATTATGGGTAAACCCTAAAAAATCAGGTCATATTTTAAACGGAAATGATGGCGGTTTAAACCTGACATATGATGATGGAGAAAATTGGACGAAACTAAACGATCCTGCTGTTGGACAATTTTATTCTGTATATGCAGATAATCAAAAAAATTACAATGTTTATGGGGGATTGCAAGATAATGGAGTTTGGGTTGCAAATAATAATGCACAAATAAATAAAGGTTGGGAGCAATCTGGTAAAAACCCCTATGAGTCGATTATGGGCGGAGATGGAATGCAAGTTCAAGTTGATGATAGAAATCCAAATATTGTTTATACGGGTTATCAATTTGGTAATTATTACAGAATAAATAGACAAACAGGAAAAAATAAGTACATTCAACCTAAACATTCTTTGGGTGAAAACCCATATCGCTTCAACTGGCAAACACCAATTTTACTATCCAAACACAACCAAGATATTTTATATTTAGGAGGCAATAAATTACATAGGTCTTTAAATAAAGGGGATAATTGGACAACTATTTCTGGTGATTTAACAACTGGCGGTAAAAAAGGAAATGTGGCTTATGGCACATTAACAACTATTTCAGAAAGTCCATTTCAATTTGGTTTAATTTATGTAGGTTCAGATGATGGATATGTAAATTTAACTAAAAATGGAGGTGGCAGCTGGACGCGCATCTCTAATAATCTACCTCAAAATTTATGGGTTTCTAGAGTAATTGCTTCAGCACATAAAAAAGAACGAGTTTATGCAACTTTAAACGGTTATAGATTTGATGATTTTACACCTTACGTTTATGTATCTGATGATTATGGACAAACTTGGAAAAATATTGGAAGTACTATTCCTATATCCGCTGTAAATGTTATTAAAGAAGATCCAGAGAATGAAAATATCCTTTATTTAGGAACGGATAATGGCTTATATATCTCTTTTGATAAAGGCAATTCTTGGCAAGCTTTTGGGAATAATTTACCTAACGTGGCAATACATGATTTAGTTATTCAGCCAAAATCCAAACATTTAATAGTGGGCACTCATGGACGTAGTTTGTACAAGATTGATATTGCTCAATTACAAAAGATGACAGCTAAAACTTTGAAAAAAGATATTGTTATTTTTGATATTTCTGATGTTAAGAAGAATAGAAATTGGGGGCGTTCATGGAGTCAATGGAGAGATGCTTACGAACCTGAATTAGAAGTACCTTTTTATGTAAATTCTGACAGGGCAATAACTGTAAATATTTTCAAAGATGATGTAAAAGTAAATTCATTAAAATTTCAAGCAACAAAAGGATTTAATAAAGTTATTTATGATCTTTCGTTTTCTAAAAAAGGACTTAAAGAATTTAATAAAATAAATGATAAAGGTTACAGAAAAGCTGCTCAAAATGGAATTTTCTATTTGCCAAAAGAAAAATATATTGTAAAAATTGAAGATGTTAAAGGTAACTTTGAGGTGAAGTGATAAGCAAATGAAATTTGAAATAGTTTAGCGTTTTTATGTTTGAAACTAAGAGATTGGTAGCTCAAAATTTTATAAACAAGAATGTACTGAGAAAATATATCGTTTTTATATTTTTTTTCCACATTTCACACTGCATACAAACACAAACCAAACCTAAAAATTTTTTTGATCTTTCGAGACCAGCAAAAAACTGGGTAGTTTTTCATCCTTTTAAAGCAAAAAGAGCTCTTAAAATTTCTCTAGAAGCACAAAGAATTTCAGATTCTATAAAACAAACAAATTTATTAGATGGAGATTCTGATGGTGGCCAAGTAGATGCATTTAGACATGCATTTTGGATGGCTCGTTTACATCAAGAAATTGGATTATCGGCAGCAAGAAGTTTAGGGAAAAAGCATGAAAAAGAAAACTATTTAACTTTTAAAAAGAATCGACTAGAAAATAAATCTGTGCCTGATAAAATTGCATCAACAATGGATTTACACAATAACGAAGAGGGTTTAAAATTAACCACAAAAGGAATTAAAGTTCCTATAAATGGTTTAGTTTTTAGAGTAATAAATGCCATTAAAAGAGGTGACATGAAAATTATCAAAAAAGATAAAAATGGGAAATCCCTAACTTGTAATGGTAAAAAAATACCTAAAGAAACACTAATAGGAAAATGGAAAAACAACAGGTGTTTGGTGGCATCAAATATAAAACATTAAAATTTATTTATATCTATTCTAAATACAAACGAAAACGTTGTATATTCTTTGTTAGAGATAATGTTATACTGTATTTTTGTCGACAAATTTTAATCAAGTAATCAATGAGCGGATTTTTCAAATCTTCAATAGGAAGGAAAGTGTCAATGGCACTTTCAGCATTTTTCTTAATGTTCTTTCTATTACAGCATTTAGCTATCAATATTTTATCTGTTTTTAGCCCAGATACGTTTAATGAAGTTTCTCATTTTATGGGAACTAATCCTCTAGTTCAATTTGTTTTACAACCTGTTTTAATTTTTGCAGTTGTTTTTCATTTTGTGATGGGTTTTATTCTAGAATTAAAGAATAGAAAGGCAAATGGAGGCAGTTATGCGAAAAATAACGGAGCGGCTAATTCTTCTTGGTTTAGCAGAAATATGATAATAAGCGGAATTACAATCCTAGCTTTTATATTGTTGCATTTTATAGACTTTTGGTTTCCAGAAATTAATACAAAATTTATTCAAGGCGATTGGTCCGGAACAATAGAAGGCGTTCAAGGTTACAGATATTATGAAGAGTTAGTGCATAAATTTACAAATCCGGCAAGAATTGTTGCTTATGTCTTTGCTTTCATCTTTTTAGGATTGCATTTGGCACATGGTTTTACATCTGCATTTCAATCTGTTGGAGCAGCTTCGTTGCGTAAAAAGTTGGAGAAAGTAGGCATTGCTTATTCAATAATTGTTCCTTTAGGATTTATTTTTATTGCACTATTTCATCACCTTAACCATTAATCTTATACAATTATGGCTTTAGATTCAAAAGTACCTCAAGGTCCAATAAAAGATAAATGGACTACATATAAAGACAAAATTAACTTAGTAAACCCTGCAAACAAACGTCATATAGATGTTATTGTAGTTGGTACAGGTTTGGCGGGTGGCTCTGCCTCTGCAACTTTGGCGGAGTTAGGGTATAATGTAAAAGCATTTGCATATCAAGATTCTCCAAGAAGAGCGCATTCCATAGCAGCTCAAGGGGGGATTAATGCAGCTAAAAATTATCAAGGAGACGGAGATTCTACATACAGATTGTTTTATGATACTGTAAAAGGTGGAGATTATAGGTCTCGCGAAGCTAACGTGTATAGACTTGCTGAAGTTTCTGCAAATATTATTGATCAATGCGTAGCACAAGGAGTTCCTTTTGCACGTGATTATGGTGGTTTATTAGACAATCGTTCTTTTGGTGGCGTTTTGGTTTCTAGAACATTTTATGCCAAAGGGCAAACAGGGCAGCAATTATTACTGGGAGCATATTCTGCGATGAATAGACAAATTGCACGTGGTAAAATAGAAATGTTTAACAGGCATGAAATGTTAGATGTGGTTGTTGTTGATGGAAAAGCTAGAGGCATCATTGCAAGAAACTTAGTAACTGGAGAAATTGAGCGTCATTCAGCACACGCAGTTGTTATTGCTTCTGGTGGATATGGAAACGTCTATTTCTTATCAACAAATGCAATGGGATCAAACGTAACGGCAGCTTGGAAAATTCATAAAAAAGGAGCTCATTTTGCAAATCCTTGTTACACACAAATTCACCCAACATGTATTCCACGTTTCGGAGATTATCAGTCAAAATTAACGTTGATGTCTGAATCTTTAAGAAATGATGGTAGAATTTGGGTGCCAAAACATTTAAAAGACGTTGAAGCTATAAAAGCAGGAACTTTAAAACCTACACAATTAAAAGAGGAAGATAGAGACTATTATTTAGAAAGACGTTACCCAGCATTTGGTAATTTAGTGCCAAGAGATGTAGCATCTAGAGCAGCTAAAGAACGTTGTGATGCAGGTTATGGTGTAAATGCAACTGGTGAAGCTGTGTATTTAGATTTTGCAGCATCTTTTGTAAGATACGGAAAAGAGCAAGCTAAAATTCATGGAATTACAAACGCATCAGATGCAAAAATCAAAGAATTAGGGCAAGCAATCGTAAAGGCCAAATATGGTAACTTATTCCAAATGTATGAGAAGATTGTAGATGAGAATCCTTATGAAACTCCAATGATGATATATCCTGCGGTGCATTATACAATGGGTGGTGTTTGGGTTGATTATAATTTGATGACTACTATTCCTGGTTGCTATGCAATTGGAGAAGCAAATTTCTCTGATCATGGAGCAAACAGACTAGGAGCATCAGCCTTAATGCAAGGTTTAGCAGATGGTTATTTTGTATTACCATATACTATTGGAGATTATTTAGCGGATGATATTAGAACTGGAAAGATATCAACAGAAACTCCAGAATTTGAAGCAGCAGAGAAGCAAGTTCAAGAAAGAATAGATTTTTTTGTAAACAATAAAGGATCAAATTCTGTAGATTATTATCACAAGAAATTAGGAAAAATCATGTGGGATAAATGCGGAATGTCCAGAAATGAAGAAGGCTTGAAAACTGCAATTCAAGAAATTTCGGATTTAAGAAAAGATTTTTGGAAAAATGTAAACGTTCCTGGAGAGGCTAACGAATTTAATGAGCAACTAGCAAAGGCTGGTCGAGTTGCCGATTTTTTAGAGTTGGGTGAGTTATTTGCTAAAGACGCTTTGGTAAGAGAAGAATCTGCAGGAGGTCATTTTAGAGAAGAACATCAAACGGCAGAAGGAGAAGCAAAGCGTTTAAAAGCGTTCCAATTTGTTTCAGCATGGGAGTATAAAGGAGAGCCTAAAGATGCAGTTTTACATAAAGAAGCTTTAGAGTACGAGAATATAGAAGTTAAAGAAAGAAGTTATAAATAAGACATTATGAATTTAACACTCAAAATTTGGAGACAGAAAAACCCTAAATCAAAGGGTCAAATGGTAGATTATAAGGTGACTGAGATTTCAGAACATATGTCTTTTTTAGAAATGATGGATGTTTTAAACGAGCAGTTAATTTCTAACGGAGAAGAACCTGTAGCATTTGATCACGATTGCAGAGAGGGTATTTGTGGTATGTGCTCTATGTATATTAATGGAGAAGCACATGGGCCAGATAGAGGCATTACTACATGTCAGTTGCACATGCGTATGTTTAAAGAGGGTGATACAATTACCATTGAACCGTGGAGAGCAGCAGCATTTCCTGTAATTAAGGATTTGGCTGTAGACAGATCTGCTTTTGATAGAATACAACATGCAGGAGGTTATATTTCTGTAAATACATCTGGTAATACACAAGATGCAAATGCAATACCTATTGCAAAAGAAGCAGCAGATACTGCCATGGACGCAGCAACGTGCATTGGTTGTGGTGCTTGTGTAGCAACTTGTAAAAACTCTTCTGCAATGTTATTTGTGGGTGCAAAAGTATCGCAATATGCCTTATTGCCACAAGGACAAGTAGAGGCTGCAGACAGAGTAAAAAACATGGTAGCTCAAATGGATTTAGAAGGTTTTGGAAATTGTACAAATACTGGTGCTTGTGAAGTAGAGTGCCCTAAGGGAATTTCTTTAGATAATATAGCAAGAATGAATAGAGAATTGATGAAAGCATCTATTTAATTAATGATGTCATTTCAAGCGATTTTCGAGTTTAATAGAAAATTGTATCGATAAATCACATAACAAGAGTAAAAAACAAACCCAAAATTGCTGAATTTTGGGTTTGTTTTTATTTAAAATTTTATCAATTCTATTTCATTCCTTTAAAAAAATCTTCAGGAGAAATTTCTAGTTTTTCTAAGATTTTAAAGAATCTAAACATATCTAGTTTGGTTTTACCTGTTTCAACTTTAAAATACCCACTAGATGTTAAATTTAGTAGTTCTCCTAAATCCCATTGACTAATTCCAAGTTTTCTTCTTCTTTCTACAACTTTTAATAAAACTGCTTTACATTTCTTTTCAAACCTCTCTTTTTCTCTCTCTTTTTCTCTCTCTTTTTCTCTCTCTTTTTCTCTCTCTTTTTCTCTCATTTAACTATAGTAATTTATCAAAAATAAGACAAAATAATTACTTTTTTACTTTCCATTTTGGCATCCCTATTTATGGTAAGGAAGTGTTCTCCCCATAAATGGGGATGCCAAAACAGGAATAGAATTATTTTTTTTAATGAAAAATATTTCTAAAATTTGAATGACAAAATTGTTTTGAAAACAGAAATCTTCCCCAAAATTAAGTATATCATTCAGAAATAAAGAATTTAATTTTCACAAAATTACCTATAAATTATACTGAGTCATTTTCAGTAAAGTAAGTCTTTCTAAACGATTAATAAACCTTTACTGACATTCCTGTGTAGGCAGGAATGTCATAATTAAAAAGTAAAATTAAAAACCTCCGCTTGCGGAATTAAGAAATATAAAAATCGTGCAAATAAATGTATAACCTAAAACCAATGCTTATGTAAACAAAGACAACAACAAACAGAGGAAGTATTGTAAAAGTAATACTTTTTCTACAAGTTTTTTGGGTGTTATTTAAACTTGTTAATTCAGATAAATACACCAAAATATTTTATAAATCATTTTAAAAATTAGAAAAAATGAAAAAAATAGTTTTATGTCTTGTATTTGTGTTTGCTAGCTCAAACACTATTATAGTTAATGCAAGCACTTTAAATATGTTTGATGAGAGTTGCTTTGAAAAAGCAGATAGACAAGCAACTAATTTAGCTATTTGGTTAAATTTGACATTAGACGAGGAACATACCGCTTTTGGGGTTCTTTACGATGACTGTATGGGAGATAATATTGACGAATTTGTTTTTTAAGAATAATTTAAGAGAAAAATTGGGGGAATAAAAATTCCCCCTTGAAATAAAAGAATATGAAATTATTGAATTTAATAACTTTTTTGTTGCTTTTTATCCTTTTTAATACAGTAGCACAGTCAGGTGAAGTCATTTATCAAGCTGAAATATTAACTCCTAACAATAAAAATCAAAAAGTAAATACTGAAGTTTTAAAACTTCTAAAATCACAAAAAAAAATAGACTATAAATTGATTTTTAATACTAATAAGTCCCTTTTTAAAAAAATTAAAAGTTTAAAAATCTCTGATAAAAAATTACACTTAGTAGAAGCTTTAGCAGGAAATGGGTTATATTATTTTCAAAAGAATGATAATTTAGTTTTATTTCAAACACTTTTTTCTGATGAATATTTTATTATAAAAAAGACTAAAATTGATTGGGTTATTACCCAAAACTCTAAAAAAATAGGTCAATATGTCTGTTATGAAGCTAGAGCAAAAAAAGAAATTGAAACGAGAAGGGGAAAATCAATAAGGAATATTAGTGCTTGGTTTGCACCTGATATTCCTTACAACTTTGGACCAAAAGAGTATGGTTATTTACCAGGTTTAATAATTGAACTAAAAGAAGATAATCTTCTTTTGAAAGCCAAAGAGATTAACCTTTCAAATAAAAAAAATATTGTTATAAGAAAACCGACAAAAGGAATAAATGTGACTCAAAGAGAATACGACTCAATTGTAAAGAAGGTTATTTTTAATAGTAAAAGATATAGACAGTAACAGCAAATTAATATTTAATCTTTTAAACAAATATTCTTTTTCATATACTCATATGAAATATTACATATCAATACTAACTACGTTTTTAATAATAACAAATAATTATTCACAAAGTAATAATTTTATGGCTACCTATAAAGTTAATTACACAATGGTTAATTATGATTCAATTTTAAATTCTATGAAAGAAAAAAGTAAAGGTTTTATGGAAATGGTAAAAAAAGATATTATCGAAACAAAGTCAAGTATAAAAGAATTAGAAAAAATTAATTTTATTTTAAAGTATAATAAGAACGAATCATTCTATTATCAAGAGAAAACAATTTTCGTGAATGAAAAAGGAATGCGAAAATTTTTCCCATTATTAGATATAAAGGATGATCGTGAAGTATACACGAATAAAGATAAAATTTATATGAATTTAAATGCCTTTGGTGAAGATTTTAATTTAGAAATAGGGAAAGTAAAATGGGAAATTACTAATGAAACAAAAAAAATTGGTAAGTTCAATTGTTATAAGGCTAATGGTTTGTTTGAAAAATCAAGTTTTATCAATAGAAAAGATAAAAATATTATTGCATGGTTTACTCCTGAATTACCATTTAATTTTGGACCAAAATATTATAATGGGTTACCTGGACTAATTATAAAATTAAAAGAAGGTAAGAGGATTACATATACCCTAAAAGAAATAGAAAGAGTAAATAATCAGAAAATTTCTTTTCAAAAAAAAGGAAAAGAAATAACATCGAGTGAACTAAGAGTTATGGCTGGTGAAATGCTGAAAAATAGACGTAATTAACACTTAATAAGCCCAGCGATAATTATGAAATTTACAAAAAATTGTTTCTTCTTATACTTGTATTTTACATGTTCAATATTACTGGCTCAGCAAAATTTTTCTGGAATAGTAGAGTATAAATCATTTACAAATACTAAAAAAATAGAAAAGGAGCTGTCAGAAAAGGCAAAAAAACAAAAAACAAAAAACTATTATCTTTAATAAAACAATCTTTTGAATTTAAAAAACCTATAAATTCTAAATTAGAATTTTCAAATAATAAAGGTGTTTTTATAGTTGAGAACAAAATGATTAGAGATGACGATTTAGGTCAACAGATGGCGGTTTTAAGAGCTGGTGGCTCAAAAGAATACTATTACAATGATAGTAAAAAGGTTTATCTGATAAAAGAATGCGAAACACTAGGAGAATGCTTTATTTTCAATAATAAATATTTAAAATGGCAGCTTACTCAAATAGAAAAAGAAATTAATGGTTATAAAGTTTTTAAAGCAACAGGAAATAAAGGTAAGGTAATTGTATGGTATACCCCAAGCATACCTGTGGGTTTTGGACCAAAAGGTGAATATGGTTTACCTGGTTTAATATTAGAGGTAGAAATAGGTAAAATAGTTTTTAAAGCCACTAGAATTACTTTGAATCCTAAAGACAAAGTTATAGTAAAAGAGCCGAAAGGTGGTGAAAGAGTTACCTACGAAGAATATAGCAAACTTACAAAAAAGGCTAAAAAAAGTATTTTTGGTAATTAATGCTAATACTTTCTTGAAACCATAATAAATCTTTTTCGCTTTAAAATTATAATTCAACAATATAAAAACTATCAAACTTTCCATTTTGGCATCCCCATTTATGGCAAGGAAGTGTTCTCCTTATAAATGGGGATGCCAAAACAGGAATGGATTTATTTTTTTTAATAAAAAAACTTTCTAAGATTTGAACAAACAAATTACCATGAAAAAGAAATACTTCCTAAACAATCATTTTGAGTTTAAGTTTATAAAGCAATCTCTATAAAATAAAAAACCTCCGCTTGCGGAAATAAGAAATATAAAAATCGTGCAAATAAATGTATAACCTAAAACCAATGCCTATGTAAACAAAGACAACAACAAACAGAGGAAGTGTTACAAAAGTAAGGCTTTTTCTACCAATTTTTTAGAGAATTTTAATTTGGTTTACTCAACTAAAAACTCAAAAAATAATAACTAATAAACCCAAATAAAAATTAGGTTACAAATTTTATATTATGAAAAAATTAATTTTAGGAATGGTTTTTGTTTTTGCAACAGGAACTATGATGAATGCTAGTACTAATGTTAAACAAACAACAACAAATGAATTCGAGGTGGTAGGAGATTGTATGGATAATGTATATGATATTATTAGTCAGCCAAAATATGATGATATATCAGTAGAAGCTATACAATGGTTAATGTACTGGATGTGTGAAGCTTAATGTTTAATATATTTTCTAGGGTTTATAAATTAAACCCTAGAAAATTTAAATCTAATAAAAATGAAAATTAAATATATTTTAAATGTAATAATAATAATTTCCTGTATAACAGAAATTAAATGTCAAGACATAGATGGAATGGTAATCTATTCTACTTATAGAAATGAAAGTGACATAGAAGAAAATGAGAAAATAACTAAAAGTTTAAATTTATTTAATGATAGAATTGAAAAGGAAATAAAAAAATTGAAATTGTCCCTTATTTTTTCAAGGAACGAATCTAGTTTTACTTGTATTGAGCCAATGCATATAAATCAAGCTGAAAAAAGAATTCATTTTATGGCAAGAATACTTCAAAAAGTGTACCCCATTTATTATACAAAAAAAACTCAATATATAGAAGAAAAAGACTTGGGTGGAGAACTTTTTTTAATTAAAAGAAATATTAATATTAATGACTGGAAATTAGTAAATGAAAAGAAGAAAATAGGGAACTATATTTGTTATAAAGCTATCCGAAATCACAGTTTTGTTGCTGCTGATGGAAATAATAAAACCAGTAAACAAATCGTTTGGTACACATTAGAAATACCAATACATTTTGGACCTAAAAATTTCGTTGGTTTTCCTGGATTGGTTTTAAAAGTTGTAGATGGTAATTTAGTTTACGAAGTTAGTAAAATAGTTTTAAACCCTAAAGAAAGGGTTATAGTTAAACAACCATCAAAAAAAGGTAAAGAAATCAGTGAAAAAGAATATAACGAAATTTTAGAAGGTTCATCTACCAATATAAGAAGAGAAATGAATAAAAGAAAAAAAGCACAAAATTAAAACAATATAAAGTGAGTCCATTAATTTTTCTCTTCTACTATTTTTTAACTCAAAAAAATAGCATTTTATTGGTAAAGAAATCTTACAACAATGTTAATTAAATTAAAAAAATAATTCATATAAGGCTGGAATTTTATCCAGCCTTAAACTATAATCGTATTAAAAATGAAAAATAAATTACTAGTCTTGTACATACTTTACTCGACAATAACTTTTAGTCAAAGTAAGTATGGAGTCGTAGAATATGGAAAAAAATCTCTAACAACTAGTGACCTCACCAAATCACAGCAAAGGTTGAAAGAACAGAACCCTGAGAAATATAAAAAGTTTTAAAAAATGCGAGATATAATCGCAAATGGAGAGAAAAAAATAACTTTTACACTTAAATTTAAAAATAACGAAGGTAGTTTTTCTGCAAAACCAATGTTAAAATCAGATAATCCAAGATCATATAAAAGAGCTTTAGGTCCTTATGATTCAGGAGTTTATTACAATAACTTACTAAGAGTTTTACAGTTAAATGCTTTTGGAGAGTTGTTTTTAATTTCTAAACCTGAACTAAATTGGAATGTTTATGGAGACAAAAAAAAATAGGAAATTACTTATGTTATAAGGCTGACGCAGAAGTTGTTATTAATAGTGGAGGTAAAAAACGTCTAATTACAGCATGGTTCGCTCCAGAGATACCAATTTCATTAGGTCCAATTGGCTATAATGGTTTGCCTGGATTAATACTCGAATTAGAAACTAATAAAAAGATTTATTTTGCGAAAAAGATAAGTTTAAACTCAAATGAACCAATTGAAATATTAAAGCCTACTAAAGGGTTAAAGGTTACAGAATCAGAATTTCAAAATATTGCATCAAAAGCAATGAAGGCTTTAAAAAAAGGAATGTAAAAAATTAAACCTTAAAATTCATTAAAGTACTATTATAATTTATTCTCGTTCTAAAAATATAAACTATGAAACAAATTGCTATGAAATTTTTCCCAATTTATATTTTCTTATCGTTTTCTGCAATCATTTTTTCACAACAATTAAGTGGTAAAGTAACTTATGTAGCTTCGATGATTCCCATTCCAGATAAGAAAATTGATTCGTTATTGTCAACAAGAAAATCGAAGAACAAAAAAATGAATGATTTGGTGAAAAATATGTTTAAAAATACACCTAACGTAAATACTTATTTAGAGTTTACTAATGGCGAATCCATTTATTATGTAGAAGAAGAAATGGAAATAGATGGCAAATCGACACTAAACATTAATAGAATATCTGCTGGAGGTGATGATAAAGTATATAAAAATACGAGCACAAAAGAATATTTAAAAGAATACAAAAGAGAACATCTTTTAATAGAAAAAAAGGAAAAGAAATGGAAAGTAACCCAAGAATCAAAAAAAATAGGAGAATATTTATGCTTTAAGGCAATAGATATAGCATCTACGAATACAAAAATGAAACCAATAGCATGGTTTACTCCGCAAATTCCTGTCAGTTTTGGGCCATTAGATTTTAACGGCTTACCTGGTTTGGTTATTAGGGTAGAAATGGCAGGTGGCAGAACTTTCAGTGCTTCAAAAATTGTTCTAAACCCAAATGAAAAAATGGAAATAATAAAACCAACAAAGGGAAAAAGAATTTCAGAAGCACAGTTTAAAGAAAGATTAATAGTATTAAAGAACAGTTTAGAAAAGAATAAATAATAAATTTATGAAAAGAACTATATTGTTATTATTTTTTCTAATGTTCACAATTATTTTTTATAGCCAAAAAGTAACCTTGTCAGGAACCGTAAAAGACAGCCTCCAAAACTCAATGCCTTATGCAAATGTAATTGCAAAACCCAAAGATGTTTCTAAAAACTTACAATTTGCCATAACAGATAATGAGGGTTATTACAAACTCCTTTTGCAAAAAGGAGATAGCATCACCATTAGTATATCGTATTTGGGTTATAAACCTATTGATTATGAATTTGTAGCTTTAAAATCCATCAAAAAAGATTTTGTTTTACAACAATCTTCAGAACAATTAGATGAAGTGGTTATAGAAATGCCAGTAACTGTTAGAGGCGATACTACCACCTACAAAACTAGTAAGTTTATCGATGGTTCAGAACGTAAGCTAAAAAATGTACTTAAAAAGTTACCTGGAGTAGAAGTAAGTAAAAATGGTACAGTTACAGTGCAAGGTAAAAAAGTGACTAAAATGTTGGTAGATGGCAAAAAGTTTTTTGGAGGAAACTCAAAACTAGCAGTTGAAAATATTCCTGCAGATGCTGTGGGTAATGTTGAGGTTATTGATAATTATAATGAAGTCGCTTTTTTAAAAGGTTTGTCAGACTCAGATGAAATGGCAATGAACATCAAATTAAAAGAAGATAAAAAACGCTTTGTTTTTGGTGATATTGAGGCTGGCAAAGGGAATAAAGATTTTTACAAAACCAGTGCCAATTTGTTTTATTACTCACCTAAAACCAATATTAATTTTATTGGAAATTTGAACAATATTGGTGAGAAAACATTTACGTTTAGAGATTATTTAAGCTTTTCTGGAGGAATGAATGCTGTTTTTAGTGGTAATTTTAGTTGGAAAGGTGGCGATTTTTCGCAATTTATGCAAAGTAATGATGTGTTGAGTAGTCAACAAAAATTTGGAGCTTTAAACATTACAAAAGCTGCCACAGAAAAATTTGATGTTTCCGGTTATGCCATTTTCTCAAATTCTAAAACAGCAAGTTTAATAGAAAATCAAAATGAATATACAGCCTTTGCAGAAGACAGAACTCGCAAAACCAATTTCGATAATTTATTAGGTATTGGGAATCTGAATTTAGAATACACCCCCAATTCAAAATCGAAATGGTATGCAAGAACGCAAGTAAAAAGAACGAATAATACCAATAACCAAAGTCTTGCAAGTATCATCAATAACAACACAAATACTATAACTACAGATAGAGATTTAACAGCAACTTATATCAATCAAAATATAGAATGGCATAAAAGACAAAATGACAAACACACGTTTTCATCGGTAGTGAATTATACATTTGATAAAAGTGATAAAATAGCTTTTTGGGAAACTCAAGATCCAATTTTACAAGGTTTAATTCCTGCTGATAACAGTCAAACGCTTTTGCGTATCAATCAACTAAAAAACACTCAAGAGCATAATTTTGATGGCGTTTTTAAACATTTTTGGGAAATAAACAATAGCAATCATATTTATACAACTTTAGGAAATAAGTTCTTACAAGAAGATTTTTTTACAGAAGACAGTCAAATATTAGACGATGATACTATAAATAATTTCTCCAGTGGCGGATTTGGTAACAATCTAAACTTTAGACTTAATGATTTCTTTTTTGGAGTGCATTACAAATTTAGAACGGGTATTTTTACGTTAAAACAAGGGGTTTATGCGCATAATTATGGATGGGAAACCAATCAAAAACCAGCAATAGCTAAAAACAAATGGATAGTTTTACCCGATTTTTTGGCAAAAATTGAATTTAATAAATCTAAAAAAATTACCTTAAATTACAATTTAAAAACAAGTTTTTCAGACGCTAGTAAGTTTGCCAATAACTTTTATTTGCAATCGTATAACTCCGTTTTTAGGGGAAACGAAAATATAGAAAACAACCTTTTTCACGCTGCCAGAATTTATTACAGCAGGTTTAGTTTATATAGAGGGTTAATGTTATTTGTAAATTTAAATTACAACAAGAAAATAAGAGGAATTAGAAATACAGTAGATTTTAATGACATCAATCAATTTTTAACGGTAAAAATGTTCGATAATCCTTCGGAGGATTGGCGTGGAAATATCCACATAGAAAAAAACATCAAAAATTTAAAATATAAGTTTGATGTTGGTTTTAATGACTCTAAATACATACAAGAATTAAACAGTGCTATTCAAACCAACACCAATAATAACTACAATTATGAATTGGGAATAGAAACGTTGTTTGATAAGTTTCCTACAATAGAAATTGGTTTAAAACAGGATATTGGTAGTTTTACAGCAAGCACAAATACTTCAAAATTTATTACCACAGAGCCATTCATTAATATAGATTATAATTTTTTAGAAGATTTTATTTTTAATTTCGACTACACAAAAAGCAATTATCAAAATAGAACGTTGGGGCAAAAAAACACCTACCAAATAGCAAACGCTACTTTATCATACAAAAAGGAAAATTCAGCGTGGAGTTACAAAATCACAGCTCAAAACTTATTCAATACACAGTTTAAACAAAGCAATCGTTTTTCAGATTATTTGATCTCAGATACAAAAACATTTATTTTACCACGAATTTTAATGTTTAGTATTGGTTATAATTTATAGAAAAACAATTTTCATCTTAATTATCAATTAAATATCTTTGGTATCATTCAAAATAAAATGAAAATGGACGATTTTATGCTGTATTGCAAAATGGGTTTAAATCACGTATTAGATTTTTCTGCCTATGATCATATTCTATTTTTAATTGTTTTAGCTGTTGTTTTTAGCTATTACGAATTAAAAAAATTGCTTTGGCTGGTTACATTGTTCACCTTGGGGCATTCTATAACCTTGGCTTTATCTGCTTATGGAGTTTTAAATATAAGTATGGGTTTGATTGAGTTTTTAATTCCGTTAACCATTTTCATTACAGGAGTTATAAATATTGTGAATTCTAACAAGAAACTAGCAAAAAAAGACAATACCAATTTAATTCTCGCTTTATTTTTTGGTTTAATTCACGGTTTGGGTTTCTCCAATTATTTTAAAATGATGATTGGGCAACAAGAAGACAAAATTCTGCCTCTTATAGAATTTGCTTTAGGCATAGAGTTAGCCCAGATTATTATTGTTTTTGGTATTATTTTCTTAGGATTAGTTTTCCAAAACTTTTTAAAAGTTACTAAAAGAGATTGGATTTTAGTCTGCTCATCTATTGTAATTGGTTTTGCGATTCAAATGATGACAGAAAGAGTATTTTGGTAATTTTTTTCTTTTAATTAACGTCTTAATTCTGCAATTCTTTTTAATTTCGTTGTTTATGACAGAAAAAAAGCAATTAAAGTATGATAAAGCCTATCTTAAAATGGCTCGTGAATGGGGTAAATTATCCCACTGTAAAAGAAAACAAGTTGGCGCTTTAATTGTTAAAGAAAGAATGATAATTTCTGACGGTTTTAACGGCACTCCGTCAGGTTTTGATAATTGTTGCGAAGATGAAGAAGGTAAAACAAAATGGGAAGTTTTACATGCAGAAGCCAATGCTATTTTAAAAGTAGCTTCTTCAACACAATCTACAAAAGGGGCAACTTTATATATTACCTTATCACCTTGTACAGATTGTAGTAAACTCATTCATCAATCAGGTATAAAAAGAGTAGTATATGCAAATGCATATAAAGATTTATCGGGATTAGAATTTTTAGAAAAAGCAGGTGTAGAAGTACAACATTTACCGTATGAAGAAGAATAATTTACCAATATATTTTGCAGTTGCAGTTGTTTTAGGAATTTTAATTGGTGTCTTTTTTGGTGGTAATTCAAACGGTTTGGTTTCATTTTCTAAAAATCAATCACAAGAACAAAAGATAAAAAGACTCATTAATTTCATTGAACAAGATTATGTAGATGACGTAAATACAGAAGATTTATTAGACGGAGCAATTAGGCAAATATTGGGTAAATTAGATCCGCATTCAGTTTACATTCCTAAAGAAAATCAGCAAGCCAATATCGAAAATATGCAAGGTAATTTTGTAGGTATTGGAGTGCAATTTCGAATGATAAAGGACTCTATTGCAGTTATACAAACCATAAAAGGTGGGCCAAGTGTAAGCGCGGGAATTAAAGCAGGAGATCGAATCCTAATGGCTAATGAAGATACTCTATATGGTAAAAACTTTAGAAGTGGTATTGTACCTAAGTATTTAAAAGGGAAACCAGATACAGAAGTAGCACTTCAAATTTATAGAAAAAGTAAGGACTCTTTATTTAGTGTAAATATTACTCGAGGAAAAGTAAATATTAAAAGCGTAGATTTGGCTTATATGTTAAACGATTCTGTTGGTTACATAAAGTTAGATCGTTTTGCAAGAAATACGTACAGAGAGTTTAAATCATCTTTAAATAATCTTATTGATGATGGAATGACTGATCTTGTAATTGATTTACGTGGAAATGGAGGTGGTTTTATAGACATTGCAACCAGAATTATTGATGAGTTTTTAGAGGATGATAAATTGATGGTTTTCACTAAAAATAATAAAGATCAAGTAGAAAATTATAAAGCTACAGAAATTGGTTCTTTCGAGAAAGGCGGAATATATGTTTTAATTGATGAAAATTCTGCATCAGCGTCAGAAATTGTAGCCGGAGCTTTACAAGATAATGATAAAGGAACTATTATTGGAAGACGCTCTTTTGGTAAAGGTTTAGTGCAAATAGAAATGGGTTTAGGTGATGGTTCTGCTGTGCGTTTAACAACCGCCAGATATTATACGCCTACAGGGCGTTCTATTCAAAAGCCGTACACAAAAAATGGAGATACCAACTATGCAAGAGATTATCAAAATAGAATTGCTAACGGAGAATTATTGAGTAAAGACAGCATAAAAGTGGTTGATTCTTTAAAATTTAAAACTCCAAAAGGTAAAATTGTCTATGGTGGAGGAGGTATTATTCCCGATGTTTTTGTTGCGATAGATACCGCTTCTTACATGTCTAATTTTTATTTTAATACCATTAATGATTTTGCCTTTGATTACGTAGATAACAACAGAGCTCAACTTTCAGAGTGGACTATTGATAATTTTATTGATGAATTTGACAAAGATGATAAAATATTTAAGCAGTATATAAATACTATTAACTCCGATAGAAAACCATTTTTTTTGAAAGAGATTGAAAATTTAAGAATAGTCTTAGAAGATGTATCTCAATTAAATGTTGACAGTTCTTTACCAAAACTAAAAAAAGAAGAAATCTTAAAAAAGAAAAAGAGCCTAAAAAAATACTTAAACGCTTCTATTGCTAATGTGCTTTTTGGTGATATTGGTTTCTACAGAATTATGCATCAAGATGATAAAATGCTACAAAAAGTCTTGGAGTTGGAAAGTAAAGAGGAATAGCCTTTCTTTGTAAAGATGATTAAAATTACAACTTCAAAAGATAAAAAGGTCTATTTTGCTTCAGATCAACATTTAGGCGCTCCAACTGCAGAGCAAAGTTTACCTCGCGAAAAAAAATTTGTAGCTTGGTTAGATAAAATAAAAAAAGATGCAGAGGTAATTTTTTTATTAGGAGATTTATTTGATTTTTGGTTTGAATACAAAACAGTAGTTCCTAAGGGTTTTGTGAGAGTTCTAGGAAAGTTAGCAGAAATTAGAGACTCAGGAATTCCAATTTATTTCTTTGTAGGGAATCATGATTTATGGATGAATGATTATTTTAAAAATGAATTAAATATCCCTGTTTATCATAAACCTGAAGTTTTTATCATCAATAATAAAAAGGTTTTTATTGGCCATGGTGATGGTTTAGGACCATATGACAAAGGTTATAAAAGGATGAAAAAAGTATTTACGTTTCCTTTATTTCAGTGGATGTTTAGGTGGTTGCATCCAGATTTAGGTGTAAAACTTGGGCAATACATGTCTGTGAAAAATAAAATGATTTCAGGTGATGAAGATTTTAAATTTTTAGGAGAAGAAAAAGAATGGTTGGTGCAATATTGTAAACGCAAATTAGAAAGCAATCATTATGATTATTTTGTTTTTGGGCATAGGCATTTACCATTAGAAATTACATTAAAAGAAGATAGTAAATACATAAATCTCGGAGATTGGATTACCTATTTTACTTATGGAGAACTATCTGAAAATAAATTCTCTCTCAAAAAGTATTAGATTTTTAAACCTACAATTTTATTATCTTTATTTAAAACTATCTAGTTTTTAGACTTCATGATTTAATAGAAGTCTAAATATATAATTAGCGATCAATTAGAAATTTGTGTTCTCATAAAATCTTTAAAAAGAGTAAACCTCTATTGTTTTTTTGTACCAAGTTTTGTTAAATCGAAATATTTGAAATTGGAGTTTCATATTAATCTTTCAAACTTAATATTTTGTTTGTAATGTTATAAAATATTTTCATAAAAAAATGCTGCTTGTTAAGGCAGCATTTTAATAATTCAAATACTTAGGGGGACTTTAGAACTGATAATTTACGCCAAGCATGAAGTTTCTACCCAACTGTCCAATTTGCTGAACTTCACTTGAATATCTAAATCTTGAACCAGCTTGAGCTGTATTTGTTGAAGCCAAAGTTTCATCAGGATACACATCAAAAATATTATTTATATTTCCTGTAAATCTTAAATTATTTGTTAACTTATATGCAAAACCTAAATCTGTAGATATTTTTGCAGATAAACTTTGGTCTGTTCCACCTGCTTCAGGAGCAGTAACAGTTACTTCTCCAAAACGAGTATTAAATAAATTAACATCCCATTTTACTCCTTCATACATTAATCCTAAAATATATTTAGATTTTGGTCTCGAGTTTGTAATTAATCCTTGCTCTTGTCTGTCAAAAATATTATAGCCTGCATCATCTAGTACCTGAGGCGTATTTATTGCGTCTAAAGTAGTTTCATTAAAGTTAACTGCTAAAGAAGCATTAACCCTTCCTTCGCCTATATTAAATAAATTTTTATAATTTAAAACTAAATCTGCTCCAGTTGTTTTCGTATCTCCTGCGTTGATGAAATACTGAACAGCAACTACATTATTATCTACTAAAATTTGCTCTACAGGGTTAATATCAGTTAATAGTTCATTTCCTGTAACTTGTCCGTCACCATTTAGATCTATATCACCAGCATCTTTTTTATATCCTTGTTGTGAAGAAAACAATACTCTATCATCAACTTTAATTTGGTAGAAATCTAAAGAAGCAGAAAAATTTCTGTTAAATTTATAAGTAAATCCAGCTGACACATTTTTAGAAATTTCGTGAGTTAAACTCGGAACCCCTAAGGCTTGTACTGCAGGACTATCATTTGCCAATGTCCCTTGTAATAATGGTTCAGAAGAACCAGCTACAATAATGTATTGAGAGTTTGTTAAGTGACGCTGATGTAAGGTTGGCGCTCTAAAACCTGTACTGTAAGAAGCTCGAATAGCTCCTTTTTCACCTAATTTATAACGCCCATTTACTTTCCAAGAAAAGTTACTTCCTGCATCGGTAAAGTCTTCATATCTTCCTGCCACTCCAAGTAATAATTTTTCTGTAACATCATAATCTAGCTGAGTATATAAAGCAATATTATTTCTACTCCACTTACCTGCTTCATCTGGTTTAATACCTGCAAAAGAATCAGAACCTCCTTTATAATAAGACAAAGGATTACCTTCGAATGCTCTAAAAATCTCTTTCTTATATTCTACACCTGCAGCCAAGCCTATTTTCTCTGACAATAGACCTGTTACATCAAAATTTCCAATGATATTAGTTAGTCTATATCCTCCAGGCTTAAAGGTTCTTGGAGATGTACCATTATCTGCTAAATAATCTCTGTTTACTGAATTATTTACTGTATAGAAAACATCATTTGATCCATATGTTACACTAGTATCTGCATCCCAGTTTTCACCTAAACCAAACTTAATACCTGCAGCATTAATATGGTCATCAATTTCTGTTTCAAATGTTGGCTGATATCCAATAAAATCGTCTGGATTACTAGTAATAAAATTAGCATCAGCAACATCATTCCTCCAATAAGGAGCTCTGTAATAAGCAAAACTTTTCCCTGTTCTTGTAGTATAACCATGGAACGAGTATAATGTAGAATTATCTCCTAAAGGATGTTCCATATTTAGGAAGAAATCTCTCTTTTCCATTTCTGGTTGACCAACAGTCATTCCTGCTGTTGGATTAGCTGCTAACCAAGCAATATCTCTAGGAGTACTTCCAACATCAGATGCTATACCAGCTCTATTAGTAATATCTTGTTTATAATAAGCAAGTGTTAAATTAACAAATCCTCCATCTCCAAAATTAAATCCTGTATTTAAATCAGAATTAATATTAAAACCATCACTTTCAGAGGTAATTCCTGCAACTGTTGTAAAAGTAGAATATTCAACATTTTTCTTTAAAATTATATTCATTACACCGGCAATTGCATCTGAACCATATTGAGCAGATGCTCCATCTCTCAATATTTCAACTCTTTCTATTGCTGCAACAGGTATACTTTTTAAATCAACACCCACTTCTCCTTTTCCTGGGGTTCTGTTTAAATAAACTTGTGCACTTTGATTTTTACGTTTACCATTTATCAATACAAGTGTTCTTGAAGGACCTAAACCTCTAATGTCCGCAGGATCGTAATGAGCTGTTGCATCAGAAATAGCTTGATTCTGAGAATTGAATGACGGTACTTTAAAAACTAACATTTTATCAAAAGTTGGTTGACCACTAGCTTGTAGTTCTTTTACTCCAATATTATCTATTGGAACTGGTGAATCTAAAATAGTTCTTGGCTTTGTTCTATTTCCTGTAACAACAACTTCATCTAACGCGTTGTCCTCATTAACAACAATGTTTAAATACTCTGTTGTTGAAACTTTAACTTGTTTAGTTGCAAAACCCATAGAGGATATCACCAATGTTATAGGTAGATTTTTTACTTCTAAATTGAATTCTCCATTTTCATCGGTAGTAGTTCCGTTTGATGTGCCCTTAACAACCACATTCATGTAAGGTAAAGCTTCTCCAGAAGCATCTGTTACTTTTCCTTTAATTGTTTGTGCCATCATTCCTAAAGGCAGCATCAACATAAAAGCAGCTGTAAATAATTTCAATAAATACTTTTGTTTCATAAATAATTAAATTAATTAATAAATTTGAGTTTACTTACCATAAAAAAGTAAGTGTCTTTTTTAGTAATAAGACGATAAAACAAAAAGTATACTCTAAATATTTTGAATTTTTTTCAGAAAAATTAAAATAAGATTGATAAGTGTTTAATGTTTAAATATTTATACTAAATTTTGTGTAGTAAAAAGCCCCATTTGTTCCCATTTGTGTAGCGTCCCATAAACCTCCACTATCTGTAAAAGTATTTTGTCTACTTGGGTAAGTGTTAAGTAAATTATTTATTCCTATTTGAAAGTTTAAAATTGTATTTAATTGATATCTAAAATGAATATCAGTTGTAAATTTAGGCTTATAATAGTCAGTTGCTGCTGCTAATCTTTCTTCTTCAGAATCGTTAAAATTGGAAAGATCTTGTGTTATCTGCCAATCAATTAATTCTACACTGCTAAAACGCGTAATATTTACTGATGTTGATAATTTTTTATATTGGTAATTAATACCCAAGTTAAATTTACTTTTAGGGGCAGATGCTAATAAAAATTGTTGCTCTCTTTTTCCAAAAAACGTCTCTTTATCTAACATTTTATTGTTAATGCTAGTAATTTTCATTGTATTAATATTACCAGAGAAATCAATTTGAAGTTTACTATAATCAAATTTTTTCTGCCAATTTAATACTAAGTCTAAACCTGTTGTTTTGGTATTTACGCCGTTTGCAAAAAACTGAACATTATCAATATCTAAATTTAGACTACTTGCATTAAAATTGCCGCTTAAAATAATTCTATCTTTTATAGAAACGTAGTAAGCATCTATAGTTGCATAAAATGATGGACTTAATCTTGCCGTAAATCCTAAACTTAAATTTCTGGCACTTTCTTCTTTTAACTTCTCAATATTAAACTTTCTTGCAATTGGGCTATTGTTAGCAACTAAAAGTGATTCTGTAGGTGTATCTCCAATAAAATTTGTGAATGTTAAGTTGTAGTAACTTTGTGCCAAAGAAGGAGCTCTAAAGCCTGTACTTAATGAAGTTCTTAAATTAAATATATCTGAGATTTTATATCTAGAGGCTAACTTGTAATTTAATGTACTTCCAAAATCACTGTAATACTCATATCTCAAGGCAGTAGCGAGCATCAATTTTTTTGAAAAATCGAGTTCTGTATCTATGTAAATTCCAAAATTAGATCTATTTCTATCTACTGCATTGTTTGGAGAATATCCTGGAAATCCTTGTGCTCCTCCAGGTCTTACTTTTCCATTAAAGGTTGGGTAATCTACAAAAGGTGTTTCTGAGTTTACAATATTTCCGTTAACATCATATGTTGCATAAGAATCTTGTTCACCTGCAAATATTTTATATTTATCTAATCTGTATTCGATTCCCAACGCAATGTTATATCCAATATTTTTTCTTAAAAAATATTTAGAAAAATCAATACTTGTTGTATTTTGAATTAACTCATGCCCCCCAGCATCAAATTCTGTTGGAGAGTATTCTTCTAGTGTAGCATTGAGCGTATTTTTAATAAAATAATGAAAATTATTTCTTCCAAGAGTATTATTTATATCAATATTCCAATCTTTAAAACTTGTCATTAATCCAAAAGAAAATGAATTATCTATAATGTTAGAGGTTATTAATGGGTTAAATCCATTTGGATAAAGCTCTAGAACATTCCGCTCACTTTGTGGATTTCGAGTAAATGCATATGCTTCTGTATTTTTATAATTAAAACCTCCATTGGCATATATTTTTGAATTGTTATAAATTGGGATTTCAGTATTAAAAAAGAGGCTGACATTCTGTATGCTAGCTTGGCCATATTTTTCTCTAATGCTTGTGCCGTTTCTAAATGTTTTATCTTTGGATAAAGCTTCTGTTGTGAGATTAATAAAACCACCTTTATTTATTTTTGTGCCATAATTTAATGAGAGTTTAGATGTAAATCCGTCAACTTTAGATGGTAAAATATTATCACTATTTGCATTGTTAAGTCCTATAGTAGTACTTACGTTAAGTTTATCATCTGCATCTTTTAAGACAATATTTAACACTCCAGCAATGGCATCTGAACCGTATTGAGCAGATGCTCCATCTCTTAATAATTCTATTCTTTTTATAGCAGAAATTGGTATTGCATTTAAATCTGTACCAGAATTCCCTCTTCCTCTGGTTCCGTATAAATTTACTAAAGATGCTTGGTGTCTTCTTTTGCCGTTTATTAAAACCAAGGTTTGATCTGGCCCTAAACCTCTTAATGTTGCAGGGTCTATATGATCTGCTCCATCAGCCCCAGATTGTTTTGTAGCATTAAATGAAGGGATTACGTATTGCAAAAATTGATTTATTTCTACCTGACTACTTTTTGACGATGATGTTTCAATATCTATAAAATCTATAGCAACAGGTGTGTCGTTTGCCACCCTTTTTTTATTTCTTGATCCAACAATTTGCACTTCATCTAATTCTTGGCCTGAGAATAATGTAATGGTGTAAAATTTATCTTTAATAAGTTTTAATGTCTTTGAATTGTGTCCTAAAAAACTAATTTTAACTAAGTTATCCTTATAAATTTGAAATTCAAAAGTACCATCTAAATTGGTTGTTGTGCCTATTAATAAATGTTCATCTAAAAGTGTAGCGCCATGTAAAGGTTTGTTTTCAGAACTCAAAACAATTCCTTTTACAGTTATTTTTTCTGTTTTTGTTATTTTTTTTGCTATGGAATCGTTATCTGATTTTTTCTCTTCTATTGTTTTTTTTGAATTCTTAGCTGCAGTATTTTTATTGTAAATAACATAATAATTATTACCTAAATCATCTATTTTAAAAGGAGTGAGTTTTTTTAATAGAGATAGAGATTCTTTTAAAGATAAATCTGTAAATCCTTCAGCTTGAATTTGTTCTCCTAAAAGTAAACTCGTATTGTAAGTAAAGAATATTTGGTGTTTATCACTAATTTTAATAAGAAGATGGGATAACGGAATTGTTTTTGGTTCGTTATTTTGGGCTATTGTTTTTTGAAAAATAAAAACAACAATAAAAAGTGATATTAGCTTTTTATTGTTAATGTTTAAATCCATTATTTAAATTATTAGACTTATTTTTTACTGATAATAAGGGTGTTATTTTTTTTAGTAATAGTTACACCTGTAGATTTTTCAATGGCTTTGATACAAATATTAAGATTGGTTAATGGCACAGCACCAGTTATTAAAGTGTTTTTACTTTTAGAGTCTTTAAAAATAATGGTGTAGCCATAAGATTCTTCAATTTTTCCCATTGCTTTTGCTAAAGATAAATTTTCAAAAAGTAAAGTACCATCTTTCCAAGAAGTTTTTAACGTTGAATTATAAATATTTGTGTCTTCTAATACTTTATTTTTTTTTGAAGAATAAGACAAAAAGTTTCCGGGTTTCATCTTTTTTGTTTCTCCGTTTTTTAGAGATAACCAAATGTTACCTTCTTCTAAAAAAACAGCTGTTTTTTCTTTTTTTGTATTTACATTAAAAGTAGTTCCATAAACTTCAACAGATAAATCATCTGTTAAAACAAAAAACTTAGCATTGGTATTTTCTTTTTTATCGACTTGAAAGAAAGCCTCACCAGAAAGCCATACTTTTCTACTATCGTTTGTATAATACGATATGCTGGAGTTCGAGTTTAAGTTAACATCACTGCCATCCAGTAATTTTATTTTTAAGGTTTCTCCAAAATTAGTTTTGTGTGTTATTAAAGGATTTCTATTTAAAAAATAGAAACTTGCAATTATTAGCAGTAAAACTGAGGCTGCTGCAGTTATTTGTTTTAAGAAAATTACTTTTCTTTTTGGTTTTATCTGTTTTTCTTTAATCGTTGCTTGCAGTTTATTCCATTCTAAAGAAACTTTTTCTTTACTTACTAGATTTCTTTTAAACGAAATACCAGTAATTAAATCTCTAGCTTTTTCAACCAAATCTTTTCTTTCAGGATTATTTTCAATCCAAACATCCCAAAAATTTATGTCGGTAGCATTTTTTTGATAAACCCAGTTGTTGAAAGATTTATCTTCTAAAAAATGGTTTATATGGTTGTATTTTTTCTTTGTCATTATTAATTGTTGCCTTATAAAAATATAAAGACGTTAGCTTAAATAATATACTCTATTTTTTTATTAAAATATCAATTAAATAATTTCATGATAGAAATATCTTCTTTTAGACTTTTTATGGCTTTAAAAAGAAGGTTTATAACACTTTGATAATTTATATTCATAATTTTAGCTATTTCTTTGGCTTTTAATCCGCTATAATATTTTAAATAAATAGCTTCCTTTTGTCTTTTTGGTAATCCATTTAATATTTTAGGTAGATTTGTTTTATTGAATCTTTCTGTTTCTTGTTTCTCCATTATCTCTTCAGCTGTAAATTCAAAATCAATTAAGGTTTCATTAGATACATCCAATGTTCTGTTTTTATTATTTCTATTAATTATTCTGATTAAGAAGCGTTTGTAAGATAAAAAGAGATAAGGTGCAATTTCGTCTAAATCGCTAAGATTTTCTCGATGCTCATAGATATATAAGAAAAAATCTTGAAGAGAATCCTCAGTAAAAGAGGCGTTTTTTGATATTTTTAATCCGTAATTATATAATTTAGGGTAGTAAGCTTCAAAAAGAACTGAAAAAGCCTTTAAATCCCCTTCTTTTAAAGATTTCCAAATAAAATGATCACTTAACTTCTCCATATTTAGCTCACAAGGTAAAAAAAAATAGCTAAACATCTTTAACCTTGTTTTAACAAAAAAAATTTGTTAAAATTGTAGTTTTGTTTTGTAAAATTATTAATAATTAATTGTCATAGATAATGGATGTAGATGTTAGAGCTATTAACGAGAAAATAGAAAGAGAAAGTGCTTTTATAGATATTCTTACTTTAGAAATGAATAAAGTAATTGTAGGGCAAAAACGAATGATAGAAAGTTTGTTAATCGGTTTGTTAGGTAATGGCCATATTCTGCTAGAAGGTGTTCCTGGATTAGCAAAAACATTAGCTATTAACACTTTATCAAAAGCAGTTCAAGGTTCTTTCAGTAGGGTGCAATTTACACCAGATTTATTGCCTGCAGATGTTGTTGGAACAATGATTTACAACATGAAAGACAACGATTTTTCTATTAAAAAAGGACCAATATTTGCAAATTTTGTTTTGGCTGATGAGATAAATAGAGCCCCTGCAAAAGTACAATCTGCATTATTAGAAGCTATGCAAGAGCGTCAAATAACAATTGGTGATACTACTTTTAACTTGCAAGAGCCTTTTTTGGTTATGGCAACTCAAAACCCTGTAGAGCAAGAAGGGACATATCCATTACCAGAAGCACAAGTAGACCGTTTTATGTTAAAAGTTGTAATTGATTATCCAAAATTACAAGACGAACAAATTATAATGCGTCAGAATTTATCTGGTGGTTTTGCGGCTGTAAATCCTGTAATTTCTGTTGAAGAAATTTTAAGAGCAAGAGAAGCGGCCAATGAAGTATATATGGATGAGAAAATTGAAAAATATATCTTAGATATTATTTTTGCAACTCGTTATCCAGAGAAATATAATTTATCAGATTTAAAAGATCTGATTAGCTTTGGAGCTTCTCCAAGAGGAAGTATAAATTTAGCAAAGGCAGCCAAATGTTATGCTTTTATTAAAAGAAGAGGTTATGTAATTCCTGAAGATGTGAGGGCTGTAGTAAAAGACGTTTTGCGCCACAGAATTGGTATAACTTATGAAGCTGAAGCTGAAAATGTAACCTCTGAAGAGATTATTAATTTAATTATTAATGAAGTAGAGGTGCCATAGAGAATTGTTGAATCGTGGAATTGTTAATCTGTGGATAAGCAGTTAAACAACCAATTAAACAAGTATATAATTAAACGATTAAACATTTGGATACTAAAGAAATACTCAAAAAAGTACGTAAAATAGAAATTAAGACAAAACGCTTGTCTAATGATATTTTTGGAGGCGAGTACCATTCCTCTTTTAAAGGTCGAGGTATGACTTTTTCTGAAGTGCGCCAATATCAATTTGGTGACGATGTAAGAGGAATAGATTGGAATGTTACTGCGCGTTATAATGAACCTTACGTAAAAGTTTTTGAAGAAGAGCGGGAATTAACCATGATGTTAATGGCAGACGTTTCCGGTTCAGAACATTTTGGAACTTCCAATCAATTTAAAAAAGATGTTGTCACAGAGATTGCGGCAACCTTAGCGTTTTCTGCTACACAAAATAATGACAAAGTAGGATTGATTCTATTTTCAGATGATATTGAATTATTCATTCCTCCTAAAAAAGGTAAAGGTCATGTACTGAGAATCATTAGAGAATTGATTGAGTTTAAGCCTAAGAGTAAAAAAACTAACATTGATGTTGCCTTAAAATTTCTATCTAGCGTATTAAAGAAGAGAGCAATTGTGTTTATGTTATCTGATTTCATGGATGATGATTATGAGAAAAGTGCAAAAATAGCTGGAAGTAAGCACGATTTAACAGGAATTAGAGTCTATGATAAACACGATGAAGAAATTCCGGATTTAGGAATGGTACCTATGTTAGACGCTGAAACAAATAGCTTACAATTGGTAAATACATCATCCAAAAATGTTAGAACAAATTATAAAGCAAATGCTTTACGTTTAACAGATTTTTTTATGAATACTTTTAAAAGAAGTGGAGCAGGGGTAATTAACACAAGGGTTGATGAGAGTTATGTCAAAAAATTGTTAGGTTATTTTAAATATAAAGGAAGATAGCTTTGCATCTCATATCAAGAAAAAATAAATTAGAAAATTGAAAAAAAGTAAAATAGATATCAAGCCTTCTAGAGGCAAACAAGAAAATCACTTTAAGTGTTTTTTTATCTTTGAAAAGAGAGTTAGAGAAATCAGTGTATTTATCTTTTTTCTTTTTTGTATTACTCCATTTTACGCTCAAAAATCTTTAGTTAAGGCAGAAGTAAAAACCTCTGATATTAGAATTGGTGAGCAATTTAATTATAGAATTACAGTAAAAGAAGTAGAAAATGTAATTCTACCAAAATTAGAATTGTATGGTTTAGAGGTTGTTGATTCAGCTAAAACTGACACGATTAATTATATGCTGATTAAAAACTATACTATTACAGGTTTTGACAGCGGTTCATTTTATATTCCACAACAACAAGTTTTTGTCAGAAATCAAGCTTATTTAACAGACTCTTTGTTGATAAATGTAGCTACAATTCCTGTTGATACTACAAAAATTAAAAAGTATGCAATAAAAGCAATCAAAAAAGAACCCTATATTTTAGATGATTTTAAAATATATATTTATCTCTTAATTGCTGCTTTACTCATAATAGGTTTTTGGATTTATTGGTTTGTCATTAGAAAACGAAAGATTGAAGAAGAAAAACCAACCTACATTGCATTGACTCCATACGATGAAGCAATGCATAAACTAAATGAGTTAGATGAAAAATTATTGTGGCAAAACAATAAGGTAAAACAATACTATAGTGAGTTAACGGATATTATTCGAGCTTATATAGAACGTGAATTAAAAATACCTGCTTTAGAAAAAACTTCTGATGAAATTATGGAAACTCTAAATGATTATCATGAAGCAAATACTATAAATACAACTAGAGAAAATATCAATAAGTTAAGAAATTTATTTCAAGAAGCCGATTTGGTAAAATTTGCGAAATCAAAACCGTTAGCCACCGAGATTCAAGAAGATAGGAAAGATGCAGAGGAAGTTGTACATAATTTAAAACCAAAACCAGTTAGTAAGGATGAAGAATTGGAGTAATTTCGA
>Ga0206127_1000916_pt1 | contig 33791 bp, 38 predicted proteins | sample Helgoland_Spring_6_FD_148646 | JGI IMG/M metagenome (GOLD analysis project Ga0206127, IMG submission 148646) | Pelagic subsurface seawater microbial communities from Kabeltonne, Helgoland, North Sea - Helgoland_Spring_Bloom_20160419_1 | ecosystem: Environmental > Aquatic > Marine > Epipelagic ...
TGTATGCGCTCATTTTATATCAACCTTTATCATTTTATATTTAAATTGCTCTTTCTCATATATTTTAACTCTCTCTATAGAGTGTAATAATGTATAGTTTTTTCTACCCTTCCAATGTAGATCGTCAGCTACGTCATATAGAGTAGTGGTCTGACCATTATCTGATTTTCGTAATCCTCGTCCTATAGACTGAAGAACTTTTATTTGACTTTTAGAAGGAGACGCAAATACAATATTATGTAGGTTACGTATATTAATACCAGTACTGAATGTACCTAGAGATGCTACAATGATTGAATTGCTTTGCTTCTCTACTATCTTACGTATTGCTTCTCTATCTGATGTATCTACTTCTCCAGATACAAAGAATACTTTACGTCCTTCTTCTACCTTACTATTTATCAACTCATAGAGAGGTTTGCCATGAGCGTCCACACGGTTAAATAAGACAAGAGTATTTCCCTTAGCAGATAAAGCCAGATTAGAAATGAGCCTGTTACGCCCAGTATTTCCAATAATGAAGTCAATTTCCTCTTGATAAGTTTTCTTTCCAAAATCTTCTCTTACTTCTTTAGTATAGTTTAATAATAGTACTTTAATATCTAGCGGTGCTAGTGTTTCGTTATCTTGTAATTTCTTTGTAGTAGTAACCTGATATACCGGACCAAATAATCCTTCAAGTACTAGCTTATGTGTCTGTGTACCGTCTAATGTACCTGTGAACCCATACCTATATTTAGCTAGGGTAGCTTTGTTCATAATCGAGGAGAGAGACTTTGACTTAAATCCGTGACACTCATCTCCAAGTACCATACCAAACTGTTCAAACCATTTCCGAGGTAATTTATATATTGACTGCCAAGTACTAATGATAATAGCTTTGTTAGTTGACTTATCTCTACCTGAATAAATTTTATGTAATCCATGTTCGCTCATCCCATAATCTAAAAAATCTTGATGCATTTGTTCTACTAAAGACGTGGTAGGAACAATAACTAGAATTCTACCTGCTTTAGGATAGCCTACGCCCTGTGCTATATAATGTAACCAGTATTTAGCTATAAGATAAATTATAAACGATTTACCAGAACCTGTAGGAGATAACAATATTGCTCGAGATCGTGTTAGGGCTGTTTCAATGGCATCGTATTGGTAATCTCGAGGCTGAAATGGAAGCGCTTCGTCAGCAAGTAAATCAGGTATATGTTGAAGAGGTTCAGCTGCCGGAACCGGAAATCCAAAATCAGACTCTTCTGTGTCAACAGAATAAGATCGCTCAATTGCAAACTTTATTAAATAAGCATATAGCCCAGCAGGAAGCTCTCCGTTCATGCGATTAAAAAGTTTTATCTTTCCATCCCAGACGCGATTCTTATATGTCGGCATAAATTTATACCCAGGAACATAGAACGAGAAGTAATCAGATAGCTCAGCTGCATGTCCTGCTTCACAGTCTACATACAACATACTATAATCTTTTAATCGTACTGTAAAGTCAACCATTCTCTTTTAATTCTTTATACTTCTGTCTTACATCTAAAAACTGTTGTAAGTACTCATGGGTGTTAATCTTAAAGATCTGAGGTTCATTGTGATCCACTGTGATAAGAATGACCCCTTGTCTGATAGGGACTCCCGTTCTCTCATAGAAGGCTGCAGCGTAGAACGATGCTTGTATAAAGTAGTTCGTTATCCACTCTATCTTCTTAGGTTTACGAGATGTTTTGAAGTCAACAATAGATAACTCTCCATCAAACTCAGCTATACAGTCAACCTGACCAGCACATTTAAGTCTATCGCTATAGAGATATTCTTCTTGGAACCATACATTATCTAATCTTTTATCAATGATATCTTTTAGATGACTGAATGTGTATAGGTTATTAGGCATAGCCTTACCTTTCCAATCATCTACATTATCTATATAGTCCTCAGCTAACTTATGTACAGACGTACCTCTTGTAGCAGCTTGATGAGATATCTTATTAGCTTCTTCCTCACCAACTCTTTTACGCCAACGCATGATAGAATCTACACTAAGAATATTCAATACTGTTGTGATAGAAGGATAAGCATTACCGTCTGGGGTAAAGTACTTACGACCTTTCTCAGTAGTTTTTCTAGTCATTTTAGGTAGAGTGATACCATGATCAACGTGGGTAAACATTATTAGTTACCTGCCTCAAATTGTTTCCATTTTATAATATTGCCGATAGTCTGATGTCGCCAATTTAGATTGTTTACTATCTCAGTAAGAGTTTCTATTACAGTCTTCCAATACTGAACTCTCTCTTCGCTTTGTTGGATCTCTGGATCACTATCATAGTAGTATTCCATCTCACCTTTCATAACCTTTAGTCCGTCAAACGGATCAGGTTCCCATCCAAGAGCTTCTATAGACTCTCTATCCATCTTACCATTATAGTATAGCCATTTTTTCTTTAGTAACGTCTTCTGTTTAAACTCAGAACGTTTCTTAGCTAGCTTAGCCTCTGCTAGCCACTGTAGGTATTTAGCATGTAATGTAGGAGTAGCTCTCGACGTTTCGTCTAAAGCAGTTCTTTGTATAACACTATCATTCGCCCATTCTTCTAGAATGTTTTTCAAATCCATAATATAACCTCATTATTTAATCTAATTCAAAGTAAGAGAACCTAAACGTAACTGGGAAAGTAATTGCAATAGTATCACCAGCAACAGCTGACATATCCATCTGACCTAAGCTTGTCGGTACACAATCTATATATCTGATCGTTCTAGTAACATTATTATGACTGCTCAACATCATCAGAGTTATATCTGTAGTTGTAGGTGGAGTAGTATCTGTTACAGATCTATTTAGTCTAGACTTCTCAGGCTTCTGTACCATTCTATGTAACCAATTGTACATCTCAGTATACGAATTCATATTCTCGTCAACTACTATTATAGCTTCTAGTTCACCAAAAGTCAACTTGTCCCCAGGTATAGCAATATTACCAATACGTGAATAAGGTAATTCTGTAACTGGTACTGAGATATTAGGATGAGATACATTCTGACAAAAGAACTCTAGATTAGCAAAGTTCTTTCTATCTACAAGAAGTTTAAACGCAGTAGGTTGTAATAGATTAAGATTATTTAATCCAGTTGTTGTACCTGTAAGTGCTGTGTCTACATTGACAGTAGATGTTGGATCTAATGTTGGCATTATATGTCTCCTATTCACGTGTATTTATATAGATAAATAACCTAGTTATTATGGAGAGTAAAATGAAAAGTCAATATGAAATTGTCGCTCCTTTCTATCAACAACAAGAATCTAATGAACCTAAACTGTACTCTGCAGAAGACGGTCATAGATATGCTATGTTTGTAAAAGGAAATGATCATCTAATCAATGGTAGAACATATTGTTTTAAAGATGAAGATGGTAATTATGTTAGCTCATTTGTTAGTCAGTATTCAGATATTATAGAAGACAATCTAGAGCCTGGTATAAAAGCTGGAGTAAGAGCCTTACATAAGAAAGGATATCTAACCTTTACTTCTTGTCAAGGTCATGATGATTCTAAGCACAGATATATCGGTGTACTTTTTAATAATAAAGAACAAAAAGAAACATTTATATCAGAAGTAAATAAACTAAAATGTGACACATATTGGTACGACAATGTTATTAATACAGTTGAAAGACCTTGTCATGAAGTACCTTGGTGGTCTGAAGGTGGTATTACATTACATATAGTTTATGATGATCAGTTATATCATCAATCTTCTCAACAGCGACGTAGACAAAAACCATATACAGATTTAGAATTAACTAAGTTCTGGAATATACAAACTAACCGTAACTATCAACACTATGAATGTGTAGTGCTGTCGTTTGGATATCCTATGTTAGAGAAGAGCATATGGGAACGAGCACATAAGTCTCTATTCTATAATCATTATAAAGTTACTAGTGCTTATCATGAGTTTGTTTCTAAAGCTCACAACCTACCAGAGTATTTGGCATAAAAAAAGGGCGGCCGAAGCCGCCCAAGTTATTTTCCGTATCTAAGCCCTATGCTGGGTTTAAGATATTGTCTACGCGGAAGATTCTGTAGTACTGGTTAGCACGTGCTGTACCAATATCATCGCCAGGTGTTGCGCCTACGAATGGGTTTGCAACCATACCGTAACGAGTTTTAAACCCGATGCGTGGTTGGAAATCATTCTCGCCAACTGCACGAACCATTGTTAATGGTACGTATGGGCAATAGAAGATACCTGCGTCATATGCGTTTGTACCTTTGTATCCAACTGTGATATAATCAGCAGTTGCATATGGGTCGATGTATACTTTCATACGACCGTTTAAAGTACCAGCAAATGTGTTACCTGTGTCATCTACATTTAACGCAGTGTTCATTGCAGGTGTATAGTCTAGCATACCTGATGCTGACAATGCTGTTGCAACGTCTGAAGAACAGATAACGATGTTACCTTTTCCTCTACGAGTGTCTTTTGCGATTTGGTTAGCTTCACGATCAAGCTGTACAACTAGACCTTTGAATTTCTCAGCTGACCAACGACCATCTGCATCTGTTGATAGATCAAAGATACCATTTTTAGTTGCGTTAGCAGTTGTGAAACCAGTTTTAGCACGAGAGTTGATTGTACGAATCACTTCACGGTTAATTTCAGCTAAGATTTCTGTTGACAAGATGTTTGCCAATTCTGTCTCAGCGTCTAAACCATGAATCGCTTTCAAGTCTTGAGCTAGCTCTAGTGTGTATTCAGCTTTCAAAGCACGTGACTTAGCTGTCACAGTTGCTTTTTCAATGGTGAAACCCATTTCAGCGAAAGAAGACTCACCAGTTGTACCAAGTTGCTCAGCATTCGCAGTTGACATACCGCCACCGAATGTTGGGATAGCACCAGCTGAATCAACGTTAGCTAATCCACCTACACCTGAACCATCAGCGCCTTGTGAAGCTGATGAATCGCCTGAGAAGCCACTTACTGCTTCTGGGAACAATGCTTCATCACCTGATGTAGCGCCTGCACGTGTTGTTTTGTACTTTGACTTCATTGCGAAGATCAAGCCTGTTGGACCTGACATTGGCTGAACACCACATACGTCATAAGCCATCATGTTTGGCATAGCACGACGTACTAGTGAGATTAGTACTGGGTTCCAGTTAGCTGCAACTGATGTGTTATTAGCTGCTGCATCTTCCGTCATCATTGAGGCTTGTTCGCCTTGCTCACGGATTGCTTTTTCTGTGTTCTCAAGAACAACAGCAGTAACGGCACGTTTGTGTGCGTCACCAATGTTTCCGGCTGACTCTTCGTTCAATACCGGAGACCATTTCTCTACGAGACGATCATAAGTTTCCATAATTGGATCTCCTAATTACTTATTTGTGTTTGCGTAATGCGTTAATGTACTGTTCCATCATTGGAGATACTTCTACTTCATCTGAAGTGTCTGTTTCTTCTGTGATAATGGACTCAGCTGTTTTTGTTTTGCTGAAATATGATTCTTTCAACGTAGCAACTTTCTGTGAGAAAGCTTTTTCGTTTTCGAAATCAACTGATTCAGCAAGTGATGTTAGCTTTTCAACTTGTGTTTCTGCTAAGTCTTTTGACGCTTCACGGATAACCGCTGCACGCTTCAAAGATACTAGCTCTTCACTAATTGCTATAGCTTTTGCTGTAGCTTCGTTAACTTGAGCTTCTAACTCTTCGTTAGTTTCTGCTAATTCATCAACTAGGTCGATTTTGGAATCAGGAACAGTAATATAAGATTCTGTGAACACGTCTTTCAACTTGCTCATAAAGCCTTCTGCAATCTCGGTACGAAGACCTGTTTGGATTGCTACTTTGTTGTCTTCCATCCATGTTTCAACTACATAGTTAAGATAGCTGTCTACTTTCTCTACAAGATCTGCTTTCGTTGTAGATACTTCTTCTGCTAATTGCTCAGCATATTCTGTTTCTAAACGATCGATCTCTTCAGAGATTTTTGACTTAACCGCTGCTTCAAAAATTACCGCTGTTTTGGCTTTAAAGTCTTCGGACAGTGTTGCCTCAGATTCTACAAGCGCATTCAGGTCGTCACTAAAGTCTCCATCAAAATCTACATCTTCGGCCTTCATTGCCTTGCCAGCAGCTTTTAATTCAGACGGTTGGCTGTTACTCTTGTCACCCTTGCGCTTTGGCGCTTTAGGTCCCTTCTTCTCAGCTGCATCTACAGATGCAATTGATTGAGCTTCAGCATTCTTCGGATCGTGAGCTTCTTCGATTTCCTCGTCGAGCACAACATCCTGGTCTACTTGATCAGTCATAATTGACTCCTTACAATTTAGTTTTCATTAACGAGAGGAAATTCTTAAACTCACGTGCCTGTGCCTCATAAAGGTCAGCACGTGGAGCCTTCTTAATTTCAGTCTCCATTTGTTCAATTACTTGAGGTTCAATAATGCCATTGTTCCAAACCCATTCTACACCTTCCATTATACCATTTACGAAAGCTGTTGGTGCAGAGGGATCTTGTACGATATCAACCGTATTAAGAACGAAGTCGTCTTTGACGAACATTATGCCATTTTTTTCCTCAAGGCTACCCATACCACGAGTTGACACTCCTAGTTGAACACCACCTTCAAGTAATCCCTTAACGATATTACCCATTGGAGTATCCAATACTTGTGCCTTTCCTACAACATCATTCCCTTTCCAAGAAAGTTCTGTGATCTTGTGTGAAACTTTATCCAGATTTACAGTCGGTCCTTCTGGGTGATTCAATTCACCTACCGCTCTGTTCTGGGAAACTTGTTCTGTAACGTACTTATCTACTGCGCCTTCCATTATGGCTTTTGGATAGATACGTCCATTTCTATTCTTTGCTTCGGACTGCATGAACACACCTTCTATAAAGTGGTTCTTTGTACCATCTTCTTTAGCTTCTACGATACATTCAATATTCTGTTCGTTATATTCTGCTATTAATTTCATGCTCTTGCGTCCCAATATGTTTTACTAATCTCTCCGTGATCGACATTACCGCTACCTACTCTGCGACAACGTACATACACGGAATGACCATGTGAAGTTCTTATACCATTCGTTGATTTCTGCCACAATGCGCGCATTGGGTGATTAACACCTGGATCTGGAGGAGCATTATCATACTCGTACTGATCGTTATTAGGTATTGCTACGAATGCCATTTTTAACCTTTATATGTCTTAACAAACTGTTTAGCCATTTTCTCTGCTTCACGCTGAGTTCTATAACTGTCTAGTCTATCACCATCTAAGTATACCACAAACCCTGCTTTTTCTTTATGTATCATCACAGGTATGCGATCTATTTTTTTGTTAAAGACCATTTGACCTGAAGGATGTCTACCTAGCTTTTCTCTTAACTCAGTGAACGTTCTCATTCCAACTGCCTTGTCATGTTTATGGTTTATTTATAATAAAAGATTATTCTAGATCTTCTTCTTCATCTTCTTGATAATCTTCATCATCGTCTAATTCCATAGCTTCTTCAGCACCAGCATCAAGCTCTTCTTCTGTCTCTTCTTCTGCATCTAAGTCTAGCTCATACACATCAGGTTCTGTTTGTGCTTCAGATCCAACTCCATTAAACATCTGATCAGCAATCTTAACCTTCTCTTGTTCAAGAGATTGGTTCATTACATCACCCATGATATCTTTAAAAGTAGGAGCCGCTGATGCGAAATCCTGATCTAATACTTGGTCAATAAAATCTGATACTTCTACCATTTTATTCTTCCTCTTCTGTTTCAATTTCACCAGATGCTACTTCATCTGCTATTTGCTTCTTCATATCGTCCATTTGAGAGTCATCCATAAATAAAACACTCTTCATGACATATTCTTTAGAGAAGAACTCTCCAACATACTGTTGCATCATATCAAGAGTTTGTAATCTCTCTCTTAAAAGTTCTGCTTCTTTTAGTTCTGTAAAGTGACTATCACGTACATACTCTACAGAAATATCTTCTTTCCAGTTTTCCCAATCTTCTTCTGTAATAATACCTTTAAGAATTAATTGCTTCTTAACAATATTATAGAATAGATTATCAAAACGAGCTCTTAGTCTATCAATAAACTTCTGAAACTTAAGTTCATCTCTTGTAATCTCTGTTGATCTACCTAACGAGAACTGAGATTCTTGCTCAAGTCTATTGATAGGTACATTCAATGATCTATATAGACGTTTCTGAAAGTATATAATATCGTCAATTTGTCCAAGGTTCTCTCCACCTGGTAATGTAGATATCTCTGTACCTCTACCACCTTCACGTCTAGGAAGCCAGAAGTCTTCTAGCATAGACATATGCTTACGATCATCTCTGATAGCACCTGTGTTAGCATCATATACTAACTTATTACGGTACTTAGTCATGATGTTCTTCATATACTCTTCTGATTTACCTTTAGGAAGGTTACCTACATCAATATAGAATATACGACGCTCAGGAGCTCTAGCTAGTCTGTAAATAACTAACGAGTCTTCCATCATACGTAATTGGTTAATTGGTTTTAGAGCTTTGTGAAGATGTGATACAACCTTCTTACGTGCTTCATCTAATAACCCAGATGTAACATAAGAAACAGAATCAGGAGTAATCTTAATACCTTGATTGGTTGATCCAGCTTTCTCTTGATAGATGTAGAACTCATCTACACTCTCAATAAGAGTAGCACCTGTTTCAGGGTCTTTCTTCTTCTTAACTTGTTTAACCTTTTTAATCTTTGCAGCATCAATAGGTCTAATCTCTTGAATACCAGCTTTAAGATTATTTTCGTCTAGTACTAAGTGATGGAACATACGTCCGTCAATATACCAACGCTTAAACAAATCATGTCCCATATCTCTAAAGTTAAGCATAGAGAGTACATTAGTAAACTCTTCATCCATTGCTTTCTTTATTTGATCGCTAATACCTTCTACATTATCTAAATTTAATTTAACAGAAGCTTCTTCGAATGTAGAAGAGATAGCTTCGTTAGTAATATCTTCAACAGCAGCATCTACCTCAGGGTGATGAGATACAGAGCGATACTGTCTAATAAGTTGTTTTTCATCTTTAGACTTTTCACCGTCTAAATCTACGTAGGTGCCATAATGTGCACCTGCAGCCGTGACATAACCTGCACCATCTTCATCAACCGGAGGTACAATAGATTGTAACTTCTCCTGCTGTCGATTACGGGCCCGTTTAATCTCAAAGCCAAATAATTTAATACTGTCTTCAGCCATGTTAATTCCTAATTAGAGTAAGAGGGACCATCTCTAGTCCCTCTATCTATTTATAGTAGTCTTACGAAGTGGTATTTGATTCCCAGTACTGTACTTGGAACTCAACAGTGAATCGTTCAATCTCACTCTCTGAAGCATAGCTCAGATCGATTGGTGATACAGCTGTTGGGAAACACCCTCGGAAGTTATATGTCTTAATTGTTGAGCCATCTTTATCTAATTGCTCTACAAGTAAGTCTGCTTCGTAATCAACAACGTTAGTTAAACCAGTATTAGCACTATGTGCATTCATACCATTCATCCAACGTTCCATTGAATCACGAATTACAAAATCCGTATCGTTTATGATTGTTGGAGTCCATGCTTCGAATGTACGGTCTCCAGACATTTTTAATTGTCTACCTCTGAATGGAACAATGATCGGACTGATCGTTGAACCAGGTAGTTGTGCTGCCTCACAGAGGAAGGATGTTACTTCTACATCTCCACCTGCATATGCTGGGAAGTTAATCGTTGCTTTGAACAGATTTGGTCTAGCACCGCCACCTCTCAACTTGGCTTTAAAGTCATCTACTCCTAGAATAGCCATCTATGTATCTCCTATACCGTGCCTGCGACTTCTTCGAAGTCAACACCAGTTCTAACAGCTACGAAGTTTAGTGTAACGTAGTTGATTGAACGTGCAGGCTTAACGAAGATATTCGCGATGAATTCATTACGGTCAATAACAGCTGCTCCATTGTTGGTTGCATCGCAAACAACTTTGAAGTCTGTAATACCGCGGCGACCTTGGATTTCTCTCAAGAATGGCTCTACAATGTTTACGAACTCTGCGCGAGTAAACTCGTCGTTGAATTCAAACATTACATTTCTAGCCGCTGCTGCAATTGCTCTCTCCATGACTAAGAACAATCTACGAACATTTACTCTGTCAAATGCAGAAGGTCTGTTCAAGAATGTTTTGTCACCGAATAGAAGAATACCTTGGCCAGGAATGTTTGCTACTGGATTAATACCTGCTTTGTATAGTGTATCTCTTTCTGCCTTTGTAGGAGAATAAGATAAAGCTGTTACACCGAAGTACTGTCCGCGTCTCTGACCTGCTGGTGAGAACCATGGCGCAGCATTTGCGTCTGTAGCTGCCATAACACCGGCTGTTGTAGAAGCAGCAGGAATAAAGACATATTGATCGTTAAATTTGTCGTATACTTTTAAGTAGTTGTTATCTACAACAACGTATGATGAACTATTAAATCCAGCTGCTGTTGTTACAGAAGATGTTACAGGAGTTGCATTGTTAACTACTGCTGCTCTGTCTGGTGATGTTACTACGATACAATCTTTTCTTGTTGTTCCAGCAATACCTGCTAGATCGTTAACAACTGTTGCTTGATCAGATGCGTTAGCCATACCTGGTGCAATCAAGAAGTCAACTTGGATTGTATCTGTATCTTGATAAAGATCAAATCCTGTTGCTACTTCAGCTGTTGTTAGTGCTGCAGAATCTACACCACCTGTTAATGATTTAGAAATCGCTGCGCTTGGGTTACCAAATGAAGTGCCAACCGCTGCAGTACCTGCATTTGACATTGTAGATAGATCACCATCCCAATGTGCTAACCATACATACTCTGATGTGCTATTAACCACATCTGCTGCATAGTTGTTTGTACCGTCTGCTGCTTTAGCATCTGAAGCCATAGATACGAATGCGAATCTTTCTAGCACAGAACCAACTGTACCTGAAATATCTCCGTCTTCGTCTACCACTACGATGTGACACTCATCAGCTGCACCGCCTCTTGCAGATGCATATGCTGATGTTCCTGGAGCTGCGTCAAACTCTCCTTTATAAGCCCAAGATGCAAAGCCTGCTGCTGTACAAATTTCTGCTTTAAGTGAGTTGCCTAATGCTCCAGCCCATTTACCGATCCATGCTCCAACGTTTGTATCGCCTGAGTCTGCACCGAATGCGCTTTTAACTTCATCCCAATGATCTCTGTTGTTAACGTTAGTTACAACTGTTGAGGATGATGTTGCGTTTTTTGCTGCTGATGTTAGTTCGCGTACGACGAACATAGCAGAAGAATATCTTAAGAATTGTGCTGCTGACAAAAAGTCTACAGCGCCTGTTGTTGTTGGGGATCCAAACTTTTCGGCAAGCGTAGCTTCTGTATCAACCAGTGTAGCTTTCTTGGCGGGACCCCATCGAAAATTCCCTACGAAGGCACCAGTAGTAGATTGGACGTTTGGGACAAAACCCGAAAGGTCTACTTCTTTTACTGTTATCGCAGGAGATTCAGAGGGACTAAATGCTGCCATTTCTCTTTTCCTTTTGAGTTAATGATAAGATGTCATGATAAGGATGTTCAATTACCGTTATTTATAATCTTTTTATTCTCAGTAATATTCCTCTACCCATGGCTTACCTCTACCGATATTCCATGGATCATCTGGTTCTGGTTCAGGAGTATCAGCTAAACCATCATCATGGTAGCCCCAATCCAGTATATCATTCTCTATCTCGTTCATTCTTTGTTTAAACATCATTTCTTTCATAGATATGTCTGTCATATCCATAAACCTATCACCAAGAGTAAAGTATCCAAACATTACTAGATTCATCATTAGATCATCATGATTACCATCAGATGCTTCATATGACTGACCTTTAGCAACAAATGTAGACATCTCAATGATAGTATCTTGATCGTGTATAGTAAGTTTTCTACTTTCTACTATATCTTTAATTGTAGAACAACCAAGACGTTTTACTTTCTTATTCATCATAACACCTAAACCATTTGCTTTCAAAGCAGACTCTAGATGTAAATTCTCATACTCTAATTCATGATACAATCCATTACATACAATTGTACCTTGATCATTATTCTCTACTACAACATAAGCTTCGTTATAATTAAAACAGTACTTATATATGATATTAGGAAACAGTAAAGGTGATATACGATTGTTCTTATATACACATACCTGCTCAAATGGAGATACAGAAACGTCTATAATATTAAATGTACTATAATCACCACCAACACCCTTTGCAACATCAACAGTACAGATATAGTTATGATCTTTCTCAGGTTCTTTATATACTAAGAGGTTTCCACCCTCTAATACTTTAATAGGATCCTTAGCCCTAAGCTCCATAAGGATAGAGCCGTCTATGAGTGTATCTCCAGTGCCAAAGAAGGTATTACCAAACTCTTGATCGAATTGCAAGAGAGAGGTGTTAGATATAGTCTGTTGTTTCCATTCTTCATCACGTCCTGGAACATCCCACCAATCAACTCTAAAAGGTATATAATCATTTGTACCTTGTACAGCACCTTCCCAAAGCTTATGAAACATATTGCCAACACCGTTAGCAGTAGATGTAATAATAACCTTAGTGTTAGTACCAGATGAAATAACAGGATATGTTGATGTATAGAATGTAGCTGCATCATCAACGAACGCAAACTCGTCTAAGTATAGAAGGTTAACAGACATACCACGAATAGATGATCCTGAAGTAGCTGCAGCAACGATACGAGAGTTATTACTAAACTCTATTGATTTCTTATTGAGTGATTTACATCCTGGTTGTAGATAGAACGGTAGGTTCTCTAACATAAGAATAACTCTACCAAGCATCTCCATAGATGTTGAGCCTTTGTTAGCTAAGATAGCAACAACCTTCTCAGGATGAAATACAGCAAACCAAAGTATATAAGCAACTGATGATATAGACTTACCAGATTGTCTACAAGCTAGAACAATAGAGAAACGTTCATTAGTAAAGTGTTCAAACATCTTACTCTGATAGTCATAGAGCTCAAAGTTAACCAACCCTTTGTCAAGGTGAATAATTTTACAGAATTTTGATGCAAAGTAAGAAGGATCTTTCATACACTTCTTGTATTCTTCTACTTCGAATACATTGAATTGTGTAGTTACTCCGTCACGTTTTACATTAGGATTACCTAAATATGTATCATTCATCTTCGTGTTCTATTGCTTCCACATCTTTCATCAACATACGTTGCAGATCAGTAGTTGATCCGACAAAAACATTATTATTAGTTGTTGGAAGAGCAGGAACTTCTTTCTTTTCCATATCATGTTTCTTCTTATGAATATCAATAAGAGAATCACCAGCGTCTGATACATTTTTTAACATACCAGAAAGAACTTCATAAGCTCTAGGATGCTCTGTAGCACGAGCAACCTGAATCATATCTTCTAAGGCTTCTTCACCTTTTATGAGAAGTCCATGCTTAATTCTTCGTACTAGTTCAAAATCATTTTCTTTATTATCATTCGTGCTCATAATTGTAAACTTCCGAGAATCCATAATCACTGTCTGCACTAACACCAGGAGGTGTAGGAGTTATTGTAATAGTTAAGTAGTCACTATCAGCTAAACCATCATTCTCTAAATCAATCTTAGGTATAGCTTTTGTAATAACATTCTTATCAGCAATAGGTCCGTAGAAGTTTGCTTTCATTTCGAATGTAAGAGTATATATAATAGTTCTTCTGGTTGCAACATCACCTTCAAAGTCATCAGCAAAGTCAACTGACTGAAGAGTGATAGGTACATCTTCCTTTAAATTTGGATAAGCAGCTAGAGGAGACATTGTAAGGTTATACTGAGGAGCAAAGTAAGGCATAATTTGCTCTACTATCTGTAGCGCATCGTCTTGAGTCTTAGCATATACGTTTAACTGAAACGTAATATTGTATGGTACGTATGTATTAATTTTAGCTCTTTGATCAGCTGTAGCCCCAGTCTGCATAAAGTTAGATGTCTTTTGCAATTGTCTTGTTGGATCATATGTATAAGATACAATCTCAAAAGACATTCTAGGAAGCTTAAGAGCTACTCGTTGTCCTGAGATTAAATCAGACTGCTCTCTAATACGGTCAATAAATTTATTTTTAGGAGCATATGATAGAGGTACTTTTACAGTACTAATTACTGATCCTGCTGAGTTCTTTCTTAGTACATAGATATCATTAAACACCCTACCAAAGATGGCTACTGATCGTCTAATACGTTCGTGATAGAAATAATTACCAAACATTAACTAGGCTCTCCAAATGGGTTCGATTCACTAAAGTCTAAGAAGTCAGTTAATGTATCAAAGTATTCGTTTTGTTCGTTAGCAGCTATTTGATTATCTTCTGTTACTGCTGTAACTAATGCAATAGAGAATACGCTATTAACTCCAGGATCATGATCCTTTGTACCAACTATCTGCAGACCTGTAGTAAAGTTATGGAACTTACCGTCATTCGCACCTGCATGTATAACTCCTAATGTATTAGTATCAGGGTTATAAGATGCGACTTCACCAGACATTATAGTACCATCTGCTAGAGTTTGATTAACTGTTTCTCCGACTTCAAATCCACGTGAGTCACTATCAAGTACAAGGTTAAACTTATATGCATAGTCTTGTTCAATATCATCTATAGCATCTACACCTGTATCTAGATCCTCATCGTTGTATTCGAAGAGCTCACAGCGCAACTTGTATGTTGGAAGATTAGCTAACTGATAGAAAGGCTGTTCATGCTCTACATGAGTGATCTGAAATAGTTTAGATGAGAATGGAATATAGAGCAAATCACCTTCAGCAGGTCTTGCAATAGTTATCTCATTATCATGTCTATGAGTTGTTTGCATCCATCTGCGTTTTGATACAACAAACGTTGCTTGGTCTCGTATCTCTACTCCAAACTTTGTAAATAGATCTCCCTCACCGTCAAACCCATCTACATTCTCAATCCACATCTCAATCTTATAGGATGAGTTAAATCTAGAAGGAACATCATCACCTAAAACTCTATCTTCATTAACAATATCTCTAGGCAGATAATAAATATCTTGCCCATACATCTTTAAGGACTCTATTACGATATCTTCGTATAGACTCTGCTCTGATCTTACTGCTTGACTGAAATATGGATTAGTTGCCATTGTTTATCCTACAAAGAAATCTGCGGGCATCTCGTGTTCTAGTCTGATTGATTCTCTCAGACGATCAATATCACCTTGAGCATCATCATATAATTGCCGACCGTTTATCATAACTCCTCCAGGTAATTGCATACCTTCAAACTTCATAAGGTTTTGACCCCATTGCATTTTTATAAGAGCTGTAGTATATTCTTTTAACCACATATCGTTATATACTTTAGTATGAGTATCAGCATCAATAACTTCATAGATTTCAATGATAATATAATCACCTTGTTTGATATCTTTGTTAGCGAACTCACCGTGAATATAAAGTCTATTCTGTTTACGTATAAAGTTAACCTGAGGGTTACCATTCATTCTCATATCAAGTAATGATAGGTACTGCTGCATTTGCTCATAGTATGCAAGGTCACCAATATAACTATGCATATTAGCAATATCGTTTAGATGTAACTGATACTTAACATCAAAGAAGTTTCTTGTCATAGTACCACCATCAACAGAGAACATTCTAGCGACAAACTGAACACTGTCACTCAGAGTAATATACTCATTAGTAACATCGTCTGCTGTAACTTGATGCTTAAGAAATGTTCTCATAGTAGCATCTGAGTGAAACTCTTGATAGTATTGTATTGCTTCGTCTACCCGATCTTCTTGCTGATCAGGATCAACGTTAATCTCAATAACAGGGTCACCTAATCTACGTAAACAGTAATCTATTAGAGTAGCTCTTGAATTTGGAATAGCCATAAATTATCATCCATATGTAATAGTTACGTCTATTTATACTAGTTTACATCTCCAGGATAGCGTTGAGTCCACATTGTGAAAGAATATTTTACACCTTCTTTTAACTCAGTGCATTCATGTCCGTGAGTTACTAATCCAGGGAATAAAAGCATCTTACCACAAGGTATATCATCATTTGTAATGCCTTGCCTAGGATATACTAGAGATGCTCCTTTATAATCATCATTAAGTTTTACTGAGCCTGTTACAAGAGATGCGTCATTATGTAACGGTAAACTCTTTTGAGTATCTACAGAGTAGCGCATAACAAATGCATCTCTCATACCATACATCTCAATTGGCTTCCAATACTTCTCAACAATAGGTACAACATGTTCTTGCCAATGAGCACTCATCTCATCCCATAAACCTAATTCTTTTACTCTAATCTCATATGCAGGAAACTTATCTTCTGGCATAGGAGCCCATTTACCATGGTTATCTCCCATCTCTATTAATCGTTCACATTGACTCTGAGTCATAAAGTCAATAATAAACATATCTCTATTTACTATATCAATCTTACCTTGATGAGGAATAAACATAGGTGATGCTGGTTTAGTTACAAGGTTTTTAGGTGTTGGTAATTCACTCATATATTTCGCATAAACAGTTTGCCATAACTCTAAAAATAATACTTTAGCCTCAGGTCCTCCGTTACCATGATATAAGCAAGGTACAGTATGAGTAATAGGATTATATAATTCGTTATGAACTGTGCATGCAGGTTCATGAGTTTGGAAAATATATTGTTCGTAGTCTAAACCTACAGAAAATTTAGTGGTGTCATTTAACCACACTCTCTGCATATACAGTTGATCATCATCTTCATCATTTAATCGCTCAGCAAAGAAGTCTTTTAAGGCTCCTACTCTACCAATGTATTGTCCGCTATTTAAGAACCTATATTTAGATATGCCAGGATCAGGATGTTTACTTTCCATACTCTCTTGAGGCCAACACGACGCTTCTGATCCAAATAGAATCTCTACAGAAGCATCCATCCAACGTTTAGTAATCTCTTGTAAGCCATTTATAAAGAATACATCATATGCATCTGTAAATAATACAACATCATTCTCAGGCAATTCATCTAGAAAATTTCTAACTAGATTTACTTTATGTCCTCCTCCTGGCCCTTCCATATCTGTACCATGCCAATCAACATTAGTACCTAAGTTCTTTACACTAAAGCCATGCAGAGCCGCGCTGTCATTAAGTGCAGCACATTTAGATCTATCTGTACCTACTGTAATAGCATGCACTTTAAAGTCTTGAAACCAATCATCATGACTTTGAGGTTCAATATCTGACCCCATTACTGCTCTGCTCTCTTGTATAACAGCTTCTGTTTCAAGTGCTTGTACGTTATGAGTTAAACCCTTACCAGCAACAACTTCATCTACCGGAATAATTTCAGTATGAAACCCTGTATTGAGTAATTCATTAGCCATGTGTACAGTAAGAATATAAGCATGTAAGTTATATGGATAGCCTGGTTTAACTAATCCTGGTAAAGCACCTTCTTTTCTAGCTCCATATTCGTTTTCATTATGACCTAGATATAAAACGTCAATATCATGTTCTTGTATCCATTCGCCCCAATCATTTTCTTTCCATAAACTTTGATCAATGACTGCATCATCTTCAAATATGATACAAGGTTTGCCATGCTGTACAACTTGTTGCCATGCTTTATAATGAGATAAGAAACAACCTACTTCACCTTTTGTGATACGTCTATTCTTAAATGGATCTCTCCACTTATGGTTAATACCAAACTCGTTCTTTTGCATTTGAGCATGGTCAATTGTGTTACCATCAATCGCTTCTAATACATCATAGTCTTCTAACCACTGATGCTTTGCTTTAAAATTAGCTAGTCTATCATGACGCTTTTTTAAATTTATAACTATCTTTTTCATAATTTATCCCTTTATTGTCTGTTAAGAAACAGATCTACTGGTACGCATATTCTTAGCTCTGAGAAGAATGGATTAACGTAATGATATGTGAAACTAGGAAAGATCATAAAGTCTCCTGTTTCCGGAGTATGTATATGATCTTTAAACATTGGTTTAAAATAAGGATCATAACCTCTGTTACAATTTGATCTAGGATCAGAGAATACTATCTCACCTCCAGAGGTTTGTTCTTCTGCTAGTATATAAAATACTCCAGATAATTGACACCCAGCATGATTGTGTTTAGCCATACTGTAATGTTTACCTTGTCCAGTAATCCATCCTTTAAAGCTATAGTTATCCCAATCACTAATAGATCGATCTATTGATTTAGTTAAGTATGAATCAAAGCAGTTATAAATAGTCTTATTAAACTTCTTTATTACTTCACTGTCGTCATCTAGTATATTATATCCGCCGAGATCATTCGGAGGATTATTCATATCATGATGCATAAATATATGTTCTACTAACCCGGTAGTATCAAACTTACCTTTACCCATCTTTGTAGGCCATAAGTCATCAATTAAAACCATTTCACATTCCTCATATTATACCTGTATATATAATATACTTAACTCATACAAAGTGCAAGGACTATTATGAACTCATTTGATGATTTTTATGAATTTCTGTTATCAGAAGATTGTTTCGAAAAATGCTTGGTGTCTTTTATAGATGAACATCAACGACAACGATATATAGAGCAAACAGATATCTGGGCCTATAGAGGCAAGATAACTGATCTGTGGATGAGTGGTGATGATACTATTAAGGTAGAAGGCTATGAGCAATTTAAGTATATCTCAAGCGGCACTATACATATATTTTATTCACCAGCAGGAGGACCTACTTTCCCCTTGCACTCTGACCCAGTTAATGTTATAATAGAAGTTATAGACGGATCCAAATGTATTGAAACATTCAATGGAGAATACCACATGAGCTCAGGTCAAAACATGTTTTTGAGAGCTGGTGTTGAACACAGAGCGATAAATTATGAGAAGGCATTAACATACAGTTATGGCATTAACGACCCAAACACACTCAGTAGTATACGTAAAGACAACTGAGACTTGTAATCTAAACTGCTCACATTGTTTTACTTCTGGTATGAATGGTAGAAAGATCTACTTCGATCATATTAAGACAGCTAATTGGTGTAATGAATTAGATACAGGTGATAATCTTATACATCTAGAATATCATGGTGGAGAGCCTATGCTAGCTCCCATGAAAAGTCTGCGTGAATTTCACGATATAACAAAAGCACAATGGGGTGATAGAGCTACTCACGGTATAACTACTAACCTTGTATTTAAACTTACAGAAGAAAAGCTAGCGTTCTTTAATGAAGTTATTACAGGTGGTAATATAGGTACATCATGGGATCCTAATATACGTTTTACTAATGAACATCAAAGGAAGATGTGGGAGAATAATGTTAAGCATCTTACATCGCTTGGTCATTCTCTAAAATGTTTTATATCTGTATCTAAAGACGTTATAAAATTACAACCTATAGAGATTGCAGACTATATGCACTCATTAGGTATACGAGAGATATCATATGAGAGATTAACTCATGATGGCAATGCTACAATCAATACAGATATCTTTCCTCATAATAAAGAGTTAGATGATTGGTGGATGTTAATGCATGAGCAGACTGAGAACCATCCAGTTGAAAATGGTTTCATGCATTCTGTATATGAGAAGTTTAGTAAAGGTCAATTCAGAATGGGTACGTTCTGTCGTGATTGTGAGCAGAAGATACATACTATAAATGCAGATGGTACAGTAGCAGGTTGTCCTAATACAGCTCCTACTATGCATTACGGGCATATAGATACTCCAGCAAAGGAAGTAAGACTAAGTCCTAAGCGTATGGAAATTATATCTTGTGAACAGCATGAGAGAGATCCGAGATGTTATTCTTGTCCTGTGTTTATGTATTGCCATTCAGACTGTCATCAGCTAGTATGGATGGATGATGTATGTCCTGCCCCTAAAACTTTAATGATGAAACTTGCGAGAGAAAAAGAATGGATCTAATTGTAAAACCAACAGAGGCTTGTAACTTCAAATGTACTTTCTGTTCGTCTACTGATATCGATCCTAATGAGGTTGGTTTATTAGACTTAAACTATATCTACAAGTTTCTTGAGAGATGGCCTGACTGTAATACTATTATTGTTAATGGTGGTGATCCTCTTATGGTTAAACCAGAATGGTATCAAGAATTAATCGATCACTTAGATGAACATGATTACAAAGCATCTATATCATTCACATCTAACCTATGGCCTTTCTTAATGCGTCCTGAGAAATGGCTTCCTATATTTCAGAATAAAAGGTTTGGCTGTGCTACGTCATTTCAATATGGTGGTGGTAGATTAAAAGGTGATTATTCAGAGTTTACTGAGAGTGACTTCTGGATGGTGTCTAATGCTATGCTTAAGCATACAGGTGAACGACCTGACTTCATAGCAGTTATAACAGATGAGAACGAACATCTTGCTATTAAGAATGTTGAGTTAGCAAAAGAGATGGGTGTAGAATGTAAGTTAAATTATGCTATGGCTTCTGGTGTACAAGGTACTACATATCAACTATCTAAGATATATGAAACTTATATTAAGATATATGATATGGGCTTAGCTGATTATGAGTTTAATACTAGACAGATGATGAAACGTTTAGGAGGTTCTGCAACTACTTGTCCTCAGAATAGATTATGTGATACTGGTATTAGAGCTATGAACCCAGGAGGAGATTATTACTCTTGCGGGTCTTTCGGAGATGATATGGATTATCCTATTGACTTTGAGACTGAAATGAATGGGGAGATGCAGACGCCTCTTCAAGATGATCCTAATATACAGACTATGAAAATGTCTTGTTATACTTGTCCTATGTTTGAGATATGTAATGGCTGTAAGAAGACTGTGCGAGATATGAAGAGAGAGGGTATAGTAGAATCTCATTGTAGACAGATGAAAACATTAGCACCTCGCATACTTGAGATAAACGGAATGAGTCCTGATGGAGTAACACCTTATGTCGATGAATCTATCAATTAACCCGACATACTATTGCAACTTCAGATGTGACTTTTGCTATCTAACTAAAGAACAACTAGGAGATAGACATAAGATATCTCCTGAGCTATTACAGAGTTCTATAGAGCAAATAAATGAACCTATATCTCATATAGATTTATATGGAGGTGAAATAGGATTACTGACGTCTGATTACTATTACTCTATTAAAGATATCATACGTAAACGTTATGATGGTAATATTCATATCAATACAAACCTCTCAGCATTTCCAGATTTCTTTAGAGATGAAGATGTGACTTTGTCAGTATCATACGATTTTAGTGCACGAGAAAAAGAACAGTTTGTACTAAATAATATGATGAATGCTAATAAGGATTTAGCTGTACTCATCTTAGCATCACCTAAAGTGTTAGAGATGGATGTAGAGTTTATGATCTTTACTCTCAATATGGTATCTAATGTTAAATCTGTTGAAATCAAACCCTACTCTATTAATCAAGCAAATGCTCATCCAGTCACTCATAAAGACTTCGAAGACTTTGTTATAAGGTTTGACGAAGCTAAGACAGAAAAGAACTTTGACTTTCAAAACATTCATAACATCTATAGAAGTATAGATAAAGAGTATAACGCATTCTCATCTGATCATGTGTATATAACACCGTCAGGTAAGTTTGGAGTGTTGGAGTTCGATAAAGATGATAAAGAATATTTTAAAGAGTATAACACCTACCATGAATACAAAGAATGGGCAGAGAATGAAGTACGGGATAATCTTAGTCCTATATGTCATAATTGCTCTTACTTTGGCCATTGTCTCACCGAACATTACAGGTATGTTTTGGATTTAGATAATAGTTGTAACGGATATAAAGGGCTATTAGATTATTATGCAAGAATGGAAAGCTAGACAGAAAGCATACCACATGACACAGTCCCTCTTCAGAGATGATTTGAACGAGGTTGATATCAGGTGGGAACCTGACAATATAGTTGATCTTGCTCTTATGCATTTTAAAGAGTATGTTGATGAATGGATCTATCCTGCTAAGTCATATGTTGTTGCAATATGCTATGCTAAATGGATTAGTCAAGACTTCAATGAATTTTTCTATGATGTTTTAAATGATAAAGAGTTGTTATTTGGTAATGATCCACACTTTGTTCCTTACTTTAAAAGCAAAGAGATATATGATGATATATTAGATCAATTAAACTTTGATATGGAGCTAGGAATGGTTCCAGACATATATCAATACTATAAAGAGGAAATGTTGATTGGACAACTTTGATTTTACCAAACAACTACTGGAAGATAAACGTCCAGATATAGCTGAGATTGAGATGACTCTCTTTGAGAACTGTCATCTTAACTGCTCTTTTTGTCATCATGATAAGAAGTCTACTGTAGGATTGTCTCGTGAAGAGATATTCTCTAAGATACCTTTAGTTGAAGAGCATGTCATAAAGATGAAAGGCCGCGCTGATATAATTCAGATTAATATGCTCGGTGGTGAGTTGTTTCAAGATAGAATATCTGAATGGGCTTATGAAGTATACTATGACTTCTTAGTAGAGATTAAAAAGATATATGATGAACATAAACAAAAGATTAAAGTTGTTTGGGTAACCTCTTTTCAATTTACTAAACGAGATAGAGTTCAAAAGTTACTTGATGATCTTAATGCTGTAGATATACCCTCTTATATTATTTGCTCATATGACTTTGATGGTAGACCTGTCAAAGGTCCTTATGCTAAGAATATAGAATACTTTGCTGACTATATTACATCTATTAATATGGTTGCTACTACTATCTCTATAAAGAAGTTTATGGCAGATGAAGATGAGTACTTTCATTATCTGTATGAGAAGTTTGATAACTTCTACTTTGATGATTATATTCCTGATCGTGGTTATGATTATATGATTCCATCTGATAGTGAATATCTTGAGTTCTTAAAGTTTGTATATCATAACTACCCTGATATCAATCCTATAAAAGACCTTATCTATAATGAGAGTAATCATATGCATTGCTTGGCTCTTAATAAGGTTACTATCTTCCCAGATAACTCTACATCAAATTGTAGATGGGATAGATATGATCAGAGAGACTTCAATACAAAGTATGAACGTAAAGATAATGCTGGTATGATGCAGGCATATATGGACGAGAACGGTTGCCTGTCTTGTAAGTGGTGGAACAAATGTGGCTTCAGATGCTATACACAATGGGATTGGAAGAACCGTGAAAGAGATTTACCAGATTGTATTATGAGAATGTGGTTTAACTATATGGATAAAACTGGACAGAATCTAATCACAGGGTTTGATTATATGGAAACAGACACTCAGTAATAGAGTGATGCTCCATATAAGACTGAACGCCTTTATCAATACAAGTCATCATCTTAGGACAAGTGCTGCAGCTATTTGTCTTCTCTGTATATGCTATTTGTGACATAAAGTTATTATCTTTAGCTGCCATCCAAGAACTGATATCACTTTCATCTTGTACTCTAAATTGATCTGTACCTATTAGTACAATATCATATACAAATGGAGTCCAGAAAAATCTATTATTACAGAATGTATAGTTGAGTTCAAGCGAACCACCCTGCGCTCTATCGACTATTGTTTTAGGATATAAGTCATCTGAGTAGTCATAATTCTTCCATTTGTTTATTAGATGTTTATGCACTTTAGATTTAGGTGCACGTAAGAAAGAAGGGTTAAGCTGTATTATAGTATCAAAGCGAAGATCAGCTAGGTAGTTCATTGCCAGAACTTCACTGTTATACTCATCATCGTTACCCATATTATATACAAAATAATAATTTAGATCATCTTTAAAGTCATTTAATAACTCTAATCTTTCTTCCATCCTATCCCAATCAACAGGAGGTTGAAGAGCTATATTACAATCGTACATGAAACCTTCTGCTTTAGGTATTTCATTTAGCATTTTTATTACTTGATGATTAATATTCTCAAGAGTAGTAACAAACTGTATAGTAGAAACTTTAGATAGACATTCTCTAAATGTTTCATTCTCTAGTAAACTTACTATATTGTTATTACCAAATAGGTCAGTAGGTCCAATATTAATTGTTGACACTCTATAACCTTGATTATTAAATAAGTCAATAGCATCATTTAGTTTATCAAACTCACCTACATTACTTCCTAACTTATTTACAAAGCAACCTTTACATTTAAATTCACATCCAGACAATATCTCACAATTGAACTGTACTTTAACTTCATGCCCTTTTCTAAAGGTTAAGTCAAAGTCTTTGTCAGCTTGTGCTGCTGATTTATTATTAGTTATAATACCCATTAGCTAGCCTTGAACTCAAACCCTGTTACTAAAGAAACTTCTTTATTATTAGATACACTCTTTAGATCTTTAGATGGGTATACACAGTCGGTTAACATATGATGTTCCATGTAGCTTAAAACACCTTTATCAATACATGTGAGTATATTATCACACCCACTACACTCACTAGTTAGATTTGAATATGTTAATTGTTTTAAGAATTGATCTTCTTTAACTTGTGTCCAAGAATTAATATCATTCTCATCTTGTACTTTATATTCATCTGTACCTATCATAACTATATTATATACAAACGGTGTCCAGAAGAAGTTCTCATTACAGTATGTGAAGTTAAGTTCTAACGAACCTCCTTGTGCTTGATCAGCTATAGTAAGAGGAAAGACTTCAGTATGATTATCAGTCCATTCTTCTTTTAATGTCTTACTCCATTTCTCTATAAGCTGTTTATGAGTTTTACTCTTTCTAGCTCTAAAGAAACTAGGATTAAGTATGAATATAGAATCAAACTCATCCTCTACTATGTAACACATTTCTACAATACGTTTATTAATCTTATCATCATTACCCATATTCATTTGTATATGATAATCAGCATCATGAGTAAATAAGTTTATTTTATTAATCGCTTCTTTTAACCAAGATCTGTATTGATCATTATCAACAAACTTATATGGGTCTATTATAACATTTATATCATACATAAAACCATCTATCTTAGGTATGGTATTAAGTAGTTCTATTACTTCCTCATCTACATTCTCTAATGTAGTAGCGAACTCTATGGTAGAGCACTTAGATAACGCTTCTCTGAATACGTCATCATTCAATAACTGCTTTATATTATTATTACCGAATAGATCAGAAGGACCTATATTGATAGTAGATACTCTATATCCACTATTGTTAAATAAATCAATAGCGTTATTCAATCTTTCAAATGATCCAATATTACTACCAGCTTTATTTACAAAACATCCCTTGCACTTAAACTCACATCCAGATAGTATTTCGCAATTGAATAGGACTTTTATCTCATGTCCATCTCCAACTCCCACATCAAAGTCTTTGTGATAGTTTACAGCTTGTTGTCTGTTATCTTTAACTACTCCCACGGTATACCTCATCGTCAAATAGTGCTATAACTTCTTTATTTAGAATACATTCTGATCTACCTTTGAATACAGTGTCTATAGTCATAGGGATTAGTCTATGTGAGCATATATTTAAATACTTACATTCACCACATTCTTTATCAGAGCTGTTCTTTACTTGATTGATAACAGCTTTATTCTTATAGGTCATTATAGAGTTTACAACAGACTCTTCTTTATCAATTTTGTAAGCTTCTTTATATATTTGAGCATTCTCATATATGAACGGAGCCATATACATTTTACCTTGATGTATATTAACAACAGAATAGTTTATAGCTTTATGAGATATATCTCCTTGTAAGAAATGAAACTTACCTTTAAACCTTTTTGTATCTATTGAGAGTTTACTAAGCATATCATTCCATTCGAATAGCTTTTCACCGTGCTTAGAACTATGATCAAAAGATCTAACTACAGAAGGTAATATCTCTATTACTGTATGATATCTATCACGTATAAAATCAATAGCGTCATATATTATATCTTCTACACCGTCTACTATATTAGTTGCCATAGACACTTCGAAGTTAAGAGATGATGCTTTAAACGTTTCTATTCTATCATCTAGCGCTTTTAGATACAGAGGGTCATTTAATAACCTTACAGTATCGATAGCTATCTGTACATCCCAGGCTTCAGTAGCTTTTCCTAGAGGCGATTGTTCTATAAGTTTAATCTTAGAATCTATATCTTTCTCAGATAAAGAGCCTAGTATAGAACAATTGTGTTGTATGTTTTTATTACCTGTAGGCATCATACTAATAGCTTCTGCTAATAGTGGATTATTAATTATATCAACTAAGTTTTCTGCACCATAGAAATCAGTAGGACCTATTACAAGATCATCTAATACAATATCTGTTCTATCTTTCAACTCAGCTGCTAGTTTGTGGAATAGTGATATAGACTCAGGGTTCCAATTGCCTCGTCTTTTAACAAAGCAACCTGGACACATATAAGAGCAGCCCTCAAGAACTTCTAGAGCAATCTGAATCTTATACTGACTCATAGCAGCAATTGATGTAAACTCTTCTAACTTATTTCCATCTACTACTATCTTCTTCCACTCATCATTTAACACTAGTCTGTTTCCCACATCCTACATTGGAAGTTAATACCTGCGTCTGCTATCTCATGTGGAGGGTAGCCTTCATCAATTAACCATTTCTTTAGTTTAAAGTTCTTACCTTCTTTTGGAATAAGAGGTAACATTTTAGGAAAGCCATATCTCCAACCGTTAGGAGGATCAATCATTACTCGTTTAGGTTTAACTAACATAGGATATATTCCTTATACGTTCTAGTTCAGGGTCATCATCTTCGGTTACTAGAAATCTTTTTCTGTAACCTTTCTTATCATTCTCTACAGAGTAACCATCCCATTCATACATAGTCTGAGCAGGTCCGTTATAGTTATGTATATTGTTTAGCATATTCTCTTTAGGAGCTATACATCTATCTACTCCAAGATAGTCTCTCAAAGCTATAATCTTTCTATTATAGCAAGAGAAGAATAAAGGACATTCTTCACATTCAGTACCTTTAGCTCTATCTATCTGCTCTTCTGTTATTCTAATAGCATCATCAAATGTTTTTACTTTAAACATATCATCATAGATAGCCATGTTCTCATACATAAACGGGCTAAGATACCAGTCACCTCTCTTATAGTTAAGTACTGTATAGTTCATACCTGCATGAGAATGATCTACCATAATATTGTTTAACTTAGACTCGCGATGCCATGTGCTAAAGTATTCATTAAATTCATCAAGTGTTTTTAATATTATATTTGCTTTGTGAGAACGAGATACAGAAGGAATAAAATCAAGTATAGTATCAAAACGTTTTACTGCTTGATCATGTAATGCTTCATAATCTAGTCCATAGTCTTTAATGTTAACAACAAACGTATATGTTACCTCATGTTGTAAATTCTTATCGATGTACTTTAAGATTTCTGATACGTGTTGTATATAATCTTCATTAAAGAATTTGTGTGGGTTAGTCGCAATACCTATTTCAATTTCTGTATCGAAGTTTATATTATCAGTAATGTATTTACAAAATCTTTCGATATCTCCATCTATAAGAGTAGATACAAATGCTAGAATAGGGCTATTCTCATTTATTATATCTACTAGGTGAGGCATAACTTCATAGAAGTTTTCTGAAGCTAAGAAGTCAGTAGGACCGATAAGCATCTCATCAACGAGTATACCTTGATCTGTAATGCTTCTTATAAAGTCTTTTGCTTTATTTAATTGATGTTCATCACTAGCATTACCTCGACGGTGCACAAAACAACCAGGACATTTGTGATGACATCCATCTAACACATCAAGCTGAATCTTTACTGCTGATACAGGCTTAGTCTGAGTCTCTGTAGTTAGCTCGTAGTATAGGTTATTTTTAATCAGAGGCATACATATACTCTTTCAAGGCAACACAACTGTTCAACTTCCTTGACTTCATATATGTGTGTACGTTTCTCTCTGCGCAGCTCATAATAAACTCACAATCAGAACAATCATCAACAGTCTTTGCGTATTCTAAATTATCGGGTAACCAATCCTTATCCATACTTGTTTCAAACTCAGGGGTTCTTTGTATTATAGCATCATATAAGAATGGGTTAACATATAGCTTTCCGTTATAGAAGCTATAGTTCTGACATCCAAAACCGTTAAATCTAGCATTAAAGAATGTATAAAGATTTCTCCATTCACCATCTATATCTTGCTCAAATAAATCTTTTCTAAACATCTTAAGAAACTTATCAACTTTACCTCGTGCGTTTCTATCCGTTAAGAACGATGGAGTTACAACAATAGGTGCATTGAAATCTTCTTTTACTCTAGCGCATAACTCATTGTATGATATATTATTAAATAAGTCTTCTGTATAGTTTACTCTAAACTGAACTGATCCTATAGCAAACATCTTTATGTTTTCTAGGAAGTTAGGATCTAAATCGTTATCTAAATATGCTTCTACATCAAGCACTATCTTAAAGTCAATGTCAGGTATTCTATTAATATTAGTATACAGTTTCCATATTATATCAAGCTTAGGTTTAACTATTTTTGGATCTTGTAATAGTGTTGATGTAAAGCCAACACCACTAATACTATACAGATCTTTCATAGATGGATGATTCATTATCTCATCAAAGTTTTGAGCATCAAATATGTCTGTAGGACCTATAGTAATCTCATCTGGATAGAACTCACCCTCTATTAAAAGGTTATATAGTCCTGTCATGTGATCAGCTGATGTTAAGTTCTTTCTAGGAATAAAACAACCAGGACACATCTGATCACACCCATGAAGTATGTCCAGATTAATCTCAGTACGTAAGAAATCTATATTAGTAGGACTAACACCATGTACGTAATTATAATATCCTGCTGGAGTTTTATTAAGTTTTGTTATCATCGGTCAATAACAAGTCATCTGGGAAGAACTGAACTATCTGACTTGTGAGATTAGTCTCACATAAAATATGATAAAGGTCTTTACCAAAGTATTTTGGAGAATCATTATAGGTTTGCTTATTAAACTCTCTGGATAATCCTTCTTTACTAAGTATTAGTAGTAAAGCATCATAGCCTGTAGTAAGTAGCCTAGCTATATTAGGTCCACAAGCAGCGGGCTTGTCATGTATGGTTATATCATTAACAAGCTCAGCTAAGTTAACTTCCTTTGCTTTCATAGCATCATCAAAACCTTCATATAGTTTATATAGTGCAAAAGGTACAGATGAAGCAACAGACTCAATTAAATCTTCTACTAATTGTTTGTGGTCTTCTATAAACTTAAATATAAGCTTAGGAGGAAACATCCATAGTAATTGGCTCTCTTGTTCAGTAATATCATACCTATAATAAAACTTAATAATAAGAACAACCACCCTAGACAGTAAGGGACAATCAACCATAAAGTCTGATTTGATATAAGCCAGAATTAAGTCTTCATCTATACCAGAGAAGGTTGTCTTAAAGTTTGTATTAGCTAGATAGATTATAATGTGATTTGCAGATAGTTTTTCTTTACTCTTAGCATAATCAACCCAAAGGACATAATCCTCTAGTGTTGCTTTATCTTTGTATATCTGTACAAGATGTTGAGGAGAGAGTGGCAACTCATAACATGAGTTTATATCAGGTATTGTCATAATAAATTTTCCTCTTACAGTGGATATTTGTGAATAAGATAAGGAATGCGGTTTTGTCTCTTAGAGAAGAACTGAACATCTGTATTAATTAATTTAAGATCAGTTGTTAGGTTATCCATATCAAAGTCGTTTTGTAATACTTTACGAACGATAGGAAATACGTTCTTAAACTCTGTGTACAAGTCCATATATTCCCAACCTGTTGCATCACTATCAGCTTTACTTTGATGTGCTAGAATAAATGCAGCATCATCTTTAACTAGGTTCCATAACTCTTCTAACTTATAAAAAGCAGCTGTGTAGTTACCAGCGTTTGCTTTTACAACATAACAATCTTGAATCCAAGCAGTCTTATCTGTAGCATACTGAGAATTGCGAGATATATTAGCGTTCATCCAATCAATAACAGAAAGAATATATGCTAAGTAATGACGTCTTGATGTAAAGTGTTCCATCACATCTTGTGCCATAGTAGATTGATGCACAGTAAACTTCTCTTTTATAAGTGATTGTACAGAAGCAGTTCTATGATAATCATTTAACCAGAATAAAAGATCATAACTAAAGTTCTTACCATTCTGATAAATTACAGTATAAGGAGTTACTGCGCCACCTCCTGAGTCTGTGGAGAATAGTGTATCTACATGATTTGATACGTCATTAAACTCCTCATTAGCTAATACCATAGTCATCATAACATCCATAGAGAATATTTTCTCAAGAAATGCTCCAACCATGGATGTGATATTAGTATTATCAGGATAAAAATTAGAAGCTGTTAACAATCCATGAGTATATCTTGCAAACACTTTAATCATATCAGCTGCTGTTGCGAATAAGAGTATACGCTTATCACTATTCTGTATATAGTCTATATTATCTACATCATCAAAGTCCATGTAAGAAAGATATGAAGAAGCGCCTGATCTTACACCTTCAGCAATAAGGTTATATTGACCTTCAACCATAAATCCACCTGTAGATGGTCTAACAATGATAATATTTCTAGCAGTTTCGTTATGGTAGTATGAATTTAACTCACCAACTACAGTACCTAAATTATCCATTGTTGTGATGTACTTAGTGTTATTTAAGTAATTAAGATTTTGACCTATCATGGTTACGCTCCGTCTTTCATTTTATATTGAGTTGCATCATCATTCCAAGTAAAGTCGAATGGATTATAGTACTTCAAGATTTCTTTAGGTAGTACACACCCGTCTATGTTTAAGCTTTCTTGTGCTTCAAATACTAATCTGTTAGCACAAGCAATAGCAAATTTACAATCAGAGCAATCTTTTACCTTACTAGATCTATTTATACCTTTTGTTATAAGTTCGTTCTTACGCTGTAAGATCTCTTCAAAAGATAGTCCAGTCACATCTAAGTTCTTATTAGATAAGAAGAATGCTTGTTCATGAAGCATTACATTAAGATGCGTTGTTGGTCCATGCTCACCAGGTACAATAGTTATACCTACAAAGTTAATTGAGTTACAGTAAAGATTAGCCATTGACATAACAGCTTGTTTACTATTCTCTTCATCGATAACTGACTCTAAAAATCTATTCCAAGCAAATAAGTTATTACGTTGAATAATCTGATTAGGTGCTCTTGCAAATGCTGGATTCATCTCTACGATTGTTCCATAGTCATTGTAAGAACGATCAGTTAGTCTGTCATACTTTTCTTTATCTATTTGCTTTCCTACTACATTAGAAGCTTGTAGAGTCCAAGACCAATCCATCATCTTAGGAGTTTCGTTTTTAAAGAACTCTATCTTCTCCATAACAGAGTTATAATACTCATCGTCGTCTAACATTTCATTAATACGACCAATAGGCATAATAAACTCAATAACCATATCGCGTCTATATGCATCAAGGTCATCTAGTATAGCAAATATCTCTCTAACTTTCTCCATAGAAGCTTTATCAAACTTAGCAGGAGAAGCAATACGTGCTCCTGTATGTTCTCTCATTATAGCTTGTACTGTAGGATTAGTCAAGATATCTTTTGTATTTTTTGCTGAAAATAAATCGGTAGGTCCAATAACAAACTCTCTTAGGTTACCTCCTACACGCTTTACACCATCAGCTAACTCTTTAGCTCGATCAATAATCTGTTGATTAACTTCTGGATCAATAGCTTTATCAACAAAACATCCAAGACACCCTTGCTCACAACCAGACAATACTTCCATCTGGATTAGCACATCAAACTTAGTTGCATCAGATGGTGCTAGACTTTCCGGTCCAGAATATCTCATCTGTTTACAATATGATTTTTGCATAGTCATTAGCGTCTTCCTCTCGATGAATGGCAGCTTGTGTGGCAACTTGTATGGCATAATACAGCAGATATAGATCTATCCGTCATTCGCCCTTCAATTAGATCAACAGTTCTTCTTACTCCATCCTCTAACGTGTCTACAATATCTTGTGAATAAATTCTTGAACCAGCACTTACTCCTCCATCAATATAGTTATCAAATAAGCTATTAGCAGCTCCAGTATACTCAAATCTATGGCTAGTAGTATTAGATGTAGTTTGACCTACTGCTACTCCAGCATCTAACCCGATGTATACAGTTGTAGTTATACTAATAGTTTTATCAAATGTACGGAGCTTTGCGCCAGCATAAGTTTGCATATAACTATCTAAACTATCTCGAGTTAAATTACCCATTACCTACGACCTCTCGATGTATGACAGCTTGTATGACAAGAGTTATGACAAAGCAAACCATTAATAGATCTATTTCCAATTCTGCCTTCTATCTGATCTACTGTTCTTTGCATAGTATCACTTATTGAATTAATAACGTGCTGTGAATACATACGCGAACCTGTATAGATATTACCGTTTAAGTAATTATTATATAATGAATTAGCAGCACCTGTATATTCAAATCGTTCACTTCTAGCTTGAGTAGATGTAGCACTACGGAATGCAGTAGAGTATGATGTGCCACCTGGGTATTGGTTTGTACCACCTGTACTTTCATATATATAAGCTGTTACATTAAAGTTAACTGTCTTATCAAAAGTTCTAAGCTGACTTCCAGCTTGAGATTGTAAACTACTATTATTTTGTGCATATGTTGGCATTACTAAACTTTAACCTCAATTATTCCTTCACCGTCTTCTAGAGCTACTCCAACTAGTTCTAAGAAGTTTATCTCTGCAGATCTAGTTCCAGGAATTGCTTTACATTTACCGTCTGCATCTGCTACTATATAGTCACCCTTTTTAGCAGCTCCATTTATCTTACATGGGATACGTCCTTTAAGAGCAATGAATGGCCATAGCGGATCCTCTTTATTTTCTTCAGATACGTTCATTCTAAGCCCAGGCAATGTAGATATAACACCAGCAATAGCCATGCCAGGTTGCCACATAGTAACTTCTTCATCACCACCAATACCTAATAGATCACCTGGTTCATATACCGTATCAGCTAAATATTTCTCCGCAAGGTCAGACCAGTTAGCAGATGCTGCAGTACCTTGATAGATACCTGAGTTATCAACATACGATACATCGGAGTTGTTTCTTCTAAACTGAACAATTCTGTTTGAAGATGAGTCTGCAACAATATACCATCTATTTGAGTGGTATTGAATTTTACCTTTTGTGCCCGGATCACCAGTCCAGTTAGATGAAGCATTAGAGAAAAGACCACCGTTAGTAATATCAAGGTTTCCTCCACCAAATACACCAATCTCACCTTTCTGACCTTTAGAGCCTGTACTACCAATCTCACCCTTTTGACCTTTAGATCCTGTACTACCAGTTGATCCAGTTGAGCCAGTATTACCTGTATTACCAGTTTGGCCTTTCTGACCTTTTTGACCTTTAGCGCCTGTAGAACCTGTACTACCAGTTGATCCGGTTGAGCCAGTAGATCCGGTTGAGCCCACTTCCCCTTTTTGGCCTTTCTGTCCAGTTGATCCAGTATTACCTGTATTACCGGTTTGGCCTTTTTGACCTTTCTGGCCTACTTCGCCCTTCTGGCCTTTCTGTCCCTTTTCACCTTTCTGGC